>VFSW01000258.1_pt1 | contig 74456 bp, 68 predicted proteins | sample 5358111 | NCBI WGS metagenome assembly VFSW01 (sample SAMN11554181, study PRJNA540505) | mine drainage metagenome | isolation source: sediment from site ElyBrook_90M | place: USA: Ely Copper Mine, Vershire, VT | collected 2017
CGGTCGTGATCGCCGCCGTCAGCGTGGTCTTGCCATGATCGACGTGACCAATCGTCCCCACGTTCACGTGTGGCTTGGTCCGCTCAAATTTGCTCTTCGCCATGATGAATGCTCCTGAAGACGATGAAGGCCTGGACAGGCGGGATTGAAGATGGTGCCCATGGCGGGAATCGGACCCGCGACCTCTCCCTTACCAAGGGAGTGCTCTACCACTGAGCCACATGGGCATATGTACGACTGTCATCTTGTAAGACTGTCAGTTGCTGGCCTCGCGCCCGGTCTCGTCCGCTGAAACTGGAGCGGGAGACGGGAATCGAACCCGCACCATCAGCTTGGAAGGCTGAGGTTCTACCATTGAACTACTCCCGCCCGGACTCTCAAGCTGCCGAACCGTGGCCGCGCCTGCAACTGGCTTGAATCAAAACTGGCTTGAATCAACTTTCTGTCAACGCTCAAACAGCACGCGCGCTCTCACGGCGCGAACGCTTTCCGCCTGGTGGAGGAGGTTGGATTCGAACCAACGTAGGCGTAAGCCAACAGATTTACAGTCTGCCCCCTTTAGCCACTCGGGCACCCCTCCGAGGCGAATCTGGAATTCTCGATGGGTTTTTTGGTATTGTCAAGTGCTGTCTGCCCGGTGGCCGCTGTCGGGAGCGAACAGCGCGGCGAGCGCGAGGCCGGGATCGTGGGCCCGCATGAAGGCTTCGCCGACGAGAAATGCCTGCACGCCGGCACTGCGCATGCGCACGACGTCGGCTGGACCCATGATGCCGCTTTCAGTCACGGCGATCCGGTCGGCCGGGATCTCGCCGAGGAGGTCCAGGGTGGTTTCGAGGCGTGTTTCGAACGAACGCAGATTGCGGTTGTTGATGCCGATGAGTGGGGTGTGGAGTTGCAACGCACGGTCGAGTTCGGTGCGATCATGCACTTCCACCAGCACGTCGAGCCCGTAAGCCACGGCGGCCTGTTCGAGGTCACGCAAGTGCGAATCGTCGAGGGCGGCGACGATGAGCAGGATGCAATCGGCGCCCATCGCCGCAGCTTGTGCGACCTGCCAGTGGTCGATCATGAAATCCTTGCGCAGCACCGGCAGGTCGCAGGCAGCGCGTGCCTGCTGGAGATAGGACGGGTCGCCCTGAAAGTAGTTGCGGTCGGTGAGAACGGACAGGCACGCGGCGCCGTGCGCCGCGTAGCTGCGCGCGATATCGGCCGGATCGAAATTCGCGCGCAGGACACCGCGCGACGGGCTCGCCTTCTTGACTTCGGCGATGACTGCGGGACGGCCAGCGGCGGCGCGGCGCAGCAGTGCCGCGGCGAATCCGCGCCGCGCTCCCGCGGCCATCGCAGCGGCTTCGAGATCGGCCAACGGCGTGCTGGCTTTACCCTCAGCGACTTCGGCAGCTTTGGTGGCGAGGATGCGTTGGAGAATATCGTTCATCGTCAAGCTGGGTTGCCTTGAAGTCCGCGTTGAAATGTCGTCATGTCGCGCTGCCGTGCGTCATGACGGGTTTTGCGCCGCCAGTCGCCGGGTGCACGCGATGAAACGGTCGAGGCGCGCACGGGCGCTGCCGTCGGCCAGGACGGTGCGGGCGCGGTCGATGCCGTCGGCGAGCGAGGAGGCGGCGTCAGCTGCGTAGAGTGCGAATCCGGCATTGAGCAGGACGATATCGCGCGCGGGGCCCGGGACGTCATCGAGCGCTTCGAGCATGCGTTGCACCGATTCCTGCGGCGTGCGTACCTGCAACCCTCGCAGCTCGCAGCAATGCAGCCCGAAATCCGATGGATGCACACTGTATTCGTGCAACTCACCGTGCTTGAGTTCACCCACGAGGGTTTCGCCCCCGAGCGAGACCTCGTCGAGGCCGTCGAGACCATGGACGACGAGCACGTGGTGGCTGCCAAGTCGTTGCAACACGCGCACCAGAATGCCGACGAGGTCGCGATGGAACACGCCAAGCAATTGGTTCGGTGCACCCGCCGGGTTGGTGAGGGGCCCGAGGATGTTGAACAGCGTTCGCACGCCCAGTTCCTTGCGAACCGGGGCGGCGTACTTCATGGCGCCATGGTGGTTGGGCGCGAACATGAAGCCGATGCCTTCCTCGTCGAGGCAGCGCGCCACCTGCGCGGGGTCGAGCGTGATGCTGGCGCCCAGCGCCTCCAGCGCATCCGCTGATCCCGACGACGAGCTCACACTGCGTCCGCCGTGTTTCGCCACGCGGGCGCCAGCCGCGGCAGCGACGAACATGCTCGTGGTGGAAATGTTGAAGGTATGAGCGGCATCACCTCCAGTCCCGACAATATCGACCAGACCGGTGGTGTCAGCCACCGGCACCTTGGTGGCGAACTCGCGCATCACCATCGCGGCGGCGGTGATCTCGCCGACGGTTTCCTTCTTCACTCGCAGCCCGGCGATCAGCGCGGCCATCATGACGGGAGGCATCTCGCCCGTCATGATGCGGCGCATCAACGCCATCATTTCGTCGTGAAAGATTTCCCGGTGCTCGATGACACGGGACAAGGCTTCCTGGTTTGTGATCCTGATCGGCATCTTCGGCTCAAGCTTGTTGGATACGCAGAAAATTCTGCAGCAGCCGGTGCCCATGCTCGGTCTCGATCGACTCGGGGTGGAACTGCACCCCCTCGATGGCGTGCTCGCGGTGGCGCAGACCCATGATTTCGCCGTCCGCGGTCACGGCCGTCACCTCCAGGCACGCCGGCAGGGGCGCGCGTGACACCGCCAGCGAGTGGTAGCGCACCACCGTGTAGGGACTGGGAATCCCCTCGAACACGCCGCGGCCGTCATGGGTGATCGCGCTGGTCTTGCCGTGCATGATGGTCTGCGCCCGCACCACCTCGCCGCCAAAGGCCGCGCCGATGGCCTGGTGCCCCAGGCACACGCCCAGGATGGGAAGCCTGCCCGCGAAGTGCTGCAACACCGGCACGCTGATGCCAGCCTCTGCCGGAGAACACGGCCCCGGCGAAATGACAATGCGCTCGGGCGCCATGCGCTCGATGTCCTGCAGCGTGAGCGCGTCGTTGCGCACGGTGTGCACGTCGACGCCGAGTTCGCCGAAATACTGAACCAGGTTGAACGTGAAGCTGTCGTAGTTGTCGATCATCAGCAGCATGGCGCGCCTACTCCGTCGCATTGAAAGACAGCATTCCGGTCTTTTTGATCCTTGTCCTTGTACTTGCGCATGGATCTGCCATTTCCTTTGCTGCCAAGATCTGACGCCGCTCCACACGACTTCGGACCGACGCAACACGTCATTATCGTAGCGGTTGGGGGCGTGCGAGGCCCGGCATGGGTCGGGCACCCCCCGTCGACCCGCGGTCCCTGGGATTGCGCGCAGTGGCCCAGCTCGCGGAGGGCTGTCGCCTGTTGACTAAAGTACGCGCAAGGATGAACGCTGCCCGGCGCGCGCGCTCAACCCGAGGTGTGGGTGGCGCCTGCATGGACCTGGCCCGCTGGCACGTGGCGGGAGGCCGATTCCACATGGCCGGTCTGGTCGTCGAAGAAAAAGTCGGGTTGAAACTCGCGCAGGAACGGACCCTTGTCGAGGCCGCCGAGGAACATGGCTTCGTCGATGTCGATGTTCCAGGCCATCAGGGTACGGATGGCGCGGGCGTGCGCGGGGGCGCTGCGCGCGGTGACCAGCGCCGTGCGCAGGCGCATCGGCACCTCGCCGCTGCGCGCCGCGCTTTGCATGCGGTGCAGTGCCTCGAGCAGGGGCTTGAACGGTCCGGGTGGCAGCGGAATTGTGGCGTGGCTGGCCTCGTGGCGCTGGAAGGCGGGCAGGCCCTCGGTCTGGTAGATGCGTTCGGCCTCGTCGGAGAACAGCACGGCGTCGCCGTCGAAGGCGATGCGGACCTCCTCCGGATGGGATTCGCTCGCATGCGCCGACGTGGGGTAGACCTGGGCTGCGGCGAACCCGGCCGTCAGCGCCGCGCGGACGTCGTCGACGTTGGCGGAGAGGAACAAGTTGGCCTGCAGCGCGTGGAGGTAGTGGTAGGGCGGACGTCCACGCGTGAACACGCCGCGGTCGATCGGGGTGGCGTGGTGTTCGGCGGAGCGGAACACGCGCAGGCCCGATACCGGATCGTTGCGTGACAGCAGCACCACCTCGACGCGGTCGCGCGCATGCGCATCGGAATTGAAGGCCAGCAGCTTGCGCACCAGTTGCAAGGCCACGCCGGGACGTGCCGGGATGTCGAGGCGGTCGAGCTGCAGCCGCATGTAGGCGGCATCGTCGGCGTTCTCGAACACGCGGTTTTCCTCCTCGAAATCAAACAGGGCACGCGAGGAAATCGCGACCACCAGCTTGTCGTCGAGATGGGCGGGCATGGTGTGGTGCCTCCAGGCGGTTTACTTGACCAGGTTGTTCATCTGGATGATGGGGAGCATGACGGCGAGCACGATCAGCAGCACGATCACGCCCATCACCAGGATCAGGAGCGGCTCGAGCAGGGTGACCAGCGTGAACGCGCGGCGCTGCACCTCGGCCGAGTGTTGCGCCGCAGCGCGTTCAAGCATCCGCGGCAAGGTGCCGGTCTGCTCGCCCAGCCGGATGAAGGTGATGAGCACTGGCGGAAAGCGCCGCCGCAGGCCGAGCGCGGACGCCAGCTGCGAGCCTTCGCGCACCAGAGCCAGCGCCTCCTGCGCATCGGCCTTGAGTACGCTGTTCGACAGGGTGTCGGTCGCGGCTTGCAGGGCGCGCAGGATGGGAACGCCGGAGCCGGCGAGAATCGCGAGGGTCGAGGCGAAGCGCGCCGTGTTCAGGCCACGCACCAGGCGACCCAGCAGCGGGCTGCGCAGCCAGAACGCATCGAGGGCTGCGCGCGGGCCCGGGAGCTTGAGGAGTTGGCGTGTCGTCACGCCGCCGAGCACGAGCAGCACCACGATGCCCAGGCCCCAGTGTCGCAGAAAGTCGCTCAAGGCAATCAGAGCCACCGTGAGCAGGGGAAGTTTCTGGTGCACGCCCTGGAACACGCCGACGATCTGGGGGACGACGTAAGTGAGCAGCAGCACGATGACCGAGACCGCCACCAGCACCACGATGGCCGGGTAGGCCATGGCCTGCACCAGCTTGCCCCGCAGGGCCTGGCTTTGTTCAAGATAGTCGGCCAGGCTTTCAAGCACGCGGCCGAGGTCACCGCTGTCCTCGCCGGCGGCAACCAGTGCACGGTACACGGACGAAAACTCGCGCGGATGCTGGCCTAGTGCCGCAGCCAGCGCATGGCCGGCTGCGACTTCGCTTTTGATCGAGGAGAACAGGTCCCGTATCTCGCCGCGATCGGCGTCGTCGGCCAGCGCCGCCAGCGCGCGCTCGACCGGGAGGCCCGACACCAGCAAACCCGCCACCTGGCGTGTGAACACCGTCAGTTCCTGCCCGGACAGCGCACGGCGCCGCGTGCGTCGAGCCTGCGCAACGGCACCCTGCGTGATGGCTTCCACTTCAAGCGGCACCATGCCACGCGCGCGCAGCATGGTGCGCGCGGCACGCGCGCTGTCGGCGTCGAGCACACCGCGCTGTTCGGCCGCGTTGGTGTCGAGCGCAAGGAAACGGTAGGCCGGCATGGTGCGTGCTGATGCAGGTGGGATGTCTGGATTATTCGCGGGTGACGCGTGCCAGTTCGGTCAGCGACGTGGCGCCCGCGCTGACCCAGCGCATGCCGTCATCGCGCATGCCGCGCAGTCCGGCCTGGGTTGCCAGGCGGCGCAGTTCCGCCTCGCTCGCCCCGGCGTGAATCGCCGCACGAACGGCATCGTCCGCCACCAGCAGTTCGAAAACTCCGGTGCGTCCGGTGTAGCCGGTGTGGTTGCAGGACGGGCAGCCCACCGCGTCGAAGCCGTCCGCGACGGCGCGCCGGCACGCCGTGCACAGGCGCCGTACCAGGCGCTGCGCGAGCGTTCCCAGCAGCGACGAGGCGAGCAGGAACGGCTCGATGCCCATGTCGACCAGGCGGGTGACGGCAGAGGGCGCGTCATTGGTGTGCAGCGTGGCCAGGACGAGGTGGCCGGTAAGCGATGCCTGGATGGCGATCTGCGCCGTTTCGAAATCCCGGATTTCGCCGATCATGACGACGTCAGGATCCTGGCGCAGGATGGCCCGCAGGGCACGCGCGAAGGTAAGTTCAATGCGTGCGTTCACCTGGGTCTGGCCGATTCCAGGGAGGTCGTATTCGACCGGATCCTCGACCGTCATGATGTTGGTGGTGGTCGCGTCCAGGCGCATCAACGCTGAATACAAGGTCGTGGTCTTGCCGCTTCCGGTCGGGCCGGTGACGAGCACGAGACCGTGGGGATGATGCACCAGGGCGTCGAAATGCTCCAGCATCTCTGGCGCCATGCCGACGGCACGCAGGTCGAGCCGTGCAGCCGATTTGTCCAGCAGGCGCATCACCGCGCGCTCGCCGTGCGCGCAGGGCAGCGTGGACACCCGTACGTCGAGGGCGCGGCCGCCGATGCGCAGGGAAATGCGACCATCCTGTGGCAGGCGTTTCTCGGCGATGTCGAGCTGCGCCAGAATTTTGATGCGAGAGATCAGCGCACCGTGCAGCGCCTTGTTCGGGCGCACCACGTCGCGCAGTCCACCGTCCACCCGGAAGCGCACCATCGAACTGCGCTCGTAGGGCTCGACGTGGATGTCACTGGCGCCGTCGCGTGCGGCCTGGGTGAACAAGGCGTTGAGCATGCGGATGATGGGCGCGTCGTCGGCGGCTTCGAGCAGATCCTCGACCGCTGGAATGTCCTGCATCAGTCGCGACAGGTCGACGTCCCCCTCGACCTCGCTGACCACCGCTGCGGCACTGCCGTCAGCTGCCGCATAGGCGTCGCCGACGCGCGATTGCAGATCTTCGCCGCCGATGCGCCGCACCGCGTGCACCGCGTGGGTCCGCTGCACCTCGGCCAGTGCGGCGGCGCGCGTGGTGTCCGTGATCCACACGGTGAGCGACTCGCCGTCACGCTCGGCCAGCAGCGCGTTGTCGCGGCAGAACGCGTAGGGCAGTGGGTGGCGTGCTGTCATGGTGTGGCGTGCGGATCAGGGTTTCGCGGGCGTTGCCAGCGCGCCCGGCGTCTCCAGGCTTGGCAGCACCGGGGGCGGGAGATCGGGCATGCCGGGGCTGTGGCCGAGCGCCGAGCCGCGTTGCAGGCCAAGCATGTGATCGTAGTTGGTGCGGCTCAGAGCGTCGCCCGAGGCCTGATCGCGGACGATGACCGGGCGCAGGAAAACCAGCAGATCGGTTTTCGAGCCTTGCCGGGCCTTGGAGCGGAACAGCGCACCCACGCCGGGAAGGTCACCCAGGCCGGGGATCTTGGATGTGTTGTCGTTGACGTTGTCCTGCATCAATCCACCCAGCACGATGGTCTGGCCGTCGTCGACCAGCACCGCGGTCTGGATGGAACGCTTGTTGGTGATGATCCCGGACGCGTTGCTGGTGCTGGCGATGCTCGAGACTTCCTGGTAGACATCCATCTTGATGGCGTCGCCGGCCGTGATCTGCGGGCGCACCTTCAACGTGAGACCCACGTCGTTGCGCGAGATGGTCTGGAACGGGTTGACCGTGTTCCCGGTGCCGCCTGTTTGCGCATATTGTCCGGTGATGAAGGGTACGTTCTGGCCGACGACGATCTTGGCGTCCTCGTTGTCCAGGGTCATCAGCGTGGGCGCCGACAGGATGTTGGCACCATCCTGGGTCTGCAGGAAGTTGGCAAGCGCGCCCAGCACCGCGTTGCCCGCGACGTTGTGCAGCAGGCCGATATTCAGCCCCTGGGGGATGGCGAGCGTCCCCGAGGCAAGCGCCGACGCCGCCGCGCTGCCGCCGGCTGACAAGCCGGCCTGCAGGTTGATGATGTTGCTGCCGCTGACGCCGTTGTTGGTGAAGTTGGTGCCGCCGAACACTGCGTTGGTGTTGCCCGCGCTGCCTGCAATCGCCTGCCACTGGATTCCCAGTGCAGCTGCCTTGTTGGCGTCGACCTCGGCGATCAGCGCCTGCACGTAGACCTGCGCGCGTCGCACGTCGAGCTTCGAGATGACGCGCCGGAGTTGCTCGTACAGGGGCGGTGGCGCGTTGATGATGAGCGCGTTCATGGACACATCGGCATACACGGTGCCGCCTTGCGGCAGCGAGACGGTGCCGCCGTCCTGGGGCGGCGTGAAGTTGGGTGCCTGCCCCAGGCCGCCACTGTCACCCGCGCCGCTGGACCCCGTGGTCGTGCTGTTCGCGCCATTGTTGGCGCTCATCGCGCTGGCGCTGCTCTGGCTGCCTGGCGATGACGCGTGCGCGCTGTTGCTGGTGTCGCTCGCCGTCGGGGAGGTCAGCACGCCGCGCAGGATGCGCGCCATGGACGCGGCGGAGGCGTTCTTGAGATAGACGACGTGAATGTCGTCACCGGCTTCGGCGCCCGCCCCGGGGCGATCGAGGCGGGTGATCATGCGCTCGATCTGCAGCAACTGCGCACCGTTGGCTGCACGCACGATCAGGGCATTGTTCGCAGCGTCCGGCACGACCACGGCCCGCAGGCCCGTTCCACCACCGGCGACGGTGGGCGTTGCGCCCGCCGGCCGAGGCGTTCCCGTGGCGTCGCCGGCCTGCATGTCGAGCAGCTTCTGCAGCGTCGGTGCGAGTTCGGTCGCGACCGTATTGTGGAGCGCCACGATGTCCACGTCACTGCCGCTGGGGATGTCGAGTCCGGCGATGACACGCGACAGGCGCTTGAGGTTGTCAGCGTAGTCGGTGATCACCAACGCGTTGCTGCCGGGGTCGACGTTGATGGTGTTGTTGGGTGAAATCAGCGGCCGCAGGACCGCGAGCAGGTTACCTGCGGGCTGGTTTCGCAACTGGAATACCTGGGTCACCACTTGATCGCCGCGCCCGGGAATCGCTCCCGTGGCCTCGCCGATGCCCACAGGGGTGGTTTGCAGTCGCGCGTCAGCTTCGGGCACCACGCGGTACACGCCATCGCTGTGCACCACGGCATAGCCGGCCAGACGCAGCTGCGTCAGCAGCGCCAGGTAGACATGCTCCGGAGAGACCGGTTTCTCGAACTGAAGCGTGACCTGGCCCTTGACACGCGGATCGACGATGAAATTTCTGTGCGTTGCCGCGGCGACCGCCTGCACGGCGCTGGACACCTCGGCATTGACGAGGTTGATGGTCATGGGCGCCTCGGCGACGCCGTGCGCCGGGCGGTGCGCGCGGGCGCCCCAGGCCGGGGGCATCGCGACCATCAGCGCCATGCTCAGCGCGAGCAGGGTCGTCGCGGCTGCCGGGCGAGGCTGACGCTGGGTTCGGAAGACGGGTTGCGTGCGCATGGGCGAATCCTGGAAATTCCGTGTGTGAGGTCGAGTCAGGGGTGTGTCACAAGCTGATGCGTACACCGTTGCCATCGGGTTGGCCAATGAGACCGAGGAGGCCGGCAAGCGCCTGCTCCTGTGTGGGCGCGGCATGCGCGTGGCCCGCGAATTGCAGATGTGATCCATTCCAGTTGCCGGTGCCGTCGAGGATCAACGGACCCGTGAGGGTGGACAGGCGCAGCGTCGCGTCGGCACCATTGCCCACGAGGCGCAGCCGCCAGCTTCCCAACGGTGCCACCGGGCTCAGCCGAGAGCGCATGTCGCGCGCGTCGACCTGCACCACACCATGCAAGCGAAGCCGGCCTTCCGCCGATCGCATTTGCAGCTCCCGCACCGACAATACGAGCGCCCCGTCGGGCGCGATGGTGTTCCATGGTGCGCCCAACCCCACCAGCAACGAGGCGGGAAGCATGGCAGCCCATTCTCCTGCGTCGCGCTGACGCAGGGTCCAGCCACCAGCGGCGATGCCACTTTCGAGCCGCAAGGGCGTCGACGCCACGCCATGCCAGTCGATGTCCAGGCGCATCCTGCCGCGCCACAACTGCGAGAACCCGACCTTCCAGTGCAGGCGGCCAGGTGCCAGTTCCGCATCATGGGCCGCGCCCTGCAGAACCAGCTGCGCTGATCCGGCATGCCAGGATCCGCGGGTGTCGGCCAGCAGCACCTGCTGATGCGTCGCGGCGGCGACTGCGGTGGAAACCCAGGTGGCGGGCGCCGTGGCGAGCAGCGCCCACGCTGCGCCGACGAGTACCGCTGGCCACAGCGCCGGCCGCAGGGCGGGCGCCACCGGGGAGCGCTTGTCCGGGCTCATGGACCCGCGGCTCCGCGGCGACCCCATGCGAGGTGGCCCGCATACAGTCCGTCGGGACCGCGGTGCAAGCTGGCCTGGCGTAACGCTGCGCCCCAGTCGCGCCGTGCCGCGCGCACCAATTCAACGATCAGTGGCCCGGGCAGTGCGTGGACGTCGACCACCACACCGTCATCCTGCATCCGCACCTGGGTCTGGGCTGCTGGTGCATGCACTTTCAACCATGTGACGAAAGCGCTTTGCAGGTCGCTGGATTCCGGAGGCGCGGGAGGCATGGCGTTGAGGCGTGCAAGCTCGGCGGCTTGCGCGCGGGCGTCACGCAGCGTTGCCTGGAGCCGATCGATTTCCAGCGGCGCCTCGCGCAGGGTCAGCACGGTGGGGCGCACGACCCCCAGCCAGAGCGCGCCCACGAGCGCCGTCGCCACGGCCAGCAATACCAGGATGCGCTCGCGGCGTGCCAGGGTGCGCCATTGCGCCAGCATCGCGGGCGGCAACGCTTTGACCGGTACCTTGGCCATCAGGCGCCTCCTTCGACGTGCAGCGTGGTGCCGGTGACCGAGCACGGCAGGTGGCGGCGTTCGCACGCCTGCGCAGCCGCGCTCGCTGCTGCTGCAGGCACCGCGAGTTTGAGGGTGGTGCCGTCGTAGTCGATGGCGTCGATCGGCGCCTGTGCAGGCAACACGAGCGTGGCGATGCCGAGCAGCGCTTCGAGCGCGTGGCTGGACGGGACGGCGGCGCGGCGGCGCGCATCGTCGAGAGCACGCTGCATCTGCAGCCGGGCGTCGAGAATGGCGGGGACGCCGGGAAGCGCCTGGGCGACGACTGCACGCACTTCGGCTGCGAGTCGGGCCTGACGGGCTTGCAGGACCAGCGCTTCGGCACCGGCACCCGCCAGTTGCAACACGGCCAGCAGCGCGGCCAGCCAGCCGACGCGACGCCACGCAGGCGTGGAAAGCCCTCGCGCCGCGCCGGTGAGGCCGCGGCGCATGGCCGCTTGGGGGGCAAGGGTGAATTGGCGCAAGTCCCACGCGCTCTGGATCGCCCGCGCCAGCAGCGTGCCGGCCGCCGCGTTCTCGATCTCGACGCGACCGTTCCACCACGTTTTGGCGAGATCTCCGGTGCCTGGCTCGGCCAGAACCCGCTGCGGCAGTGCGGGGAGGTCGGGTGGGGCCGCACCGCTGTCGTCCATGATGTGCAGCCATGCTCCTTCGCCGCTCTCATCCCGCCAGACCAGGCGCACGCCCGTACCGTGGCGCTGCAGCAGTGCCTCACCCGGCGCGAGCAACGCCACCTCGGGCACGACCGTCGACGGATCGCGCCCCGCGGCGTGCAGAGCCTGCAGTTCGCGCGCCAGGGGCTCACGGGCACAGGCGCATGCCAACAGCAGCGCGCCGTCAGCGTCGCGCGGACCGGCTGCCAGGTGAAGTGTGTCGGGATCATCCAGGAGGCGCTCTTCCAGCGCACCGCCGAGCGCCGCCTGCAGGCGTGCCGCAGGCATTGGCGGCAGCCGAAGCGCAAGCAGGGTCGCGCGCTCCGCTGGTAACACCGCGATCAGCTTGTGCGCGCGTCCAAGCAGCGCCACGGGCTGATGCCCGTGTTCGAGCACGGCGCCGCCGGCGTCGCAACGCACGAATTCGATGGCGCCCCCGGCGCTGGGCGCGGACGACAGAACGACGACAAGGGTCTCCATCCGTGCCGATTGTATGGATACGACGCGTCGCATGGGCGCCCGCCTCATGGCGCCGGGTGTGAAAGGGTCGGCGCCCACGGTGGAACCTGCTGAACCCGCAACACCACCGTGATCAGGCCGACGCGCTGGATCAGCGCGCGTTGGGCATAGACAAACCCACCAATGCGGACGCGCGCGTAGGCTTCAAAGTAGCCGCTGGAGACATCGATACCGCCGGTGTTCACGTTCGTCCCCTCGGCGCCAAGCGCGGTCAACACGTCGGCGCGGTTATTGAAATAGGCGATATTGCGCGCCGCGACGAGGCTGGCCGCGGTGTCCTCGGGCAGATCGAGGACGGCGGCCAGCACCGTGGCGCTTGCCGTGTTGGCGTTGACGGTGGTCGGCGTCGGCAGCAGCGTCACATAGGGAGCCAGCGCTGGCAGGGCTTGCGCCACGGCGGGGGAAATGCGCGCGAGGTCCTGCAGGGTGTGCATCGGCAGTGCGGAGCCCGCCGCGCTGGCGGCGAGTCCCTCGCCGATCGCATCGGCCACACCCGGGTCGACGCCGACGCGGGTGCACAGGCGTTGCAGAACTGCCAGCGCCGTCGGCGACACCGTGGCGCCAACCACGATATTGGCGAGATTGAAGCGGCTCTGCGCGTCTTCGAGATGCCCGGAGAGCCAGGCGTGGTCGAGGGTGGCGACTCCACCTCCGAGAAACGTGGCGAGATCGGAGTCGGCCAAGGGCACGGCCCACGGCTGCGATTGGGCGTCCACACTCGACGTGCGCGCTTGTTCCCGCAGGATGAGCCTTGCCCAGTCGAGGGCGCCACGCAGGATCCAGCGCGCCTGCGCCGCGTCGCGCGCGGTCTGCTCGCGGCTGATGTTTCCCCATTCCTGCCACAGCATGCCTGACACCATGACGGCCGCCAGCGCAGCCACCAGCACGGCGGTGACCAGCGCCGCGCCGCTCTGGGTGCCGGTGCGGCGCGACGATGCGGCTCGCTGGGCGTTCATTGCCGGTTCTCGATCAGGATCTCGCGGCTGACCGTGCCGCGCAGCGGGGGCGCAGCGAGGCGCAAGGTCACTCGCAAGGCCGCGGGCGTGCGCAGTGTCAGGGCCACGGCATCGTTGCCGTGGCCCCCGCTCGACGCGGTATAGGGACTGACCCATGCACCCGACTGGGACAGCAGGCCGATGCCGGCGTAACGGAACACCAGGAACTTGGCTTCCTCCACACCAGGCAGCAGCGCGAGCCCCGACCCCTGTGGGGCTTGCATCGCCGCCGCCAGCACACGGGGCGATGCGCTCGGCGTGCTGGCCCAGCGCATCCAGCGGCCGCCGCGCAGGCCCCAGCGCGCCACTTCCATCAGGCCGGCGTCGGCTGGCGTGCCATTCGGCGGCCAGGCTCTCGGGTCACCTCCCAGCGCCTCGGGCGCCCGGCGCACGATCAGCAGGTCGCCGTTGCCGGCGAGGCTGACAGCCGGCAACGCCGCGCCCTCATCACGGGCAGCCCGCAGGTCGGCGTCGAGTTGCCGCAGGCTGAGCGAGAGCCGGTCGGCAGCGCGGCTGCGTTCGAGCGCCGCGTCGCGAGCACGCGCCACCGCGTCGAGTCCGCGCCATGCCAGCGCCGCCATGATCGCCAGCACGACGATGGCGATGAGCAATTCGATCAGCGTGAAGCCCCGGGTCCGCGCGTGCATCCGCATTGGGTCAGGGATTTCCGACAATGGTGACCACCGACCACACGGTCCAGCCCGCAGCATTGCGCACGTCGAGCGCGACGCGGCGGAAGTTCGGGTTCGGCGTCGGGCGGACATCGGTGTTGACGGTGAAATCCATGCCGCCCTCGCTGCAAGCCTGCTGGCCCGTACCGGTGGCGGGCATGACGCGTAGCAGACGCTGCTCCACGAGCGTGTTCTCGGCACACTGCCGGGCGAGTACCGACGCCAGGTTTCGCTGTGCGCCGTCGAGCACACCGCCGGCTGCGCGCATCGCCGCCACCAGCGCGAGGGCAACCACAGCCAAGGCCACGAGGACCTCCAGCAGCGTGAAGCCAACGCTGGCACGACGGTTCCGGGTCATGTCGCGTTCAGTGCACGCGGGAGACGACAAACGGCGAGATGCCGTCGCTACTGACCATCAAATGCATGTCGGCATCGCGCAGGGTCACCTCCATCGGTGGCGACACCGGCTCGCCGCCAAACACCAGCCATGCCGGCGCCGCGCCGGGTGCGGCGGTTCCGCCGCGCGTGGTGACGGTGATTCCGTCCGCGAGGATGCTGGCGCTGGGCGTGCGCGGTGGCCGCTGCGGCGCGGTCGGACTGTCGGAATCATCCCAGGCCCAGCGATGCGAAGCCAGCGGCGGGGCATCGACCATGGTCCACCCCTGCGGGCCGGGACGTACGAAGGTGTAGCCCGACGGACCCGGTGCCCATGCCACCGGCATACCTTCGGCGGCGGCGCGCATGCGGGCGGCGTCGAGCAGCGCGGCCAGACGGTCGCCCTCGCGCTGCAGGGCGTCGTCGCGGCCGTGGGGAATGGCCAGGGCCGCGAGCCCGGTGACCACCGACATCACCATCAGCACCACCAGCAGTTCAATCAGGGTGAAGCCGTCGTGCCGGGGTGCGGCATGGTCATTGCCAGCTGCCGATGTCGGCATTGGCGCCTTCGCCTCCGGGCTGACCATCTGCGCCGTAGCTGAATACATCCACCGGACCTTTCACGCCCGGGTTGAGATAGTTGTAGGGGCGTCCCCAAGGATCGGTCGGGAGCTTTTCGATGTAGGGCTTCCAGTTCCGTGGCTCGGGGGGTGTTGCAGGCTTCGTGACCAGGGCCTGCAGGCCCTGCGCCTGACTTGGGTAGACGCCGTTGTCGAGACGGTAGAGTTTCAGCGCCTGCATCAGGGTGGCGATGTCAGTTCTGGCGGCGGTTTCGCGTGCGTCGTCGGTTCGGCCGATGATGTTGGGCACGATCAACGCGGCCAGCACGGCCATGATGAACAGTACGACGATCAGTTCGATCAGGGTGAAGCCGCGCGGACGGCGCGCCGGGGTTGCGATGCGTTTCATTCGAGGATGGCTGGCGGGTGGGCGCGGTTCGGGACGGAACATGCGGGCGGAGGGCGCTGGAACGTATCGGGTGTGTTCGCGCATAATACGTGCGTGATGTCCGCTCCTACTATGGCTTTACCCCTGATTCCCAGGCAGTTTTCACCCAGCCGCGCGTCGCATCGCCTGGCAGGGGTGCTCGCATTGATGCTGGCAGCGGTGTGCGCCGGCTCGGTTGTGGCGTGGGCGCTGCGATTGTTCACCCACGCCCGTCCAGTTCCGGTGGCGGCGGCGCAGGCGGGGCGCCTCGATGTCGAAGCGCTGGCGGCGTTGGCGCCGCGGGCGTTCCAGGCTGGCGCCCAAGCTGTGCGCGACGAACACCTCCGTCTTGTCGGCGTGATCGGGGGCGGCGCGCGAGCCGGCGCCGCTCTCATCTCGGTTGACGGCAAGCCGGCACGCGCGGTGAGGGTTGGCGCAGAGGCGTTCCCCGGGGTGCGTCTGGAATCGACGGGATTCGATCATGCCGCGTTGCGTCGCAATGGCGAGCGCATCGAACTCAAGCTGGCGCCGCCGCCGTTGACCGCACCCGCCACTGCCCAGCCGGGGCAATCCCCGATTCCTCTCTCATTGGCGTTGCCGTTGCCGGGTTCTGGTGTGGGCGCCCGTCCCTGACGCGCGCCGGCATCCTGGATGCAACGTTGCACCCAGGCCCGTCACAGGAAAATGCGCACCACCGGGTTGTCCGTTTCTTCGGCGTGCGCATAGCCGAGTTCATCCAGAAAAGTCGCGAAACGCTCGCGGTCCGATGGCGGCACCTGGATGCCGACCAGCACCCGTCCGGCGTCGCCGCCCTGATTGCGGTAATGAAACAGGCTGATGTTCCAATCCGGGTTCAGGCGGTCGAGAAATCGCATCAATGCACCGGGCCGCTCGGGGAAATCGAAGCGAAACAACCGTTCGTTCGGCGCCAACGAGTCGCCGCCGCAGCGCGGGGCGCGCCCGCCGACGAGATGACGCACGTGCTGCTTCGCGAGTTCGTCATCGGTGAGATCGAGCACCTCGTAGCCGCTGCGCTCCAATGTGTTGGCGGTGCGTCGCGCGTCCTCGCGGCCGCTGACGCCAACCCCCACGAACACGTGCGCGCGCTCGGCATCGCCGAGGCGATAGTTGAACTCGGTGACGGCGCGGTGCCCGAACAGGGCGCAGAGCTTCCGGAAACTGCCCGGTTGCTCAGGAATGCCGACGGCGAACAGCGCTTCGCGCGCTTCCCCGACCTCGGCGCGTTCGGCGACGAAGCGCAGGCGGTCGAAGTTCATGTTGGCGCCGCAGGTGATGGCCACCAGCGTGGCCCCCTTGAGCTTGTGCGTGGTGGCGTATTGCTTGAGGGCCGCCACGGCCATGGCGCCGGACGGTTCGAGCACACTGCGGGTATCCTCAAACACATCCTTCAGGGCAGCGCAGACCTCGTCGGTGGTGACCACCACAAAGTCATCCACCAGTTCGCGGGTCATGCGGAAGGTCTCTTCGCCGACGCGTTTGACCGCGGTACCGTCCGCGAACAGTCCCACTTCAGAGAGTTCCACGCGGTGCCCGGCGCGCACGCTGCGCAGCATGGCGTCGGAGTCCGCCGTCTGGACGCCGATGACCTTGATCTCGGGGCGCACCGCCTTGATGTAGGCGGCCACGCCGGAAATCAGACCGCCACCGCCGATGGCGCAGAAAACGGCCTCGATCGGCGCCTGATGCTGGCGCAGGATTTCCATCGCGATCGTGCCCTGGCCGGCGATCACATCCGGATCGTCGAATGGGTGGACGAAGCTCAGACCACGCGCATCCTGCAGCAACAGGGCGTGCGCGTGGGCGTCGCTGTAGCTTTCGCCTTCGAGGACGATCTCGACATTGGCGCCTCCGAACGCGCGGACCGCGTCGATTTTCACCTTTGGTGTCGTCGACGGCATCACGATCACCGCCTTGCATCCCAGGCGGTGCGCCGACAACGCCACCCCCTGGGCATGGTTTCCGGCCGAGGCGCAGATCACGCCGCGCGCACGTTCCTCGGCACTGAGGCCGGACATCTTGTTATACGCACCGCGCAGCTTGAAGCTGAAAACCGGCTGCTGGTCTTCGCGCTTGAACAGGACTTTGTTGTGAAGTCGCCGACCAAGGTTGCGCGCCGTATCCAGCGGCGTTTCGCGCGCCACGTCGTAGACACGCGCGGTCAGGATGCGCTGAAGATAGTCAATATGCTTATGGGTCACGGCGCGCGGCAAAATGTCGTCAAAGACGGCATTTTAGATCGCGCCGGGCAAAAAAAAGGCCCAGGCATGGAGCCTGGGCTGGAATCCACCTGAAGAGGAGGGTGGAGGAGACAATGGGTGCCGATTCAGTGAATCAACGTGATGAAATCTTAGGTTATTTCCTGCTGCACTGCAAAACCACACCAGGATGTCAGGTATTTTAGAGAATCAGCATGCGCTTATAAAGAAGTTTTGGCGGAAACTCGGCGGTGCCCGAGCGGGCGGAGATCCTTTCAGCAACAGGACCCAACGTCATCAACCGGAGGATATGAAGACATGGAATGCACAATTCAGTGGGGCGGCGACGAAGGCATGGCCTTCATCGCCACAACAGGCAGTGGCCACATGTTGGCGATGGATGGGGCGCCGGCGTCGGCGCCCAGGGAGCCCGGAGGCCACAACCGCGCCCCGCGCCCGATGGAGACCGTGCTGGCCGGCACCGGTGCCTGCACTGCGTATGACGTGGTTTACATCCTGAAAAAGGGACGTCAGGACGTGCGCGCCTGCCAGGTGACGTTGAAGGCAGATCGCGCCGACACCGATCCCAAGGTGTTCACGCGCATCCACTTTCACTTCACCATCAGCGGTCGGGCACTCCATGCCGCGACGGTCGAACGCGCCGTGAAGCTTTCGCACGAGAAGTACTGCTCGGCCAGCGCCATGCTGGCGAAGACTGCCGACATCACGACCTCGATCGAACTCCTGGACGCCTGACGGTCTGCGGGCGTCCAGGCTCGCGCGTGATCACGGTCACCGACCCGGGTCCACTCACACCCAGTGCGCGGTCGTGGTCATGACCTTGGCAGCCGCGCGCATGGCCCAGCGCAGCGGCGGCGCGAGCGCCACACCGCCCAGACGCGTTGCGGTTTGTGCATGCCGCACCTCGTCGGCCTGCATCTGCGTCACCACGGCGCGAGAATCGGTATCGTCTGCGGGCAGGCGCTGCAGGTGCGAAGCCAGGTGCTGTTCGACCTGATGCTCGGTCTCCACCACGAAACCCAGACTGGCTTTATCGCCGGCCGCACGGCCGGCTACCAGCCCAAGCGTGAATGCGCCGGCGTACCACAGTGGATCGAGCAGGCTGCGGCGCGCGCCAAGTTCCTCCAGGCGCTGGGCGCACCATGCCAGATGGTCGCACTCGTCCGCCGCTGCATCCAGAAAGCACGCGCGCAGCGCTGCGTTCCGTGTACCGAGGGCCTGCCCCTGGTAGAGCGCCTGGGCGCAAACTTCCCCCACATGATTGACGCGCATCAGCCGACCTGCGAGGTCACGGCTGGAGGCGTCGAGCGCGGTGCGCGCACCGGCGCCGCGTGGCATGGGCCGGTGCGCGTGCAGGCCGCCTGTGAGGGTCTTGAGGGCGTTGTCGGCGACCCGCAGCAGCGGGTCGAGCGGACTGGAACGGTGGCTTGGCATCGGAGCAGGATAGGGTTCGGAGTTCGGTGTGCTCGATTATCAGCGATTCCACCTCCACGTCGCGCCCAGGTGGCCCTGCACACGCGTCGGGTGGCAATGGCCGCAACGACCGATCGCGATTTGCGAATCCCACGTCAGTCGTCCGGCATTTTCATCCACGACAAAATGACGCCCGTATGATGGGCTCAGGCTGCGTGGGGCGCGATGCGCTGGCAAATGGCATCGGCGGCTGGCGCGGCCAGGTGAATCTGCATTCCGACGCATAACACTGATCAGGGTACGTCCCTCGATCCCGAAGCAGGAGACAAGACATGCACATGCGAAGCCTATCGCGCGCCCTTTCGCGAACCCGACTGGCCTTGCCCGCGACGATGCTCGCCGCGACGCTCGGCCTGGCAGCTTGCGGCGGTGGCGGCAATCCCACACCGCCGGCAATGGCGACCCCCGCCAGCGTCAACGCCGTCAGTGCCGCGCCCCAGAGCGCGCCCAGTGGCGGGTTCAAGCAGTTTGTGGTGTTCGGCGACAGCCTGTCCGATGACGGCGCTTACACCCTGGCCGCCATCACCGTGTATTCCCTGTCGTTGTACAACATACCGTTCACCGGGCTGCCTTACGCGGGCGGCGGCGAGTTCACGGTCAACGGTGGAACCGGCAACTGGACCGACGTGCTCGCCAAGAGCCTGGGCATCTCGTTGACGCCGAACATCTCCGGCTATGGCACCATCGCTGGCGACCTTTATCTGACGCCATCCGGCGTGACCACCAGCGCCAGCGCCGCCACGTGCGCGTTCAGCGCGCCGCCGGCCAGCGGTCAGGCCAGTTGCACCGACTTCGCCCAGGGCGGCTCCATGGTCAGCAACGCCATTGGCATCGGCCACACCGCCGGCGCGCTCACCTACCCGCTGACCACGCAACTGCAGAACTATCTCACCCAGTTCGGCGGTTTCAATCCCAACCAACTGGTCGCTTTTCTGGGTGGCAACAACGACATCCTGACCGCGCTGCAGACCGTCCAGTCATCGGTCACCGCGGCAGTCCAGCAGGCGGTTCAGCAGGCGCTCGCGGCGAACCCGAACCTCACGGCAGCGCAGCAGCAGGCTGTTGCGGCGCAGGCAAAGGCAACGGCCACGCCGCAGGCTGCCGCGGTCGCGCAGGCGACCGTCGGCAGCGCGGCGGACGGCCTCGCCGGCCTCGTCAAGACGGCAGTGGCCAAGGGCGCAAGCTACGTCACGGTCTACACCCTGCCCGACTCGTCGTTGACGCCGCTCGGCCAGTCGCTCAGCGGTGGCACGACCTGCAACAACCAGGATCCGACCCAGCCCTGTTATCTGCTGTCCAACCTCGTGCAGGTGTTCAACCAGCGTCTGCTCAACGATTTGCAGGGCCAGCCGGTGAAGGTCATCGACGGATTCGCGTTGTTGAACCAGGAAATCGCCAACCCATCGGCATTCGGATTCACCAATGTCAGCTCGATGTGGTGCGACCCGCTGACCGTGAGTTCGCTGTTGTGCAATATGCAAACTCCGAATACGGCCGCGGGTGCCTCGGTGGCCAACGTCGGGAGTTGGTTGTTCGCGGATGATCTGCATCCGACGCCGGCCGGCTATGACGTGATTGCAAGCGCCACGCTCAGCGCCCTGCGCGGTTTTGGCTGGGTCCAGTGAACCAGAGGAGACACGCATCATGAAAACGATCGTTTCGTCAACCACACCGCGGAGCTTCGCCGCCGCGCTGGCAGCAGCAACCCTCGCCGCGGCACCGGCCGCGCGGGCAGCCGATTTGATGGATGGGAACAACACGGTCTATGTCGGCCTGGCCTATCTGCAGAACCACTCTTCCATGTCCGATCTCAGTGGCCTGAACACGCCGCCGGGGCTGAACCTCAACGTCGGCAACGCGCCGGCGCTGGGTTTCGGGTACGTGCGCAATCTCGGGGGGCCATGGTCGTTCGAGTTGGCGCTGGGCGTGCCGCCACGTATCCGCACCGACGCCATGGGGGTGAACTGGGCGGCGCTCGGCGTCAGCCCCGGCGCTGGCGTGACCGACGTGCATGTGATCTCGCCCACGGCGTTCATCAATTACCACCTGCTGGGCAAGGACGTGAAGTTTGACCCCTTCGTCGGCTTGGGCATCAACTACACGCGTTTCGCTGACAACACCGCGTTGAACACACTCAACGCGCATCTTGGGCCGACAACCATCAGCCTGTCGGACTCCTGGGGCATGGCTGCGCACGCCGGCATGCTCTACCACATCGACCAGCGATGGTCGCTGGTGGCGACGCTGGGAATTGCCGACGTCAACAGCAACCTGACGTCGACCTCCTATTCGCCGCTGAATCCGTCCCTGATCACCTCGCAGGGCAAGACGACCATTCATTTCCACCCAGTCGTCTACACCGTTGCGCTGGGTTACAGCTTCTGACCCTGCCCCTGTGGCGGGCACGCCGCAGGGGCTGAAGCGAAGCTGCGCGGTCTGAAGCCGCGTGCTGCGAAGCGCGATGTTCGACGATTGGAATCAGGGGCGAATGCCCCTTTTTTCATGGGCGCTCCCCCGCGCGAGCACCCATGAAAAAAGCCGCCCGGAGGCGGCTTTCCAACTGATGGCCGGAAGACCGATCAGAACTGGTGACGCATACCCACTGCAAAGCCCGACGAGGACTGGCCAGCGGCAGGAGCAAAGCCGCCATCGGTGGCATCGCCCACAGCGTACATTGCACCAGTGTCGTTGCTGATGTGCGCGTACGAGGTGTACAGGTTGGTGCGCTTGGACAGACTGTAGGTGTAGCCGATCGCGTATTGCTTGGCGCCCATGTTCGACGTGGTCGAGTCCTTCAGGCCGGTGTAGGAGGCCAGGATGCTGCCAGGGCCGACCGGAATGGTCGCACCGAGCATGTACGCCTTCATTTCGTCCTTGTTGGTGATCGCATCCGGCTTGTTGTCCGAATAGTAGGCGGCGATCTTGGCAACACCGAAGTCATAGCTGCCGCTGATTTCGGTGTCCTTGACGATGGCGTTGCCATTGGCGTCGTTGACGCGCATGTAGGTCAGGGTCGCCGCAATCGGGCCATTGGCGTAGCCACCTTGCAGGTTGTACCCACCGGTCGACTTGTACTGCAGGGCCGGGTTGATGTACTGCAGGCCAGCACCGAAGATGTACGCGCCAGCGACGGTGAAGCCGCTCATGTTCGGCGACACGTAGGCAACAGTTTGGCTGGTACGGGCCGGCACGCCAACGGTGCCGATGTTGCTGATGGAGCCAGTCAGGCCGTAGCCGAACGGATCGATGGTGGCCTGGTCGAGGAAGGTCAGCGTGTACTCACGGCCAGCGGTGACGGTACCGAAGTCACCGGTCAGGCCTGCGTACGCCTGGCGGCCAAAGAAGCCGGGGCCGCCAGGGCCGCCGGTGCAATAGGAGGAGCTGCCGGCCGCGCCGGTGTTGCCGTTGGCGCAGAAGCCGGTCTCAGCCTGGAAAATTGCCTTCAGACCGCCACCCAGATCTTCGGTGCCCTTCAGGCCGATGCGCGAGCCCGACTGCACGCCGCTGCTCAGCTGGGTGACGTTGCCAGCGGCGCCGCCGCTGAAGTGGGCCACGCCCAGATCGATCAAACCATACAGCTGCACACTGCTGCCATCGGCCATCGCGGCGCCAGAGAACGCGCCAAGCACGGCGAGGGCGATAAGTGATTTTTTCATCGTGAACATCTCCAGAGTTGTGATCCTTGCGGATCGATTCAGGCTGGTGGGCATCGTTCCGACGCCGCACTGAAATGTCCGGCCCATATGAAGCAGGGACGATCAATGCCAGACAGTGGTCAATACTACGGGCAACCTCCGGTGATTTCGACCGCATTGCGCAATGCCCAGGCCAACATGTTGCGGTTTGGCAACGGTTGGGCGGCCCCTTCAGCCTGGCTTCACATCCCGTGTGGCGCCGACGGCAGCCCGCGCGCGACGATCTGCGCCTGCGCTGCGAATACGCCGAAACTTTCCAGCAGTGCTGTGTCGAGCGCACGGCCAGAAGGGGCCCGGTCGCCGTAGAACACACCGACCAATTTTTGATCCATGACAAAGGGCGCAATCAAAAAAGCGCGCCGTTCGGCCGCCTTGGCGAGAAAGTCGCTCGCATGGTCGGGAGGTACGCACCAGTGCGGCGCGTGGGAGCGCCAGACCGTGTCCTGCTCCGGCGACCATGCAGCACGCAGGTCCAGGCGAAGGGCGTCGGCGTTGGCGCCCACCACCATGCGCGCGACGATGCGTGTGCGCTCGGGATTGAGCAGACAGAACGCGCACCGGTCGAGACCGACGGCGCGGTGCATGCCCTCCAGGCAGGCCTCGAGCACCAGCGGCAGCTCGGCGCGGCTCGTTGCCACGCAGCCGAGCTCAGCCAGGGTGCGAAGTTGTTGCTGCAAATCGGGCAAAGGATAGGGTGACGCCGGCCCTGCGGTGGTGTCGGTCTCTGCGGCCGACCCGGGCGGCAGATCGGCCTCGGGTGATTGCGCGGTGTGCGGCGTATCGTCCATCGTCGGAATGTGGCGCGCCGCTGATCCCACGCCAAGTTCGTTGGCGAGGCGAGCCGCTTCGCGCGCGCTGTTGCCGAGCTGGGCCAGGGTTTCGTGGTCGGTCTGGCCGAGGAACTTTGCCACCGCATGGGCGGCGTGACGCGCTTCGGCGGAAGTCCAGCCATGTTCACCAGCGGCGCTGATGCGCCGGGCCAGCGTGACTTCCTCGCTGCCCTGCAGCACATTGTCCAGGTTCCAGGCGTGCAAAAGGGTGCGCCCGAGCTGACGCAGCGAGGTGCCGAGAATAGCGGCTTGCGCGTGCTCAGGGTCGCCCCCGGCTGCAAGCGCGGCGTCAAGGCGCTCGGCGTAACCTTCGCCAAAGCACCAGAAAGCCAGTTCCCCGATGTGTTCAAGCAGCGCTTCGACGAACAGGCGCTCGGCCGCGGCGCGGTCCAGACGCCGCCGGAGGGCGATGTCGCGCGCCTGCACAGCCGCATGCAGCGCATGACCGAGCGTGCGTTGCACGCGATGCCGGAAGCGGCTTGCGCCGACCACGGCCTCGACCGCCAGCGCCGATACGCACAGGGAGCGGATGGGGTTCAGCCCCAGCACCACCACCGCCCGGCTCACCGTCGAGACGCGCGCGTTGCCGCTCAGCCCCAGGCGTGCCGCATTGGCGGCGCGCAGCACCCGCGAGGTGAGGGCCGGGTCGCGCAGAATCACCTCGGCGACCTGCTGGCCCGAGGTGAGCGCAGCTTCGGTGGCGCGGAATACTTCCTGCAAGGTGACGCCGAACGACGGCAGTTCGCTGGACGCGATGCGCGCCGCCAACGCCTGGAACGTTGGCGCGTCGCCGGACACTCTGGTGATGACGTGGTTCCCCGTTTCCATCTCGAACTGTTAACCTTTCCGGCATCGCTGGCGCAACGTACCGAACATGGACCCTCTCTCCGACGCCGAACTGCATGGCTTCAGCCGTCTCATGATGGACGCTGCCGGCATTATGCTGCCGCTGTCGAAAAAAGCCCTCGTCGGCGGGAGGCTGGGGCGCCGCTTGCAGGCACTGGGCCTGTCGAGCTTCACCCACTACCTTGCCCATATCCAGCGCGATGGGCCGGAACGCCAGCGGGCCATTGACCTGCTGACGACCAACGAGACATACTTCTTCCGCGAGCCGCGCCATTTTGCATACCTCGCGGAGCACATCCTCCCACGGCACGATGCGTCACGGCCGTTTCGGGTCTGGAGCGCCGCATGTTCCAGCGGCGAGGAACCCTACAGCGTCGCCATGCTGCTGTCCGAGCACCTGGGGTCCAGGGTCTGGGAAATCGTGGCCTCGGACATCAGCACCCGGGTGCTGGAGCAGGCACGGCGCGGCATTTACCCGATGGAGCGCGCTGACAAGATTCCCCTGCCTTATCTGAAGGCATATTGTCTCAAGGGCGTGGGAGCGCAGGAGGGTCAGTTCCTGATCCAGGAGGCGCTGCGTGCGCGCATCACGTTCCGCGAACTCAACCTCAACGCCCCGCTGCCTGACATGGGTCAATTCGATCTGGTGCTGCTGCGCAACGTGATGATCTATTTCGACGCCGCCACCAAGCGTGGCGTCTGTGGACGCATCGAGCAGGTGCTGCGCCCCGGCGGCCATCTGTTCGTTGGGCACTCGGAAACCCTCAACGGACTGGAGTCGCGGTTGCGCATGGTGCAGCCGGCCGTCTACCGCAAGGATGCGGGTGACGCCAGGGGGCCGCGCTGATGCTCGACCATGTGGCGTCGGACGATGCCCCGCTCGAGGTCTTCCTCCAGCCCGGCGACTTGTACTTTGGTGAGGGCCGCACGCGCGTGCGGACGTTGCTGGGCTCGTGCGTCGCCATCGCGGTCTGGCATCCCCGGCTTCGCATCGGCGGCTTGTGCCACTACATGCTTCCCAGCCGTGGTGGTCCCGGCTTGCTGGCGCCAGGCGAGCTCGACGGCCGCTATGGCGACGAGGCCATGCGCCGCTTCGCCCAGGAAATGCGACAGGCCAACACCACCCCCGACCAGTACGTCGCCAAGCTGTTCGGTGGGGGGCATATGTTCGGTGCCACCGTACAGCCAGACCAGGAATGCAGGGATGTTCCCTGCAAGAACGTGCAGATCGCACGCGAACTTGCGCGTGCGTACGGCATGGTCATCAAGGCCGAACATCTCGGTGGCCGCGGACACCGCAATCTGTTGTTCGAGATCTGGAGCGGCGATGCCTACTTGCGATTCTGGGGGCATGATGCCGAGCAGAGACAAACCGCATAGTGACGAACCGCATAGCGCAATCGAGTGGAGGTTTCATGGCGTTGTCCAACAAGATCAAGGCGTTCATCGTTGACGATTCGGCGGTGGTCAGGCAAGTGCTGCAGGCAGTGCTGCAGCGCGACCCCGGCATCGAGGTCGTTGGCGTGGCGCCCGATCCCCTGTTCGCGTTACAGCGCATGCAGCAATCCGGCTGGCCCGACGTGCTGGTGCTCGATGTCGAGATGCCCCGCATGGACGGCATCACCTTTCTCAAGAAGCTCATGGCGGAGCATCCGCTGCCGGTGGTGATCTGCTCCACCCTCACCGAAAAGGGCGCGCAGATCACCCTGGATGCGCTCGCTGCCGGCGCCGTCGCGGTGGTGACCAAGCCCCGCGTCGGTTTGAAGGACTTCCTGGTCGAGCAGACGGCGGAGCTCATTGCGACGGTCAAGGCCGCAGCGCGCGCGAACACGGGGAGCCTGCGGCGTCCATCCGCGGCGCCTGCCGCCGCGGTTGCGGCAAACGCCCCCGTTCCCACGGGGGTGATGCCGCATGTGCTGCGTGACACCACCGAGAAGGTGATCGCCATGGGCATGTCAACCGGTGGCACGGTGGCGCTCGAGCGCGTGCTCGTGGAGCTCCCCGCCACCCTCCCAGGCATCGCCGTGGTGCAGCACATGCCCGAGAAGTTCACCGCGGCGTTCGCCGCGCGTCTGGATGGTCTTTGCGCGCTCAACGTGCGCGAAGCGCGCGACGGCGACCGCCTGCACCCCGGGTTGGTGCTCATCGCGCCCGGCGGCCGTCACATGCAATTGCGGCGCAGTGGCGCGCAATACCACGTGGAGGTGCGCGACGGTCCGCCCGTGAACCGCCACCGCCCGTCTGTGGACGTGCTGTTCCGCTCGGTGGCGCAGTGCGCGGGGCGCAACGCGCTGGGCATCATCCTGACCGGCATGGGCGATGACGGCGCGCGTGGCCTCAAGGACATGCACGACGCAGGAGCCACCACGATTGCCCAGGACGAGCAAAGCAGTGTGGTGTTCGGCATGCCCAAGGAGGCGATCAAGCTCGGCGCCGCCGACCGCGTGCTGGGGCTGGCGGAAGTCCCGGCAGCCATGATGGAGTACGGGCGGCGCTGAAACCGGACCGGTGCTCGTCATGCCCCTGCCCGCACCGGCTGCCGTGACAGACGTGACCCGCACGTCGTCACCCTTGCCGCCGGTCAGCGCATCACGCGCGGGTCGGCACCCTGCTTGGCCGCGAACGCCGCAAGCTTCGCCATGTAGTTGCGATTTGTGACGACACGCTGCTCGAACAGGACCATCAGTGCCGCAGCGCTGGGGTTGAACACCTTCCCACCGGCGGCGCAGAGCGATTGCGGAAATATGGACCTGGCAAGAACGGGATTTCGACCCAGCCATTTCCGTAGAACACCTCCGCCTGCCGCCAGCTGCGCGTCCGTTGCGGTTCTGTTTTGACCCGTTTTTCCCATGGCGGCACGGCAAGCGGCGTAAATGCCCTGCTCGCGCGCGCACGCGCGACGCGTCTCCTGCATGGTGCTGATCGATGCCGCGTCGACCCGATGTCGTCCCCATGTGGCATCGAAACAGCTGGACCGGTACCGCAGGAATTCCCGGTAGACAGCGTCTGAAACCATGGTCGGTTCATTCCCGTCAAACATCGCTTTGCGCGGGCTCGGCCTGCATGCGGCGGCGCAATCGGAATAATCAGAATCGTTGAGCGCGGAGTTGTCGCTGGACGCATCGGCCGATTGTCGCCAGGGGCGAAGCCGGCTGCGGGAGCGGCGGACTCCGACTTTGCGATGGTTTGGACGAGGCTTCGCATTTTTGAATTTTTCAAGTTCGCGAATGTGATTCCCGGCCCATGCAGCCTCCTGATGCGCATGGTTCAGGAGATGCTGAACGACCTTCGACAGCGTGGGTTTTTCACTGTTCGCGGCGTTGATGTCGGTACGCGAAGCCAGTTGCCCATCAAACAGGGGGGACGTCAATGGATTACTTTCAAGAATATTCCTGACGTATGCTTTAAATGACTCATCGAAAGACTGCGAATGTTTTTCATAAAGATGGCCGACGGCTTCCGCCAGCGTTGTCAGGGCGCATGCGGAATAGTGCGCCTTGATCCGCTGCTTGCAAAGCACTGCAACATCGCGCTGGAGCACCTGCTTCGCGCCCTGCCCGCGCGTGTTCAGATAAGATGCTCCGCGCTTGCCGGGGATATTTGGTCCCCAGCAGGCACGTTGAAAACAGTGATGGCGATCGGCCGCTTGGAGGCGTTGTGGCATGGTGAAATACTCCGTGTCGAATGGATGAAAGGATGTTTTTGATTTACGTGATGACCCGCGAGCGGTGCTGTTTCGCGTTGTGCTGGAGTGGCGAATTGTTTCCGGAATGAAACCTTCGATCCGGTGGTGCGAGCTCGGAAGCCCCATGCGGTCGCGGGCCAAGCTGCAGAATCCCGATACTCAGTGCGTTCAGAAATGCCCGCAGCTTCAAGCCGGAGTTCTGGTGTCCCGGGTGCTCGCGAATTGCCTTCAGACCGAGCATTCGGAGCATGGGTAGAAACGGACGAACCTTGAATAACGCGTTGATGGCTTTCATCGAAGCGTGATCCCGGTCGCGGTGCTGGTTTTGCATGGACGAAAGACGCCGCGTTTCCGTGGTGTGTTCGACAATCAACGTGAAAAACGAACGGTAGCACGCCCGGAATGCGACGTCGTTGCCGAGGCCTTTACGGATTTCCCTGCATTTTCCAGCGTACCTGGAAAAATAATTTTGATAAATGTCTGCCTGCAGCTTTCGATTCTGCTGGCGTCGCGCAGGGGCCGAGGCGTCGATATTGCCACGAAAGGTTGTCATGGATGTTTCTCCGTGAAGCATGTAGCGGGGTACGGTTCCATCGAATGCCGGCGCTCTGTGAAACCGGACAGGTTCGGCAGCAACAGGCAGCGCCTGTGTTCTGCCGAACCGTGAGCCACCGTCGATCGCGCGGCTCGCGATGTCAATTGTTTTTTCAGGTGACCATGTGATAAATATCCGACGGTTGAGCAATGTGTGGATCATCATTAAATTTGCTCAAATTGGCGTCGGATGATTGTATTGATTGATTCATGAAGCTCGCATCGAGAAATTGAATGTCACGTTTGCGCCGCCGGATCAATGATTCGGCAACCTTGAAAAGCGAATCCGATTGCTGATCATCCCTGCTGTCAGCTTCTCCTGATCTTTTCTCCATTTTTTGCTTATGGAAGAAGGCGGTGTCCTGGCCTGAATATGAATAATTTTTGTCATCATGAAAATAATTTCTGATCTCTTCGGTCGACGTCATGCTCTGACGTTCATTCTGGTGATGTAACGCCGTAGCGTCTTTCCTGCTGGCCGGGCGATCGCACTCATCTGGTCGCAGATACGCGGTGACGCCACGTTTTTGCGTGTCGGTCAATTGAGGGTTATCCAGGAGTTTTTTGATTTCGTTCTGGTTCTGAATTTGACCGCGAGGCGCGGTGAATTTTGTGGGGCGACGATCTTGAAAAACTTCATTGACGTCATATTCTGGAAATCTATTTCGAGCAGAGTTGGCATGTTGATCTCGCAAATCATTCGAGAACATGCCGGCTTTTTCGTTTGTTTGTGCCGAAAAGACGTTGTTGGAACCCCGATTCGATGCGTCGCGGTCCTTGAAAATCAGCGATTGCTCCCCCGAATTGCTGGATACACGACGGCTCTTTGCAGAGGCAAGTGCGGCCTTGGCGCGCCAGCGCGGGCGTGCCTGCTCCACAAGGTACGCAATGGCGAGAAGTTTCGTGACTGCGCGTTCTTCATACAGCGGCGAGCGGATTGCATGCATGCCACTCGCCGTCAGCATGGCGCTGTACTCGGCGTTTTCGTGAAGATCGCGCAGCACTGCACAGGCGACTGCGTTCGTGAGGCGCGGCGACTGCAGCACCTGCATGTGGTGACGGATCGATGCCTGCAACTGCAGGCCAAGTTTCGCGATGCGCATCGCGGATGTTGCCGGCATCTTGTAGTCGGTTTCAGCAGCCGCTTTGGTGCCGATGCAGGTATCGACGCGATCGATATAGGTTCGCAGGAGCGCGGGCTGGTGCTGGTGCGACGCCAACGCTGCAATGCTGGTCCGCAACGACGGCACGCCACCGCTGCGCTGATAGCCTTGTTCGCCGGCGCTTTTGTTCCTCGACGTGTGAGAAGCAGAACGAGCATCGTCACCGCGCTGGCGATGCTTTTTCCGCTTTGATGCTTTGGCGGCGTCGCGCGTGCTGACTGGACCGGAATGCCCGTCACGCTGCGTGGCGGAACGAGGCAACGCCGTCAAAGGTCCGCCGTGCCCGGAGTTCGTATCGGATTGACGAGAGTCGCCGGGGTGCGCGGACGGTTGCGCAAAGGCTTTCAGGGCAGACAGGCGACTGGCGTAGAGGTCGGCGATACGGCCGATGCTGACGAGTTTATCGATTGCGCGGTCGCGATAGAGCGCAGACGTGATTTTCCCGATACGCAGGGATTGGAGCAGATTACGATATCTGACGTGGCTGTAAAGGTCGCGTAGCACTGCCTGTGCAGTCCGATCCGTCAACATGATGCTGCCGTGCCTGGCGATGTTGTGATCAATCAATTGAACCGTCGCCTTCGCCAACCCATTTAGCGATGATGCGCGTACTTGCATATCGTTCAGGGTCTGCGGTGAAACGGGTTCGATGGCTTGATTTGGGTTCAATCCAATGGCCCGATTCGCATACGTTTCGGCGCGTGCGAAAGTGTTCAGGCGATGCTGTCGACGCGAGATCTGGCTCTGGAAGTTTGTCATGATGCATCCTTCAATGGTGGTGATATATTGGTTGATGGGGATGGACGGCGCGCTGGCGTGGCCGGCCGGTATCCTGTTTGCCGATGGCATTCATTTATTTGAGCTGTCGGCCCTGGTCGCCTGTTGCCGGTTCTTCAACAGGCGACCCGAATCGGCCAATTGCGTCGAACGGACGCACGCCGGCAGGCGACGCAAGGTGACGTTCCCGAATTTTGAAAACGCGCGCCGGCTGGTTTCATCGTGATATTTCATGTTGTCCGCTGCCCTTGTGTTGCGATCGGTGGCGTATTTGCGATGCACAAACACCAGGTGTCGTGATTTCAAGTACGTCTGCGCGGCGTGGTCGGCGGCGTGCCCGATGGCGATGAGTTTCGCGAATGCATGCCGGTCGTCTTGATCACTGGCGTCGTGCGAGAGCTGCATCGATCGCAAAATAGTGGCGTAGAGTGATTTGCTTGAATAAGTGATGAGGAGTTCGCGGCAATGTAGCCGGGAGATTGGAATACCCTTCGCCTTGATTGTGCCGAGGTCGCGACGTATCCGCTTGGCAAGAAAATAGATGCATCGCGTACGCTCCAGCTTTCGCACAAAATCTGCGTCGGTGGCATGCGACGCCAGCACGTCGCCGTAGGTCTGGCTGGCGCACAATTGGTGTGCAATGAATTCACCGCGTGGTAGCGGCATGAGATTCTGGCCGCGGCCAAGTTGGGCAATCGAAAGAGCGAGGCTCGGCATGGGGACGTCTCCTTGCGTGGCGGCTTGGGGGAAGAAATCAGCGTGGTTGCTCTTTCTTGGAGAACGCAAGGACCCCAAAAGTTCGAGATAACTGAGTGATAGCCGTGTCTAGTTATGGTTTATCGATGGGCCACGACATCTTTCACGGCCGCGGCCCATTCTCCGGTGGGTTTTAGCGGCCGATCGGCAGGTTCGGCAGTGTGTGAGGGCGTGGCTGAATGCCGCTGCGGACCGTGTTGATCGGGAGCCATGACCGACGCCTGCAGGCCAGATAGGCGTCTTGATCGGCTTGCTGTTTCGCGGTCAGCTTGCGCCATGCGTAGGAAGGTGGTTTCCTGGGTGCCAGCGGCGCGGGGGAGGGCGGCGGCTCGGGGTCTGGCCTCGTGTCATCAAGGGGTTGGGCTTGCTGCAAGCGCAACACGATGCGCACCACGAGTTTGGCGCCCTGGGTGGTGTGGCTGAGGGTCACGCTGTGCGGTGCTACGAGGCCGTCAGTGGAGCCGGATCGGTCCGGTCGCGCATCGATGAGGTGTTCTTTCTCCTGTTCTGCGCTAGACAAGCGCTTGGCAGCCGCCGAGGAGGCTGCATAAGGGGTGCCGCAAGCGGCGAAGGTCGACATGGTGAATCTCCTACATGGCATCCGCAACGTGGGACGCCGTGTTACTGGGACTCACCAATCCTGCACGACGTTCGTTGGCGTCGCATCATCTGGCCGTTGCACCGCTGTGCGTCGGTCTCCCGCCCGGCGTTGGAAAGGCGTACCCGCACCGCCCTCGGGGCGGCGCGGGCAGCGGGCAATGGCGGCGCTCAGGGAGACGTCCAGTACTGCCGGAACAGATCGTCGAGATAGGTGAGTTGCACACCGCCGCCGGCCAGTGTCGAGCCACTCGGTGCGGCGGCAACCGTCAACGACGCGTTTTGCTGACCAGGGATCAATTGGTCGTTGTATTCGTTGCATTGGGTGTTTGTCGACACTCCACCGCTCAGGTTGGCGCAGATGTACGCGTTGAGGTTGTTGGCATACAGGGCCCCGGAGGACGGGGCGGCCCAGGCAATATTCATCGTGCCACCGCTTGCGAACAGCGCCTGCGGTGTCGGGCTCAGGGTGATGGCGCTGGCGAAATCGGCCGCGCTGGCCTGACCCGAAGTCAGCGGCAGCACTGCAAGCGTTGGGTGGTAGGTCGCCACCGGCACGTCGGTCGCGGGGTTGGAGCCGTTGTACAGCTGGACGGTGTAGACCGCTGGAGCCGACATCGCGCCGATCTGCGTGTCCGTGCGTGGCAGGACCTGCCCGGCGATGGTGCGCGAACAACCCGCGGGCAGGGTGCTTTGGAGGGTTTGCGTGGACGTGCCAGCGTAGGTCGACGGCGCGCCGGCGGCGAGTTGCATGGCTCCGCCTTTGCCGGTGGCAAAGTAAAGAAGACCGGGGGCGGGGATCTGCGGCCCGTTGACGATGGCGTACGTCAGGCCGACGCCACCCTTGTCGTTGATCTCGATATCCAGACCCGCGCAGATTGCACCTGTGATGCTGGCGTTGGTGCTTTGAATGGCGGTGCGGGCGAGATGCTGGTTACCCAGGAACACCCAGCTGCCGCTCGTATTTTTATAGGCGATGAACGAAGTCATGCTGTTGGGCTCGGCATTCTCGAGGACCGCGAACCTGACTTTGTACGCGGTCGAGCCGACAGGCACCGCGCTGACCCAGGCGGGCACCGGCAACAGCACGGCCGTTGAAATCGTCAGGCCCCCGCCGACGACTTTCGGCTGGGTGGTGATGTTCTGCAGGAACGTGCCGAGATTCTGGCCGTCGTGCAGGAAGTGGGCCTGATCGAAAAAGGCCAGCAGCGCAGGGGATGTGGGGGACGGTGCGGTTCCGAGCAGGGATGCCAGATTGTTGAAGGTCGTCGTGATGGCCTGCAGATCACTGACGTTGTTGGACGATCCGGCGGGAAGCGGTGTGGTGGGAGGGTTGCTGAGGGTGCCACTGACTGACTGGCCGGTCGTGCTGTTGGTCAAGGTCTCAAGTCCGGCGCTGGGGTCGATGGTGACGTGGATGCTGTCGAGTACGGCGTCGAGCCCGCTGCCATTGGCGGTGAAGGCCTGGTGCAACAGGTCGACAGTTCCGCTGACACCCTGTTGCGCCAGGATCGGCTGCAACTCGGCATCCAGCGCCTGCACACCGGCAGCGAGCGCGGTCGGGGTCAGCAGGCTGGCGTAGTTGTGGTTGGCGAAGATGGTTGCCGCAAGCTGGTGACCGAGATTGGCGATGACCAGGTCTGTCAATGGGGTGATGTTGATGGTTGCGTTACCGCTGGTGAGATCTGCCGCCGTCACCGCCGATGCCAGCGATTCATCCACGCCACCAAGCTTGTAGTTGATCTGGAGCATGAACGGGGGCACGAAGCCCTGGATCTGTGCGGCGGTGAAGGCGTAGTTGCCGTTGGCGTCGGTCGAGGTGGTCAGCGTCTTGGCGGGCGACGACGAATCCTGGAGCGTGACCACGCCGTGCATGGTTCCAGTCACACCGCCCGAGATGGGAACCCCCGTCGCTGCCACGCCGCTGATTCCTGAAGCCATACTCGTGCTGGTGTTTCCGTTGCCAAGGCTGGCCGTGGTGCCGCCGCCGCCACCACCACCGCAGCCGACCAGCGCCAATGCACCGATACATGCAGTGACAAGCGCATGCCTGCCGTTCCAACGATAGGTACGCATGATGTTGTTGTCCCCGTTAAATTGAAATGAGCAGGGTGCGGAGCATCGAATCCGGTGAGTGCCCCTGTTGCACTTCCAGGATGGGCCGAACAGGACGATCCCCGGCGCGGCGCTGGCAAAGCGATCGACGTCGGCATCCTGGATTGGCCTGCCTTCGCCGCGTCGGGACCCGTCGGACACGCCAACAATAAGAATTGGCCGGAGCGGTGTATAGAATGAAATTGCGGGTGCTCCGGGGGGTGTACGTGCGTGTCGACGATCCATTTGAGAAAGTGGCTTGGTTGCAACCGGCAGCGTTGGGCGGCTGGGAATACCTGATCGCCGAGCGCTCGCGTCGCCTGTGGACGGTATTCCATGAGTCTTATGACCTGTGCGCATGCGCGCGCTGGGACCATCGCTGGCACTACCGGGGCCGGGTGCATTCCATGCATCGCCCCGGCATGATGCTGCTCGAGCCCGGCGAGTTGCATCGCACGCTATCGGTTCCGCCCGAGGTGGTGTTCAAGGTGGCCATGGTGCCTGCACGAGCCGTTCACGATGCGGCTGCCGAACTTGGTGACATCGGTCACGTGCATCTCGCTGACGCGACGACCGATGATCCGGACCTCTCGGGCGCGGTATGGCAACTGGGATTGGCTGTGGAGCGCGGCGACGCCTCGCGGCTTGCACTGCAGTCACTGCAGTCTTCGGTTTTGCTCTATCTGCTGCGTCACGCCGAGCGCGCACCGCCGCAGGCACACCCTCCCGGAGCGCTTGCGGCGGTGCGCGCGCGCGACTACCTGCGCGCGCACATCACCGACGACGTCAGCCTCGACGCGTTGGCACGCGCCTGTGGGTGCGGGCGTTTTCAACTCATGCGCGCATTTCGCGCTCGCTGGGGGGTGCCGCCACACGCCTACCACACCCATCTCAGAATCCACCGGGCGCGCCTGCTGTTGCGCCAGGGCCTGCCGGCGGGCTGGGTCGCCGCCGAGTTGGGGTTCTGCGACCAGAGTCACTTCATTCGCCACTTCCGCAAGGTGACAGGTGTCACGCCGGCGGTCTACGTGGGCGGGCGATGAACAAGTTTGCAGCGAGTGTGTCGCCTCCTCAATGCCGACTGTGCACCTTGCTGATCTTTAAAAACACCATTGTTGTCAATATCTTGCGTGCGTAAAGCATCATGTGCTGGCTTCCGTGCCGCATGAAGGCGGACAGGAAAACGCGCTGCATTCGTTCATCGACCGCCCGACGGGCACTTGAAATCGGCGCCGCCGCCCTTACAATTAGCACTCGCAGCCGGTGAGTGCTAGCGAATGGGGTGGGCTGTTGCTGCCCTGGTCGCCGTGGCCCGCCGCGCCGCGCCGCAGGACTCGTCCGGGTGCGGCATGCGTTCAACCCAACATCTTCATCAACCGGAGCAACCCATATGAAATTGCGTCCCCTGCACGACCGTGTGATTGTCAAGCGCGTGGAACAAGAGACCAAGACGGCGTCGGGCATCTACATTCCCGACAATGCAGCCGAGAAGCCCGATCAGGGCGAAGTTCTGGCCGTGGGCCCGGGCAAGCGCGACGACAAGGGTGAATTGCTGCCCATGGCGGTCAAGGTCGGTGACCGGGTGCTGTTCGGCAAGTATGCCGGACAGACCGTCAAGGTCGACGGCGATGAGCTGATGGTGATGCGCGAAGACGACCTGATGGCCGTCATCGAGAAGTAAAGACACCACACCAAACACGATTCGGAGAATTTCACATGGCAGCAAAAGAAGTTGTTTTTGGCGCTGATGCGCGCGTTCGCATGATGGAAGGCGTCACGATCCTGGCCAACGCGGTCAAGGCGACGCTGGGCCCGAAGGGCCGTAACGTGGTTCTGGAGCGCAGCTTCGGCGCCCCGACCGTCACCAAGGACGGCGTCTCGGTGGCCAAGGAAATCGAGCTGAAGGACAAGCTGCAGAACATGGGCGCGCAGATGGTCAAGGAGGTTGCCTCCAAGACCAGCGACAACGCCGGTGACGGCACCACCACTGCCACCGTGCTGGCCCATGCCATCGCCCGTGAAGGCATGAAGTACGTGGCCGCCGGCATGAACCCGATGGACCTCAAGCGCGGCATCGACAAGGCCGTGGTGGCGCTGGTGCAGGAGCTCAAGGCCATTTCCAAGCCCTGTACGACGTCGAAGGAAATCGCCCAGGTCGGCACCATCTCGGCCAACGCTGACGAAGATGTGGGTCAGATCATCGCCGAGGCGATGGACAAGGTCGGCAAGGAAGGCGTGATCACGGTCGAGGACGGCAAGAGTCTGGACAATGAACTCGACATCGTCGAGGGCATGCAGTTCGACCGCGGCTACCTCTCGCCCTACTTCATCAACAACCAGGAGCGTCAGGTCGCGACGCTGGACAACCCGTACATCCTGCTCAACGACAAGAAGATCTCGAACATTCGTGATCTGCTGCCGGTGCTCGAGCAAGTGGCCAAGTCGGGCCGCCCGCTTTTGATCATCGCCGAGGATGTGGACGGCGAAGCGCTGGCCACCCTGGTGGTCAACAGCATCCGTGGCGTGCTCAAGACCGTGGCTGTCAAGGCTCCTGGCTTCGGTGACCGCCGCAAGGCCATGCTGGAAGACATCGCCATCCTCACCGGTGGCAAGGTGGTCTCGGAAGAGACCGGTATGTCTCTCGAGAAGATCGGCCTGAACGATCTGGGCCAGGCCAAGCGCGTGGAAGTCGCGAAGGAAAACACCACGGTGATCGATGGTGCCGGTGTTGCGGCTGACATCGAAGCGCGCGTCAAGCAGATCCGCGTTCAGATCGAGGAGGCCACCTCCGACTACGACCGCGAGAAACTGCAGGAGCGCGTGGCCAAGCTCGCCGGTGGCGTGGCTGTGGTCAAGGTCGGTGCCGCCACCGAAGTGGAGATGAAGGAGAAGAAAGCACGCGTCGAAGACGCTCTGCACGCCACCCGTGCCGCAGTCGAGGAAGGTATCGTCCCCGGCGGCGGTGTGGCGTTGCTGCGCGCGCGGTCCACTGTCAAGGTTCAGGGCGCGAACCATGACCAGGACGCCGGCATCAAGCTGGTGATGCGCGCCATCGAAGAGCCCATGCGTCAGATCGTCGCCAATGCCGGCGACGAGCAGAGCGTGGTGCTGAACAAGGTCGTCGAGGGTACCGGCAACTTTGGCTACAACGCAGCCAACGGCCAGTACGGCGACATGATCGAAATGGGTATCCTGGATCCCACCAAGGTCACCCGCACCGCACTGCAGAACGCCGCCTCGGTGGCTGGTCTGCTGCTGACGACCGAGTGCATGGTCGCCGATCTGCCGAAGGAAGACAGCGCGGCCCCGGCCATGGGCGGCGGCATGGGCGGCATGGGCGGCATGGATATGTAAGCCCCCGTGCGGGAGGGGGTGCGAGCTCTCTTCCGCCATCCTCCGGAAACGGCGGTGCGTCGGTCTTGACGCATGGTTTGTCCAGCAAAAACCCGGCTCTGCCGGGTTTTTGCATTTGGGGATCAGTCCGGGATCGGGTCCCCAGCGCCGGCCTTTGCGGCGGCGTCGTCCGCGAGCCGGGGTGGAGGCGTGAGCCATTCCTCCAGCAGGTGGCTGGCCTCGGGTAGGCCAAGCCGCTGCGTGGCTGAGAACAGTTGCACCGAGGTGGGGGCGCGCAGACCGGCGCCGGCACTGTTGTGCTGGAGGTCTTCGCGCACTGTCTGGGCGGCCTTGAATTGTTCGTGACGCGAGAGTTTGTCGGCTTTGGTGAGTAGCACATGCACCGGAAGCGCGGCGGGTGCCGCGTAGCTCAGCAGGGTCCAGTCCAGGGGGGTGAGTCCGTGACGGCTGTCGGCGATGAGCACCAGACCGACGAGTTGCCGGCGATCCGCCAGATAGTGGGCGATGAAACGCTGCCATCGCTGCTTGGTGGCAAGGGGAACCGAGGCGTAGCCATAGCCAGGGAGGTCGGCGAGCATGCCGACGGTGAGGCCACCAAGGCCGACGGCGAACAGGTTGATGTGCTGGGTGCGCCCCGGGGTCTTGGATGAGAACGCCAGCCGGCGTTGGCCGCACAGCACGTTGATGGCGGTGGATTTGCCGGCGTTCGATCTGCCGACGAACGCGACCTCTGGCAGCTCGTCGGCGGTGAGCTGGTCGAATTGCGCCGCAGTGGTGACGAAACGCGCCGATTGCAGCAGCGGACTCGTGTCCACGGGGACCGCGACACCGGCCGACTGTCGCATGCTGGAATTCCCTGTATTCATCATGGCTTATATAGCGTTAGTATGCGGCATGTTATCCCCCGTTCGCTGTGGTCCATGGCATTTCCCGCGCATTCAAGGTTTTCCATGGGTGCCGTTTGCAGCTTCCGCTGGAATTGCGGCTGGCGGTGACGCCCGGCATGGGCGCACGAGCCGCCTGAGCGATCGGCAGATCGGCGACGTGTCGGAATTCGCCGCTGGCCTGCGTTGATGGCAAGCGCGGCGGCGGTTGCATTCCTGCGCATGTGTTACCGAAAAACCCGTCTTTCACACATGGGATTTGCTATATTGATGCGCTGCAAGGAGAAAGCCCGGCGTACGATGGCACAGCCCTTTCAGATACCCGCGCCCGTATAAAGCGTCCGGCGCAGGGTCGCCGTACGCGGCACATCGCGCCGTCGCGAATACCCACCCGAAACCGGCACCGATCCGTCTCCATGTCTTCGATCAACGACCTCAGCACCTCCGGGCTCCAACTGCGACGCGGCTGGGGGCCCTGGCGTAGCACGGTGGAACTGCTGTCGTCGATGCGGTTCGCCATCTCCTTGCTCGTCGTGGTGGCGATTGCCAGCGTGATCGGCACGGTGTTGCAGCAGGGTGAGCCGCTGAACAATTACATTGACCAGTTCGGCCCGTTCTGGGGGCTGGTGTTCCGGCGTTTCTCGCTCTACAACGTGTACAGCGCCTGGTGGTTCCTGGCCATCCTGGCTGTATTGGTCGTCTCCACCAGTCTATGCGTCGTCCGCAATACGCCCAAGATACTCTCTGACATCCGCAGCTTCAAGTTGCATCTGCGCGAGCAGGGCCTGCGCGCGTTTCACGACAAGGCCGAAGCGGTCTTGCCGGTCGCGCCCGATGCCGCGGCCTCGCACATCCGCGTGTTGCTGGCGGCGCGCGGATACGCGGTGCAGACACGGGATTCGGAGGGGGGGGTGTTGCTGGCAGCCAAGAAAGGCGGTTTAGGCCGCATTGGCTATATTTTCGCGCACAGTGCGTTCGTCCTGATCTGCATTGGCGGGCTGCTCGACGGCGACATGATGATCCGTCTGCAGATGCTTCTGACGGGCAAAACGCCGCTGCTGACCAATTTGCAGATCGCCGACGTGCCGCCGCAGAACGTCCTGTCGCCGAACAACCCGAGTTTTCGGGGCAATTTGCAGATTCCTGAAGGTGGGAGTTCGAACGTTGCCGTGCTGAGCCTGGGCGACGGGTCGCTGCTGCAACCGCTGCCGTTCACCATTGCGCTGCGCAAGTTTCACGTCGGCTTCTACTCAACCGGGATGCCACGCCTGTTCGCCAGCGACGTGGTCATCACGGATGCGAAGACCGGACGCAGTTTTCCGGCGTTGATCAAGGTCAATGCACCGATCAAGGTCGATGGCGTGACGATTTTCCAGTCGGGATTCGATGACGGCGGATCCCACCTGCAGTTCGTTGCCTGGCCGATGCGTGGAGCTGGAGACAAGGGCTTCGCTCTGCGAGGTGATGTCGGGAGTTCGCGCCAGTTGACCAACGGTGCACAGTCCCTGCGGCTGGAGATCACCGGATTCAGGCTGATGAACGTCGAAAACCTGGCAAAGACCGCAACAGCCAAGCCGGGGTTCATGCAGTCATTCGATACCCACCTTGGTGCCGCGGTGGACCAGGACGCCAGCGACAAGCCGACCAATGTCGGCCCTGCCGTGATCTACAAGCTGCGCGACGCGGCAGGCCAGGCCACCGAGTATTTCAATTACATGTTGCCGATCAGGCTCGATGGCCTGGACATGTTCATTGCCGGTGAGCGCAGTGAAAACGGTGGCGCCTACCGTTACCTGCGCATCCCGGCTGACGCGAGTGGCAAGGTGGATGGCTGGATGGCGTTGCGCGCGACGCTTGCCGATCCATCGGCGCGTGCCCAGGCGGTGGACGCCTATGTGAAGGCATCCCTACCCCCCAACGCCGCGCCGCAACTCGTGCGTCAGCTGCAGGTGACCGCGGGGCGCACGCTCGATCTGTTCGCGGGTGACATTCCCCGCGATGACAAGACCGGTATGCCCCTGCTCAAGTCTCCTGGAGGGCTCGCGGCGCTCGGCGAATTCATCGAGCGCAATGTCCCCAAGGCCGAGCAGTCCAAAGCGTCCGACGTGTTCGTGCGCGTGCTCAATGGCACCTTGTGGCAGCTCTGGGAGGTGGCGCGCAAGCGTGAAGGACTGCCACCTCCCGTGGAATCAGGTGCCGACGACAAGTTCTTCAACGCGGCCGTGGTGGCGCTGTCCGACGCAGTGTTCTACCCCGCGCCGCTGTATCTGCAGATGGTTGATTTCAAACAGGTGCAGGCAAGCGTGTTCCAGGTCGCACGCGCGCCGGGCAAGATGGTGGTCTACTTCGGTGCCCTGCTGCTGATCCTGGGGGTGTTCGCGATGCTTTACATTCGCGAGCGCCGTGCATGGTTCCTGGTCCGTGATGACGGCGGCACGGCCAGCAAGGTCTTGATGGCCATGAGTTCGAACCGCCGCACGCTCGATTTCGAGCGCGAGTTCCACGCCATGCGCGATGCCGCGTTGGGCGCTCCGCCAGTGGCGAACCAAGAGTGATGGAGGTTTCACGATGGAATTGACAGACAAGCATGTCCCGTCCCCGTTGCTGGCGAGCGAACGCCGCTCTGTGGGTGGTGGTCTGGGCGGGTATCTGCGCCGCCGCTCGCTCTACGACTGGCTTTTTCTGGCCGTGGTGCTGGTCGGTGATGCCTATGTGCTGCGCAATGACGGGCAGAACATGGGCTATTACGTCCAGCTGATCTTCCTCGGCGCCACGACGGCATTGCTGCTGCTGGGTTGGGGCTGGTCGGCCATCAAGAATCTGGCGCTGGCAGTGGGTGTTCTGTCATTGTTCGGCATCTGGCTTTATCAAGGTCCAGCGGGTGCGCCGGTGCTCGCCCGCGGCGATCAGGACTTCTTCCTCAAGTACTTCCTTTCGAGCCAGACCGCCATCATGTGGATGGCCTTCTTGTTCTTTCTCAGTACCGCGTCGTACTGGGTCGGGATGTTTACGGCAACCGCGGGGGCGCAGGATCGCGACGCCCGGGGCTGGCAATCGAATTTCGCCCAGCTGTTCGCTTCCCGCCTGGCGTGGATCGGCGTCACCATGGCGCTGGTCGGCACGATGATGCGCTGGTACGAGGGTTATCTCGTTGCCGCCGATGTCGGGCACATCCCACTGTCGAACCTGTATGAAGTGTTCGTGCTGTTCTCGTGGCTGACAACGACGCTTTACCTTTATCTCGAACAGAAATATCGCACCCGCAGCATGGGTGCCTTTGCCATGCTCGTGGTGAGTGCAGCGGTGGGCTTTTTGCTGTGGTACAGCATGGTGCAGGGCGCCTATGCGATCCAGCCACTGGTTCCGGCGCTGCAGAGTTGGTGGATGAAGCTGCACGTGCCGGCGAATTTCATCGGATACGGCAGTTTTGCGATCGCCGCGATGGTCGGTTTTGCCTACCTGGTGAAGTCCAACGCTCACGAAACCTCGCTGTGGAAGCTGGCGCCGATCTGGTTGCTTGGCTTCGTGATGTTTTTCGAGCCGCTGGTGTTCCGCCAGGGCGGGATTTCGGAGTACTGGGGCGTGTTCGCCGGCATCTCTGCGCTCGCGGTGGCTGGAATTCTGAGTGCGCGCAAGCGCATCGGCGCGCACCTGCCGCCGCTTGAAACGATGGACGACGTGATGTACAAGTCGATCGCCATCGGTTTCACATTCTTCACCATCGCCACGATCCTTGGCGGTTTGTGGGCGGCCGAGGCGTGGGGCGGTTACTGGAGCTGGGACCCGAAGGAAACCTGGGCCTTGATCGTGTGGCTGAACTATGCGGCCTGGCTGCACATGCGTTTGCTCAAGGGGCTGCGCGGCCAGGTGGCGGCTTGGTGGGCGCTCACTGGTCTGCTGGTGACCACCTTCGCCTTCCTCGGCGTGAACATGTTCCTCTCCGGTCTGCACTCGTACGGAAAGCTCTGAGCACGAGGCGCGCGCTTGCCGGGTGCCGGTGAGCAAGAATCAAGCAATCAACGGGGGCCACGGATCGGCCCCTCATCCATTTCCAGGAAACGCTCCCATGGTCATCACCCGTCGCCGCCTCATGTTGATGCTTGCAACCCTGCCCGCGGCGCTCTCGGCGTGCGGTGGCGGCGGAAGCACATCGGCTGGCCAGACCGTGGGCAACATCTGGTCCTATATCGCCGGGCTGCAGACCATCAACGGCACCGGTGTCTACGGCGCCGTGGGTACTTCGACCTCTGCCACCATTCCTGGTGCGCGCCAGCAGGCGGCATGCTGGAGCGACGCCCAAGGCAATCTTTGGCTCTACGGAGGCAGTGGCCTTGACGCTGGCGGTACCAGGGGCTTGCTTGGCGATCTGTGGATGTTCGGCGCCACGTCGCGGCAATGGACGTTCGTCGCCGGCGCCTCCACCGCCGGTGTTCGTGCTTCGGCGACCGCGCCGGGTGCTCGCGAAGGCGCCGCGACCTGGCGCGATGCGTCGGGCGGGTTGTGGATGTTTGGCGGCTACGGTGTCGACGCACAAGGCACGGTGGGCCCGCTGGCCGATCTCTGGAAGTACGATCCGGTGGGAGGCACCTGGACCCAGGTTGGCGGGCATTCGCTGGCGGGTACCGCCGGCGTGGCCACGACGCAGGGGACACAGCTGGCCACCAATTGGCCGGGCGCGCGCTCCAGCGCCGTGGCCTGGTTGGATGCTGCCGGACGCGCCTGGGTCATGGGTGGCAATGGCGCCGACCTCGCCGGCCATCAGGGAGCCCTGGCCGATGTGTGGCGCTTCGATCCGACGAGCAGTCAGTGGACCTGGGTGACTGGCTCCGGCGCCGCAGGTGCCGCGGGGGTGTACGGGACGGTGGGCGTGACAGCGTCCAGCAACGCGCCGGGCGCGCGCTATGGCGCTGCCGCGTGGACGGACGCCGCAGGCAACGTCTGGGTGTTCGGTGGCTATGGCATGGACGCCAGCGGCGCGTTCGGCCAACTCAATGACCTTTGGCGCTATGCGCCGCAGTCGGCAAGCTGGACCTGGATGGCTGGAGCCTCCAGTATCCTCGGCCATGCGAGCGACACCGGTGCGATCACCGATGTGCCGGGCGCGCGCGCCTACGCCGTGGCGTGGGCCGACAGCAGCGGCAACCTCTGGTTGTTCGGCGGTTATGGATTGGATAACAGCGCCACTGCCGGCTATCTCAACGACACCTGGCGCTACGCCACCGCCACCGGACAATGGACCTTGGTGAGCGGGTCGACCACGGTCGATGCCAACGGCGTCTACGCCGCCACCGGTACGGCCAGCGGCAACATCCCGGGAGCGCGCAACGGGGCCTGCGGCTGGACTGACCCCAGTGGGGCGTTCTGGTTCTTCGGTGGCAGTGGCCGGGACGTCAATGGCAACACCGGCAGCTTGAACGATCTTTGGACTTATAAGCCCTAATCGCTGTCTTTGTTTCAGAAATCCAAGGCTCACATGGATTTCATGGATTAGCTGCACTATCTACATGGTTTGAGCTTCGAGTGTAAGGTTTTCGCCTGATCCCCGACTTATCGATATCCGAGCGTCGGGGCGATGTCCCGGCAGGACCAACCAGGAGATTCGGCCATGCGTGATCGTCAGCGGGGGTTTTCGCACCCCATTCCATCCGAAATCACGCCGCAGGAAGTGTGGCGCGAGCGTCGGCAACTGCTGAAGGCGGCGGGCCTCGGGGCTCTCGGGGTCGCGGCTCCGGAAGCGCGCGCTGGCGTCGCGCGTGCCGGCACATTGCCGGCGTTGCCCGCCAGCCGCAACGCGGCACTGTCGACCACGGAGCCGCTGACGCCGTACGACGACGTCGTCAGCTACAACAATTTTTACGAATTCGGCACCGACAAAAGCGATCCGGCAAAAAATGCGGGAACGCTGCGCACCCGACCCTGGACCGTCGTCGTCGAGGGGGAGGTGCATCGACCGCGCACCTTCGACATCGATGCGCTGCTGCGCCTGGCGCCGATGCAGGAACGGGTGTATCGTCATCGATGCGTCGAGGGTTGGTCGATGGTGATTCCCTGGGTCGGTTACTCGCTGTCGTCGTTATTGAAAGCGGTTGAACCCACGGGGAACGCCAAATTCGTCGAATACACGACCTTGCTCGATCCGGCGCGCATGCCCGGGCAGTCGGACCCCGTGTTGCAGTGGCCCTACCACGAGGGTTTGCGGATGGATGAGGCCATGCACCCACTCACGCTGCTGGCGTTCGGCTTGTATGGCGAGGTGCTGCCGAACCAGGACGGCGCGCCGCTGCGGATGGTGATCCCATGGAAGTACGGGTTCAAAGGGGGCAAGTCCATCGTGCGCATCCGTCTGGTGGAGCGGCAGCCGGTGACGTCCTGGATGCAGTCAGTGCCGAGCTGGTACGGGTTCTATTCCAACGTCAACCCGACTGTCAGTCCGCAAAACTGGAGCCAGGCCACCGAGCGCCGGATCGGTGAAGGGCGCTTCGGCGGGTTGTTCACGCCGCGGCGCAAGACCGAGCTGTTCAATGGCTACGGGGCGCAGGTTGCCGAGTTGTACCGGGGCATGGATCTGCGGCGGGAGTTTTGAGCGTGGCCCGGGGTCATGATGGAGCGACCGTGTCGCTGCGCGCACGCCGCCTGTTGCTGGGCGGACGCTGGACCAAGCCGGTGCTATTCGCGCTGGCCCTGCTTCCACTTGGCAGTCTGGTGTGGCGCGCCGCCGGCGTCGAGCTGGGCCCGAATCCGGAGAAGATTCTGCTTTGGGAGACCGGGCGCTGGACCCTGCGCTTCCTGCTGCTGACGTTGGCGATCACCCCGATGCGGCAACTGACGGGGTGGAGCGAGCTGGCGCGGCTGCGTCGCATGCTGGGCTTGTTCGCATTCGCCTACGGTCTGATGCACTTCACCTGCGTTGCCGGGCTGGTCGACGGGTTCAGCCTCGATGCCCTGGCGCGCGATATTGGTCGGCACTCGTTCATGCTGGCCGGCATTGCCGCGCTGCTGATGATGACACCACTCGCGCTGACATCGACCAACGCGATGGTTCGTCGCCTGGGAGGGGCGCGCTGGCGGGCACTGCACCGGCTGGTCTATGCCGTCGCTGTCGTCGGTGTGTTCCACGCATGGTGGGGGCGTCTGGCGAAAAACGACACGACCGAGCCGAAAGTCTATGCGGCGATTCTCGCCGTGCTGCTGGCTTGGCGACTGGTGCGTGCGTGGCGCACGCGCCAGGATGGCGTGCGACCGGGCCCTGGCGGGCCCCAGCGCGGTTCAGTACACCAGTAGTTGCTCTCCAGCGAGCATCGACTCGAGGGTTTCGCGCTCACGGATCAGGAACGCGCGGTCGCCATCGACCAGCACCTCGGCCGCGCGCGGGCGCGTGTTGTAGTTGGACGACATCGCCATGCCATAGGCGCCCGCGGACAGGATGGCGAGCTGATCGCCCTCGCGCAGGTCGAGCAGCCGTTCGCGGGCGAGCCAGTCTCCGGACTCGCAGACCGGTCCGACCACGTCGTAGACCTGGGCGTGAGCGTGATCGCGCGGGCGCACTGCAGCGATGTCCTGCCATGCCTCGTAGAGGGCCGGGCGCATGAGGTCGTTCATGGCCGCGTCCACGACCGCGAAATGCCGCTCCATGCTGGACTTGAGAATCATGACCTCGGTCAGCAGCACGCCAGCGTTGCCGACGATCGAGCGTCCGGGTTCGAGCAGAACCGTGCGGTGCCCGAGCCCGGCTGCATCGAGTCGCGCCGTCAGTGCCTGCACCAGTGCGGCGGGAGAAGGTGGCGTCTCGTCAGCGTAACGGATGCCGAGGCCGCCGCCGAGGTCCAGGTGTTCGAGCTTGACGCCGTGGTGCTCGATGTCCCGCACGAGATCGATGACACGCTCGAGGGCGTCGAGGTAGGGCGCGAGCTGGGTGATCTGCGAACCAATGTGGCAGGCAATGCCCTTGATGCGCACGTTCGGCATCAGGGCCGAATCGGTGTACGCCTTTCGGGCCATCGCTTGCGGAATGCCGAACTTGTTACGACGCAGTCCCGTGGAAATGTAAGGGTGGGTGCGGGCATCGACATCGGGGTTGATGCGCAGGCTGACGGGAGCGATGCAGCGCAGCGATCCGGCGACACGGTCGAGACGGCGCAACTCGCTCTCGGATTCGACGTTGAAGCACTGCACGCCGGCGCGCAGCGCGGCCGCCATCTCCGCCTCGCTCTCGCCAACACCCGACAACACGACGGTGGCGGGAGCGCCGCCGGCGGCGAGCACGCGCGCGAGCTCGCCGCCGGAGACGATGTCGAAGCCCCAACCCTGCTTTGCCAGCAGCTGCAGGATGGCGAGGTTGCTGTTGGCCTTGACGGCGTAGCGCAGCGCGACCGCGTGGCCGCGTGCGGCATCCGCGTACGCCCGCGCGGCCTGCTCGATGCCGGCGCGCGAGTACGCGTACAACGGGGTGCCGAAGCGCCGCGTCAGTTCACTGGCGGGAACGCCTTCGAGCATCAACTCGCCGCTGGCGTAGGCGATGTGGTGGTGACCGGGGAGCGCGGATGCGGGGGCGTGGGGTGTCGGCATATTGGGTCTCAGCGCGCGGGTGCGGACGGCGGCTGGGGAAGGTATAAAGGGCCGCGCTGCCCGCAGCCGGCGAGCATCGTACAGATGAGTACCACCGCGCAGAAAGCGGACTTTCGCAAGTCAAGGCGGGTACGGGTTCCTAGAATGATGGGTGCATCCATGAAACAAGTTTATCAGCCACCCGCGAGCCCTCCATGAACGATCTTCCGCAGTCCGATTACCTCCGCCTCGGCGAGACCACCCTGGCCGCGCTTGAAGCGGCGGCCGACGCCGCCGACCTCGACTCCAAGCGCGAAGGGGGCGTGCTCACGCTGGAACTCGACAGCGGGGTGCAGATCATCGTGAATCTTCAGCCGGCGATCCAGGAGCTGTGGCTGGCCAGCCGCATGGGCGCCTATCATTTCCGGCATGATGGCGCACGGTGGCTCGATACCCGCGCGGCGCGCCCGCTCGATGCGGTCGTGCGCGAAGCGCTCGAGGGTCTCGATGGTCCGCAACTGGACCTGTCGGCGCTGGCTTGATCCCTGGCGCGCCGTGGGAGAATTGCAACGCGTGGCTTGAATGCCAGGAAATACCTGACAATCAATCAAGAACTTGTTGTTAGTATTGAAAAAAACCATGAACTCGTGCCCGCGTCCGCGGGATTGACGCTGTGCCGCGATCAGATCGCGCGTGATTTCGTGCGGGTTTTCTCACCGTACCAACGATCGATACAGGAAAACGCCTTGTCCATTTTCGGACGCATGTTCCGCAAGCGCTACGCGCCGCTGATCGGGCTGGATATCAGCAGCTCGAGCGTCAAGCTCGTCGAGCTCTCGCTGGATGCGCATCATCGCTACACCCTGGAACGTGCGGCGATCGAGCCATTGGAGAAAGGCGCCATCGCCGACGGCAACGTCGAGAAGCACGACGAAGTCGTGGATGCCGTGCGACGCCTGATCAAGCGCAGCGGAACCAAGACCCGGCATGTTGCGCTGGCACTGCCGTCATCGGCGGTGATCAGCAAGAAAATCATTCTTCCGGGAGATCTGCGCGAGGAGGAGATCGAGGTTCAGGTCGAGAGCGAGGCCAACCAGTACATTCCGTTCGCGATCGAGGACGTTGCGCTGGATTTCAGTGTGCTGGGCCCCAGTATTGCGTCGCCAGGCGACCAGGAAGTCCTCATCGCAGCGTCGCGTCGCGACAAGGTCATCGATCGACAGAGTATCGCCGAGGCAGCGGGGCTGAAGCCACAGATCATCGATATCGACGCATTCGCGTCCCGTCTGGCCGCGGGGCGGCTGATCGAGCGGCTGCCGCGTGGCGGTCAGGATCTGCTGGTGGCGTTGTTCGAAGTCGGGGCATCGAGCACGGCGATGCAGGTCCTGCGCAACGGTGAAACCCAGTATGACCGCGACCAGCCGTTCGGGGGGCAGCAACTCACCCAGGCCATCGCACGCCACTATGGGTTTTCGCAGGAAGAGGCGGAAACCAAGAAACGCAATGCCGATCTGCCGGACGATTACACGGTGCAGGTGCTTGAACCGTTCATCGATGGCATGGCGCAGGAAATCACGCGTGCATTGCAGTTTTTCTTCCGCGCCACGCCCAACAGCAAGGTCGACTACATCCTTCTCGCCGGCGGCACCGCGTCGCTGCCTGGGCTGGTGGAACGCATCACCCAGTTGTCATCGACGGCCTGCATGGTTCTGAATCCCTTCGACGGCATGGCGATTGGCGCGAACGTGCGTGAGAAAAAACTGCGCCTGCAGGCGCCCAGCTACTTGACCAGTTGCGGCCTGGCGATGCGGCGATTCCTCCAATGAATATCGTCCTGATCAACCTTCTTCCCCATCGCGAGGCGCGCCGCAAGATGCGCCGCGAGGCGTTTTACGCCGGCGTCGGGGCGTCGCTGGTGGCGGGTGCCGTTGTACTCGGGCTGGGCTTCACGGTGCTCAGCGCCATGATTGACCATCAGCAGAATCGCAACGATTTTCTCACGCGCGAGATTGGCAAGCTCGACGTCCAGATCAAGGACATCGCCCACCTCCGGCGCGACATCGATGCGCTGCGCGCGCGCCAGAAGGCAGTCGAGGACTTGCAGTCCGACCGCAATCTGCCCGTGTACCTGTTTGATGACCTCACCACCGACACGCCCACCGGAGTGCAGATCAGCGGTGTGCGCCAGAATGGCACGTCCGTGTTGATCCAGGGCACCGCCCTGAGCCAGGAGCGGGTGGCCGATCTGCTGCGCAATCTGGCCTCGGGCAAGGGCTGGCTGGAAAAGCCCGAACTGATTGAAATCCGTTCCGTGAGCCAGCGCATTGGTGGCAGCGATCCGCAGAACGTGTCGGAATTCCAGTTGCGCGTCTCGCTGAAAAAGCCAGGCGCGGCCAAGGCGGCGTCGGCCGCGTCCGCGCACTGAGAACAGCATGGCACGATCCATCAATATGCAACTCGATTTTGGCGCGCTGCGCGAGCGCATCGGCAGCCAGTTTCGGGGGCTGAATCAAAACGATCCGGGCACCTGGCCCCCGCTGCCGCGCTACTCCGTCTATGCGCTCGCGTTTGCGTTCGCGCTTGGACTGGGCTGGTATCTGTGGCTTTCGGGGGTGAAAGGCCAGCTCGACCAGGCGGAGCAACAGGAGCAAACGCTCCGCCAGCAGTACAAGGTGAAGCTGGCGCAAGCCGTCAGCCTGGATCTGCTCAAAGTCCAGAAGACACAGGTGCAGCAGTACGTGCTGCTGCTTGAGAAGCAGCTTCCCAGCAAGGCGGAGATGGACGCATTGCTGTCCGACATCAACCAGGCCGGAATCGGCCGCGGTCTGCAATTCGACTTGTTTCGTCCCGGTCAGGTCGAGGTGCGCGACTACTACGCAGAGTTGCCGATCGCGATCCGGGTCCAGGGCAGCTACAACGACCTCGCCGCGTTCACGGCAGATATCGCCAAGCTGTCCCGCATCGTCACCCTCAACAATATCGCCATCACCAAGGTTGGAGCCACCCCTGCCAGCGCTGGTGGCAAGCTGACGATGGAAGCCACGGCAAGGACATTCCGCTACCTCGATGCGAGCGAGATCCAGGCCAAGCAGGACGCCGGCAAAAAGGTGCGCAAATGAGGCGCGTCGCACGACTTGAGCTGGCGTTGGTGTTCGGCTGCGCCACGCTGATGCTGGCCGGGTGCGGTGGCGACGGGCAGGACGACTTGCGTGCGTGGATGGCGCAGCAGCGCGCCATGCTGCACCCGCATGTGACGCCGATCGAGCCACCCAAGCCGTACATCCCGGAGCGGTACGACTTTCCCGATCAAGTCGATCCCTTCTCCTCGACCAAGCTCGAGACCGGGGTCAAGCAGGAAATGAACAAGCTCAGTCCCGAGGTGCTGTCGCAGATGAACCGGCCGAAGCAGCCGCTCGAACAGTACCCGCTCGACCAGATCAAGATGGTGGGCAGCGTGAAGATCAAGGGTGAAACCTATGCGCTGCTCAAGGCTGGCAGCCTTTTGTACAAGGCGCGTGTCGGTGGATACATCGGCCAGCACTATGGCCGCATCACCAAGATCGACGAGACCCAGGTCTCGATCGAGGAATTGGCGCAGGACGCCACCGGCGACTGGGGCAAGCGCCCGGCGACCCTTCAATTGCAGGAGAGCAGCAAATGATGTCCTTTCAGCTTCGCCGTGGCACCTCCTGGCTCGGGTGGGCGCTGGGCAGCCTGGCCGTGCTGCTGTGCCTGGCCGGGCCGGCAGCGGCGCAGTCGGGCAACGTGCTGCAGAACATTGCCGCGAGCACCCAAGGTAATCAGATCGTGGTCCAGTTGGACTTTTCACAGCCGCTCGCTTCGCCGCCAACCGGGTTCACCATCGATCAGCCGGCTCGGATCGTGCTTGATTTCCCTGGCGTGACTCCCGCGGTCGCCCGCAATGCGATGAACTTCAACCAGGGTGACCTGCGCTCCGCGGTGGTCGTGCAGGCGCAGGGGCGATCGCGTCTGGTGCTCAATTTGCGTGCTGCGACGACCTACACCACGAAAATCCGTGGGAACCGTCTGCTCGTGCTGATCACGCCGAACGCGGTGCGGCCGTCGACCACGTCGGCCGCGGCCGGTGAAGTGCTCGCGCCGCCCGTCCATTTTGCCCAAAGCATGAACGCGCAGGCGCTGGCGTTGCGCGGCATCGACTTCCACCGTGCGGCGGATGGCGCGGGGCGGGTGGTCGTGCAGTTGCCCAACAATCAGGTCGGCGTGGACATCAGCCAGCAGGGCCAGAACATCGTGGTCGACTTCCTGAAGACGACCTTGCCGGCGGTCCTGCGCCGTCGCCTGGACGTGGGGGATTTCGCGACCCCCGTGAAGTCGGTCACCACGTTCCAGATGGGCGACAACGTGCGGATGGTGGTGCAGCCCGCAGGCTCCTACCAGCAAAGCGCCTACCAGGCCAACGACCAGTTCGTGCTCGAGGTGCATCCTCAACTGCCGAGCCCGAACCAGTTGGCGCCGGGTAACGGCCCCGGCTATCACGGGCAAAAGCTGTCGTTGAATTTCCAGAACATCGACGTGCGTTCCCTGTTGCAGGTCTTTGCCGATTTCACCGGTTTGAACGTGGTGGTCAGCGACGCCGTCAGCGGAGACCTCACGCTGCGCCTGAAAGATGTGCCCTGGGATCAGGCGCTGCATCTGATCCTGCAGGCGAAGGGCCTGGGCGAGCGCAAGGACGGCAATGTGCTGTGGATCGCGCCGCGCGATGAAATTCTCGCGCGGGAAAAGTCCGAACTCGAAGCCGCCAAGTCCATTCAGGCCATCGAGCCTGTGAAGTCTGAAACCTTCCAGCTCAATTATCAGAAGGCGGCAAACGTGGTGTCCCTGCTGACCGGGGCGGCAGGCGGCTCCCAGTCCAGCGCCTCGGGATCGCCATCCACCCTGATGCTCGGTGGCGCGGTTGGGGCCGCGGCGCCAACATCGCGGGTCTTGTCGCCGCGCGGCACCGTGTTGGCAGACCCGCGCACGAACCAGATTTTCGTCACGGATATTCCCTCGAAACTCGAGGAAATAAGCACCCTCATCGCCAAGATCGACAAGCCGGTGCGTCAAGTGGTGATCGAGGCCCGCATTGTCGAAGCCACGGATTCCTTCGGGCGCTCACTTGGAGCCAAGCTTGGGTATACCGGCGCCGCCTCGACGCTGGTGCCCGGCAGTAGCGTGGCGATTGGCGGCAACTATCTTGGCGTCACGAGCCAGACCAATCAGCCAGGCTCGACGGCCGTGGCACTCACCGATACGCAGTTCGTGAATCTGCCAGCCAACACCATCGCGAATTCGGTGCTGTCGGGGGTGTCGCCGGGTTCGCTCGCGATCAGCCTGTTCAACGCCGGGGCCGGTCGATTCATCAATCTGGAGTTGAGTGCGTTGGAAGCGGATGGTCAGGGCAAGATCATTTCCTCGCCGCGCGTCATCACCGCCGACATGCAAAAGGCTTCGATCGAGCAAGGGACCGAAATTCCATACCAGCAGGCCACGTCCAGCGGTGCGACCTCGGTATCGTTCCAGAAAGCTGTGCTCAGTCTCAATGTGACGCCACAGATCACCCCCGACGGGAACGTGATCATGAATGTCGAGATCCACAAGGACAGCGTGGGTCAAAACACCGCCGCCGGACCTGCCATCAACACCAACACCCTGACGACACAGGTGCAGGTGGAGAATGGCGGCACCGCGGTGCTCGGTGGCATCTACAGTTCGCAGGAACAAAACCAGACCGACAAGGTGCCGCTGCTTGGTGACATTCCCGTGTTCGGTTATCTGTTCAAAACCAAAAGCAGGAGCACGCAGAAGGACGAACTCCTGGTGTTCCTGACGCCGAAGATCGTCAACGCGAATGCTTTCAGCCATTGAGCCGTGCGGGAAGCAACCTTGACTGAGTCAGCTGTGATGCATGTCCGGGGCGTCCGCATGGCGCGTGTCGCTTCGGGTGCTGGCCCTGGTGCCCCCAAGGGTGCCGGGTCGGCATCGATCACCGCACAATAAACGCGGGTTGATTCTCCGCGTGCAGTGGCGCCCGATGTCGAAATGCATCATCCTGGTTGGCCTCATGGGTGCGGGCAAAACGACCATTGGACGTGCGTTGGCGCAGCGCGCGGGTCTGCAGTTCTTCGATAGCGACCACGAAATCGAGCGACGCGAGGGTTGTTCGATTTCGGCGCTGTTCGCGCGTGATGGCGAGGCGCGGTTCCGCGATATTGAAGCGGAGGTGATCGACACGATCGCGCGGCGTGACGGAATCGTGCTTGCCACCGGAGGTGGCGCCGTGTTGCGCGAGGCCAGTCGCCGTGTCATGCACGCACGCGGCACCGTGGTGTATCTGCGGGCATCTCCCGACGAGTTGGCCCACCGCACCCGCAACGACCGCAGTCGGCCTTTGCTGCAAGGGGGCGACGCGCGGATGAAGTTGCGTGAGCTGTTTCGCCAGCGCGATCCGCTGTATCGCGACGTGGCGCACTTCATCATCGACACCGGGCGACCCTCCGCAGGAATGCTCGCGCAGCTGGTGCTGACCCAGCTCGAACTCGCCGGTGTACTCGATCCGGCGGCGGCGCCGGCGGCCGTGCGTCCCACCCGGTGAGGTTGCGGCTGCCCGTCGCGAACGGCGCCGGCAGCTTGTTTCTACAATGCGTGGATGACGCCTCTGCACGCAATTCCACCCATCACCGTGCACGTCGCGCTCGACGCGCGTGCCTATGACATCCATATTGGCGCGGGCCTCCTGGCTGGGCCCGGGACGTTCGGTCCGGTTGCAAACACCCGGGCGCGGGCGCTCATCGTCACCAACGCGACGGTTGCTCCGCTGTATGCGGCGCGGTTGCGGGCGGCGGTGGCGCCGCATTTCGCCGATGTCGTCGTGTGCGTGCTTCCCGACGGGGAACAGTACAAGGACTGGCCCACGCTCAATCAAGTTTTCGATGCCCTGCTCGAGGCGCAGTGCGATCGCCGTACCACCCTGTTCGCCCTCGGCGGTGGTGTCGTTGGCGACATGACCGGATTCGCGGCAGCGTGCTACATGCGTGGCGTACCGTTCGTGCAAGTGCCGACCACGCTGTTGGCCCAGGTGGATTCCTCGGTCGGTGGCAAGACGGCGATCAACCATCCGCTGGGCAAGAACATGATCGGCGCGTTCTACCAGCCCCGGCTGGTGGTGGCGGACATCGATACCTTGCGAACGCTGCCGCCGCGCGAGGTGTCAGCGGGAATTGCCGAGATCATCAAGCACGGGGCCATCGCCGATCCGGATTTTTTTGCGTGGCTCGAGCAGCACATGGAGGGCTTGCGGGCGCTCGAGCCCGGCATCGTCGCCGACGCGGTGCGGCGGTGTTGCGAGATCAAGGCGGCTGTCGTTGCGAGCGATGAGACCGAGTCTGGTCTCCGTGCCATCCTGAATTTTGGTCATACCTTCGGTCACGCCATCGAATCCGGGATGGGGTATGGCGCGTGGCTGCATGGCGAGGCCGTGGGTGCTGGTATGGTCATCGCGGCGGACTTGTCGCGCCGGCTCGGCCTGCTCGACGCACAGGACGCGACCCGGATCCGCGCCCTTTGCGAGCGTGCCGGCCTTCCGGTTCGGGCACCGTCGCTGCCGGTGAAGCGCATGGTCGCGCTGATGCAGGTGGACAAGAAGACCGAGGCCGGAGCGGTTCGTTTCGTGCTGCTCGACGGGCTGGGCCGCGCCGTGACGCGCGGTGCGCCGGCCGACACGGTCGACGACGTGCTGCGTGCGCACGGCGGAACGTGACGTGCGGCGTACGCCTGATCCGCGCGAAGCCTCGCTGGCGCCCTATGCGTGCAGCGCCACGACCTCGCGCGGCCGATTGCACCCGGAACCGTCTCCCCACGACCGCACCGAGTATCAGCGCGACCGCGACCGCATCATCCATTGCAGTGCCTTCAGGCGCCTGGAGTACAAGACCCAGGTATTCCTCAATCACGAAGGTGATCTTTTTCGCACGCGATTGACGCACAGTCTCGAGGTCGCACAGATCGCCCGCTCCATTGCGCAGTCGCTGGGCTTGAACGAGGATCTGACCGAGGCCATCGCGCTGGCGCACGATCTTGGCCATACACCGTTCGGCCACGCGGGCCAGGACGCCTTGGCGGGCTGCATGCGTGCGCGTGATCCAGACGGCGGTGGCTTCGAGCACAACCTGCAGTCACTGCGGGTTGTGGACCATCTGGAAGAGCGCTATGCCGCTTTCGACGGCTTGAACCTGACCTTCGAGACCCGCGAGGCCATTCTCAAGCACTGCTCCCGGCGCAATGCGCAGCGTTTGGGGCCCGTGGCGGCGCGTTTCGTCGATGGTGGCCAGCCAAGCCTCGAGGCGCAGGTGACCAACCTCGCCGACGAAATCGCCTACAACAACCACGACATCGACGACGGCCTGCGTTCGGGCCTGCTGCAGCTCGACCAGCTCGAACCCATCGCGTTTTTCGGTGGCCATCTCCATGCAGTCCGCCGGGCTTACCCAGGGTTGGCGACGAAGCGACTGGTGGCTGAAACCATCCGGCGGATGATCTCCGCCCTGATCGCAGACCTGGTCGCATCCAGCCGCCAGCGTATTGCCACAGCGGGTGTGGACACGCCCGATGCGGTTCGCCAGGCGGCTGCGCTGGCGGGATTCAGTCCCCCGGTGCGCGAGCAGCTTGCCGCGTTGCAGCGGACCTTGCGTCACGCCTTGTACCGGCATCCCCAGGTCCTGCGCTCGACCACCAAGGCCGCGCGCGTGCTGCGCGAGCTGTTCGATGCCTACGCCGATGACCCGCGGCTGTTGCCGCAAGAGCATCAACCCGGTGAAGGCCCGATGCGCTGGCGAGGGATCGCCGACTATATCGCTGGCATGACCGACCGCTACGCCATCAAGGAACACCGTCGCCTGTTCTCGGTCCAGGACTGGTAGCGACGCGCACCGCCGCGAATAACCCTAAATATTTAGGGTGTTGATCCACGCCAGGACAAAAATTGCCTAGGCAATTACCATCGTGGCATGGATTCGAATCCCACCCCTCCGTGCACAGCCTTTTACGACGGTGCGCACTACGAGAGCCAGCGTTCGGTTGGCTACTGGATCAAGATGGCCTATGCCGAGCTCCAGCGCAGTCTGGACGCCCGCATGCATCCGCTGGATCTCACCGGCATGCAATGGGGGCCGCTATGGCTGATTGGAAGCGGGCGTGCCGATACGGTCGCGGCGTGCGCACGCGAGGCCGGCATCGATGCTGGCGCCATGACGCGCATGCTCGACCGTCTCGAGGCCAAGGGCCTGCTGGTCCGTGAACGTTGCACGGCCGACCGGCGCGTGGTGCGGGTGTCGCTGACCGACCATGGGCAGGACATCGTCAAAGAGATTCCGCACATCCTCGCCGATGTTCTCAACAGTCACCTCGTGGGCTTCAGTCATGACGAGGCACAAGCACTGCTTTCGTTGCTTCAACGCTTTGTGCGCAACGGGGACGTCGCGAAGGATTGAACGCGTTCCCGCCAGCCAGAACCCATCCGACGTCCAACATGCCATTCAAACCGGCCACGCCTTCCGTGGCTCACGCCATGCAGATCCACGATTTCCGCCCATCCCCCATCTTGCGGCGCCGTTTCGGCACCTTGGCGCTGGCCTTGCTTCTGGCCGGCTGCGCCGCTGGAAGCCAGGACGCACCGACCGCGCGGGAAGTGCTGCCAGCATCCCTCGGATTGCATCACGTCTCGTTGGCGTTTCCGTCCGTGCAGTGGTGGACCACGTTCAACGACCCGGTGTTGGACAAGCTGGTTGATCATGCGCTGCGGGCGAATCCCAGTCTGGCGCAGGCCGGTGCGCGCCTGGAGCAGGCGCGTGCCGCCGCCGGCATTGCCGGCAGCGGCCTCCAGCCGCATCTGGGGGCATCGCTGAGTTCAACACGTGAGCAATTCAGCGCCAACGATATCTACCCTCCTCCATTCGGGGGGTCGATGTACACGGAAAACCAGCTCATGTTGCAGGGTGGCTGGGAGATCGATTTCTTCGGCCGCAACCGTGCGCGCCTCGATGCCGCTCTCGGGACCGCACGTGCGGCGGCCGCGCAGGCGCAGGCGGCCCGCGTGCTGTTGGCATCCAATGTGGTCGCCACCTACGTGCAACTCGCGCGTACCGAAGCGCGTCGCCATACGCTTGAACAGATCCTCGGGCAGAAAGAGCGCATCGTCGCTGTTGTGGGGGCTCGTGTCAGGGAAGGGCTCGAGCCCACGCTGCAGCTGCGTCCGGTCCAGACCGACATCCCGAAGCTTCGCTTGCAACTGGAGCAGAACGCCGAAGTGGCGCGGGAGTTGCGGCATGCGCTGGCGGCCCTGTCGGGGCAGGGGCCCGACGCTACCGCGCATCTGGCGCCCACGTTGCGGGTGCTGCCCACCCCGGCGCTGCCGAGGGAATTGCCAGCCGAGATCGTCGGGCACCGCGCTGATGTGGTGGCCGCCCGCTGGCAAGTCCGCGCCGCGTTGGCCGGGGTGCGCGAAGCGCGCGCAGCCTTCTACCCGAACGTCAACCTGAGCGCGTTCATCGGTCTGGATGCACTCGGTGCCACGCAGTTTCTGACCGCCGGCAGCCGCACTTTCGGTGTGGGCCCGGCCGTGACGCTGCCGCTGTTCGAGGGCGGCGCGCTGCGGGCCCAGCTCCGCGGCCGGGCGGCGGCGGCGGACGCCGCCATCGACGAGTACAACGCCACCGTGCTTGGCGCCGTGCGCGACGTGGCGGACGCGGTCGCGCGTCGACGCTCGGCGGACCGTCAGATCCGGCAGCAGGATGACGCCCTGCGGCTGGCACGCGAAGCGCATGCGCTGGCGCGCAAGCGCTTCGAAGCCGGCCTGGGCAACGACCTCGCCGTGCTGTCGGCACAGGGCGCCGTGCTGCAGCTGGAGCTCGTCGGCGACGACCTGAAGGCGCAAGCGCTGCTTGATGACGTCGCGCTGATGCGCGCGCTTGGCGGCGGGTATCGCGACCCGGGCGCCGCTGGGTAGCACCTGTCCCGGCCGCCACCCCATCACAACAACAAACATCACAAACCCGCACGGAGCCTCGCATGAGCGCGCAGCCTCAATCTTCCCCGAATACGTCCAACGCAGCCGATGCAAGCGCGGCCACGCGCCGCCGATTGATGCTGGGGGCCATCGGCATTTTTCTCGTCGCCGGTATCGCCGACCTCGGCTATCAATATTGGCTGTCCTCGCACCAGGTATCGACCGATGATGCCTACGTCGCCGCCGATGTGGTGCAGATCACGCCGCAAGTGGGTGGCACCGTGACCGCTGTGATGGCGAACGACACCGCACGCGTGCAGGCCGGTCAGGAGCTGGTCGCGCTCGATGGCGCCGACGCGCATGTCGCGCTGCAGCAGGCCGAGGCACAGCTTGGACAAGCTGTGCGCGGCTTGCGCGTGACGTATGCGCAGACCGACGCTTTGCGCGCGCAGGTCGCATTGCGCAAGACCGAGGTGGCGACGGCGCGCACCAATCTTGCAAGAGCCGAGGACGCGCTGCACCGCCGCCAGCTCCTCGCGGGCACCGGCGCCGTCGGCGCCGAGGAGCTTCGCCAGGCGCAGATCGCGGTCGAGGCGGCCCAGAGCGCGCTGGCCACCGCGCAAAGCGCGGTGAAGGCCGCGTCGGCTTCGGAAGCTGCGAATGAAGCCCGCACCGCGGGCGTCGTGCTGGCGCACAATCCGGCGGTTCGCCTGGCCGCTGCGCGCGTGCGCGAGGCCTTCCTGGCGTGGGAACGTACCCGTATTCCGGCCCCGGTCACCGGGGTGGTTGTGCGCCGCAGCGTGCAACTTGGCCAGCGCGTGGCACCGGGCATGCCGCTCATGGCCGTGATCCCGCTGGACCATGTCTGGATCGATGCCAATTTCAAGGAGACCCAGCTGCGCAACATGCGTATCGGCCAACCAGCCACAGTGGTGGTCGATCAATATGGTTCGAAGGTGACGTTCCATGGCAAGGTGGTTGGCATTTCCGCGGGCAGCGGTGCGAGCTTCGCGCTATTGCCGGCCCAGAACGCGACTGGCAACTGGATCAAGGTCGTGCAGCGCGTGCCGGTGCGCATCGCGCTCGACCCGTCTGATCTGAAGGCACATCCGCTGCGTGTGGGCTTGTCGAGCGAAGCGACGGTCGACATCACGGATCACGCCGTTGCGCCCATCGTCGACATGCCCCCCGCGGCACCAGAGCGCACTGACGTGTATGCGGTGAGCTGGGTGAAAGCCGACGCGCTGGTGCAACACATCATCGCGGCCAACGCGGGTCGAGCATGACGCTGACACGGGGGCATCCATGACCGATATCAACATTGTGGAGGAGGCACCGGGCAGTCCTGCACCCGAACCGGTGGCCCCCGCGGCACAGGCGGCGCACCTGGTGCCCTTGCGCGGGGGGCTGCTGGTGCTGGGCACCATCGCCTTGAGCCTCGCGACCTTCATGAACGTGCTGGACACCTCGATCGCGAATGTGTCCATCCCCGCCATCGCGGGGGATCTGGGTGTGAGTTCGTCCCAGGGAACCTGGGTGATCACGTCGTTTGGCGTGGCCACAGCCATTGCCGTACCGTTGACCGGGTTTCTCACCCAGCGCTTTGGCGCGGTACGCGTGTTCCTCACCAGCATTCTGATGTTCACGCTGTTTTCGTTTCTCTGCGGCCAGGCGACGAGCCTGGGAGTCCTGATCCTTTTCCGCGTGCTGCAGGGTGCCTCGGCGGGACCGATGATTCCTCTGTCGCAGACCTTGCTGTTATCCAGCTATCGTCCTTCGCGCGCCGGCATGGCGATCGCGATGTGGTCGATGACGACGCTGGTGGCGCCGATTACCGGCCCTTTGCTCGGCGGCTGGATCACCGACAACGTCGCCTGGCCCTGGATTTTCTACATCAACGTACCGATCGGCATTCTCTGTGCAGGTGTGACGTACAGCATTTATCGTGACCGTGAAACACCGACCCGAAAGCTGCCGATCGACTGGACCGGGCTCGTGTTGCTGGTGACCTGGGTGGGCTCCCTGCAGGTCATGCTCGACAAGGGGCAGGAGCTCGACTGGTTCAGCTCGGGTGTTGTGGTGGCGTTGGCGGTGTCGGCCGTCATCGGTTTCGTGCTGTTCCTGATCTGGGAGCTGTTTGAAGAGCATCCGGTGGTCGATCTGACGCTGTTCAAGCGCGCCAATTTCAGTATCGGCACGGCCATGCTGGCGATCGCCTACGGCATGTTCTTCGGCAGTCTGGTTCTGCTGCCGCTGTGGTTGCAGGAGTTCGTTGGTTACACCGCAACGGATGCTGGCGAGGTCCTGGCCTGGGTCGGTCTGTTCGCGCTGATGCTGTCGCCGCTGCTCGGGCGTTACATGCATCTGGTCGATACCCGTTGGCTGACCACCGTCTCCTTTGCGACCTTCGCGTTGGTGTTCTGGCTGCGTTCTGGCTTCACCGCCAATGATTCCTACTGGGGCTATGCATTCCCAACCGTGATCCAGGGCATCGCGACAGCGCTGTTCTTCATCCCGCTGCTCGGGATTGTGCTGGGCGGGTTGCCGCCCAACCGAATCGCTGCGGCGTCTGGGCTGTCCAATTTTCTCCGGATCACCGCGGGATCGTTCGGAACGTCGATCTACACGACATGGTGGGCCGACCGCGCCAGCCTGCACCATTCGCAGTTGGTGGACAACATTTACGCGGGGAACCCGGTGACCGAGGCGGCCCTGCATGGAATGCGCGCCAGCGGGTTTTCGCCGCAACAGGCGCTCGGCGTGGTTGACGGGCTGATTCAGCAGCAGTCCTACACCATCGCGGCCGACGAACTGTTCAGGCTCAGCGCATGGCTTTTCCTGGCGTTGATCGTGATGGTCTGGATGGTACGACCCGGGCGTGGACCGACCGGAGCCGACTCGGCAGGGGCGCATTGAGGAGCGCAGTCGGGCGGCGGGCGATGTCCTGCATAAAATGGTCGCATGTTGCATGACCAAGCCACCCGACTGTTTCTCATCCGTCACGGTGAGACCGACTGGAACGCCGATGCGCGAATCCAGGGTCACACCGACATCTCCCTGAATGCGCGCGGCCGGGCGCAGGCACGCGCACTCGCGCACGCCCTGGATGGGCAAACCATTGACGCCATCTATGCCAGCGACCTGTCCCGTGCGCGCGAGACCGCGGCCCCGCTTGCGGCGCAGGCAGGCCTTGCCCCGCGTCTGCATGCGGGGCTGCGGGAACGCGCGTTCGGTGACTTCGAGGGCAGCAGCTTTGCGCAGTTGCAGTTGGCGCATCCGGAGGCCTGCTTGCGCTGGCGCCGCCGGGACCCCGACTTCGCTGCGCCCGGCGGGGAGCGGCTTGATGCATTCCATGCGCGGGTGACACGCACGGTGCTCGACATCGCCGCCGCCCACCCTGGGCAGGTGCTTGCGGTTGTCACCCACGGCGGTGCCCTCGACTGCCTGTATCGCCACGCCACCGGGCAGGCCCTCGATGCCGCGCGAACCTGGGAGTTGCGCAACGCCGCGATCAATCGTGTGCTGGTCGCCGGGGGACAGATGACCCTGATCGGTTGGAATGACGCCAGCCATCTCGACGATGTGCGGGATGAACAGGTGGCGTGAGTGCGTCGGGGCGTCAGGCGCGACCGCATGGCGTTCGGCTAGACTGCGTTCATCGATCAACAGGATGGTTCGCCAAGAGGCAAGCATGCGTTTGCGGATCAGTGGGTTAAGGATCATGGCCGCCATCGTGGCAGCCTCCGGGCTGGCGGCGATGCATCTGGCCCATGCCGGACTCGGGCAGCATCTCGACGCAGCGTCCGCGGATGGCCGGCTGGTGGCTGGAGCTCCGCGCCTGGTGGCACGGATCGCCTCGGCCGCAATGCAGGCTGGTGTGCAGACGCAGACCGTGCAGACGGTTCAGGGCGATACCGTGGTCGAGTATGCCGATGCCAGCGGCATGGTGTTCGCCGTGACCTGGCGTGGTCCGTTCAGCCCGAATCTGGCGCAGATCCTGGGAACGTATTTCGGTGCCTACATCCAGGCAACGCATGTGGTCCGGGGTTTGACCGACGCAAGCTCGCAGAGCGCCGACATCGTTGTCCACAGCCATGGCCATATGCGTAACTTCGATGGTGTTGCCTGGGTGCCGGCGCTTGGCCCGGCGGGTTTTGATGCATCAGGACTCACGCCATGAGCGCGGGCCGCAGGGGCCATCCCGCGTGCTTGCGGCGCATGGCGGCGGGTGCGTTCGCGCGCGCCCTGACCGTCATGCTGGGAGCATGCGGAGGGGGCGGAGGGAGCGGAGGGGGGACGACGTCGGGTACGACGTCGAGCGCGCCGGCACCTGGCGCATCGGTGGCTGCGGTCTCGAACATCGTGCCGGTCACCATCGCCCAACTCCCCAATGCGGGTAACGTCAGCACCGCCAACATACCCTACGTCACCGTCACGGTGTGCGATGCCGGTGGTGCTTGCGCGAGCATTCCAAACGTCCTCGTCGATACGGGGTCTGCCGGGTTGCGGCTGTTCGCGAACAAGGTGAGCGGAGTCTCGCTGCCCATGGTCGCCGGCGCGACGAGCGGCTCCACGCTCGGCAGCTGCGGTCAGTTCGCCTCGGGTTACCTCTGGGGGAGCGTACGCCTGGCGACCGTGCATATCGGTTCGATCGCGACCACCGCAGCCATTCCCGTGACACTCATCAACGATCCGCAGCAGGCCCCCGTGCCAACGGGGTGCAGCGGTCAAGGGCCGGATTTTTCCACCCTGCTTTCGGGAACCACCAACGGGATTCTCGGCATCAGCAACTTTCCCCAGGATTGCGGTGCGGCTTGCGTGCGTAGCGCCGGCAGCGGTTTCTACTTCAGTTGCGCGGCGGGCTCCTGCGCGGCGACCACGGTGCCTCTGGGAAGCCAGGTTGCGAACCCGGTGGCGTCGTTTCCCGCCGGTGTCAACAATGGCACGGTGCTGACACTTCCCGCGGTGGCATCTGTGCTGGGCGCGCCGTCAGCCAGCGGAACCCTGGCGTTCGGTGTCAACACCCAGGCTGACAACGCCCTGCCCGCTGGAGCGCAGACGTTTGCCCTCGACAGCAAGGGCAACTTTGGCGTCGCGCTTGCGGGTGGCAGCGGCGCTGGCTTCATCGACAGTGGTTCAAACGGCTATTTCCTGGCCTTGAACCTGCCGCTGTGCAGCAACGGGTTCTATTGCCCGACGACGACCACGAACGAGGCTTTGCAATTCGCATCCGGCAATGTGACCGGATCGGGATCCATTCAGATCGGAAACGCAACCAGCATGTTCAGCACTGGCAATGCAGCGCTGCCGGCGATTGGCGGCACCGAAGCGATTGCCGGCCAGATCGATCTCGGATTGCCATTCTTCTATGGGCGGTCGATCGCCACTGGGTTGCCGGTGGCGGGATACGCAAGCGGGTTCGTGGCGTTCTGACCGGGGCAAACCCAGCCCGGCGTCAGCTGCCGAACAACGCACCTTCGGAGCGCGGCGCCGTCAATCCGAGGTGGGCGTAGGTTGCTGCGCTGGCGATACGTCCGCGCGGCGTGCGCTGAATGTAACCGTGCTGGATCAGGAAGGGTTCGATCACGTCCTCGATGGTGTCGCGCTCCTCGCCGATGGCCGCGGCCAGGTTGTCGAGCCCCACTGGACCGCCGCCGAAGCGGTGGATGATGGCTTCCAGCAGCTTGCGGTCCATCAGATCGAAGCCCAGGGGATCGACGTCGAGCATTTTCAGCGCGGCGTCGGCCACCGCGCGGCTGATGCGGCCATCAGCGCGGATCTCGGCGTAATCACGGACGCGTCGCAGCAGACGGTTGGCGATGCGTGGCGTACCACGCGAGCGCCGCGCGATCTCGGATGCGCCCTCGGGGTCCATGCCGGCGCCGAGCAACTGCGCGGAGCGCAGGACAATGGTGCCGAGCTCCTCGGTCGTGTAGAACTCCAGTCGGGAGACAATGCCGAAGCGGTCGCGCAGCGGATTGGTGAGCATGCCGGCGCGGGTGGTGGCGCCAACAAGCGTAAAGGGCTGCAGATCGATCTTGACGCTGCGCGCCGCCGGGCCCTCGCCGATCATGATGTCGATCTGGTAGTCCTCCAGTGCCGGGTAGAGGATTTCCTCGACGACGGGCGAGAGGCGGTGGATTTCGTCAATGAACAAAACGTCATTGCGTTCCAGGTTGGTCAGGATCGCCGCGAGGTCACCCGCGCGTTCGAGCACCGGCCCGGAGGTCGAACGCATATTCACCCCCATCTCGCGCGCGATGATGTGCGCCAGGGTGGTCTTGCCGAGTCCCGGGGGGCCAAACAGCAGGACGTGATCCAGCGCTTCGCCGCGGCGCCTGGCCGCGCCCATGAAAATGTCGAGTTGTTCGCGCACCCGCACCTGACCGATGTAATCGCGCAGTTGCTGGGGACGCAGGGCACGCTCCACCGCTTCTTCGTGCGGTGACGCCGGGCCGGCGCTGACAACGCGTGTTGGCTGGAGGGAATCCGCGTGGATGGTCATGGTCCGGTCAGGCCTTGCCCAGGGCCTTGAGCGCCTGGCGAATGCCGTCGTCGACACCGCAGTCGGCCGGCAGCCGCGCCACGGCTGCGCCGGCCTCCCGCTCCGAGTATCCCAGCGCCAGCAGCGCCTGCAGCACGTCAGAATGTCCGAGGGCGGTGACGCTGCCCGGAGTCTGCCCGACGTCCGGGCCGAATTTGCCCTTGAGTTCGAGCAACAGACGCTCAGCGGTTTTCTTGCCGATGCCGGGGACGCGGGTGAGGCGCGCGGCGTCCTGCGCCGCCACGGCTTGCGCGAGCTCGTTCACGCTCAGGCCTGACAGCAGCCCCAATGCAATGCGCGCACCGACGCCGGAGATACGGATCAACGCGCGGAAGGCTTCCCGCTCCTGCGCGGTGCCGAAGCCGAACAGCTGATGTGCGTCCTCACGCACGATCAGGTGGGTGAGCAGGGTGACCGTCTGGCCGATGGCCGGCAGGTTGTAGAGCGTGCTCATCGGCACATCGACCTCATAGCCCACCCCCGCGCAGTCAACAAGCAGTTGCGGCGGGGCTTTGGCGAGCAGGGTTCCGTGGAGGCGTCCAATCATCCTGGCAGTGTACCCAACGACACGTGGTCGGAGGGCGTTTCCTCAGTGCCCGCTAAACTGCGGGGCTCGTTTGCGTATACAGACATGAAACAGCCCTCCTATACCCATGAAGAGTTGGTCGCGTGCGGCCACGGCAAACTGTTCGGCCCCGGCAACGCACAGTTGCCGCTCGGGCAGATGCTGATGATGGACCGCATCACCCATATTTCCGATGAGGGGGGTGCTTACGGCAAAGGTGAGATGCAGGCCGAGCTCGACATTCAGCCGGACCTTTGGTTTTTCGGCTGCCATTTCGAGAACGACCCCGTCATGCCGGGTTGCCTTGGCCTGGATGCGATGTGGCAGCTCGTCGGCTTCTATCTCGGCTGGATGGGGGCTCCGGGGCGCGGGCGCGCTCTGGGTGTTGGCGAAGTGAAATTCACCGGTCAGGTCCTGCCGACAGCGAAACTGGTGACGTACCGCATCGACCTGAAACGCGTCATCAACCATCGCCTCGTCATGGGAATTGGCGACGGCGTGATGTCGGTCGATGGCCGGGAAATCTACACCGCCAAAGACCTTCGCGTCGGCCTGTTCACATCCACGGAAGGGTTTTAAGGGGGCGAGGCGGTCGGGCCCTGGTCCGACCGCCTCGCGTCATCAAGCTGCAGCCTTGAGCTTGGCTTGAATATCCTTCAGGTAGGCCGCGCGCGTGGTGTCGTCGCAGAGGCTCAACAGGCGGTTGGCGCCCGAAATGATGGCGCGGATCGATGCCGTGATGATGTTCGCGTCGACGCCCACGCCGAAGGTGGTCTGGGCCGTGTCACCCAGCGCAAGTTCCACCGTGGCCGCGGCGCGGGCCCCCGCGCCATGGCCAAGTGCGCGCTCTTCGTAGCTGTGGACCTGCAGCGGCAGGTGCAGCGCACGCACGGCAGCGTCGATCGGACCGTTGCCCTCGCCGCGCAGGCTCACCGGGCGGCCGTCGATTTCCAGCTCCAGCCGGATGCCCTGCTCGCTGCCATGTTCGTTGAGGTGGTGGGTCAGCAGGCGGATGGGATCCGCAGCTTGCACGTACTCCTCGTTGAACATGGTCCACAACTGCTGCGCCGTCACCTCGGCACCCGAGGCGTCGGTGTAGCGCTGCACCACACCGCTGAATTCGACCTGCAGGCGGCGGGGCATGACGAGACCGTAGGTTGATTCGAGCAGGTAGGCGATGCCGCCCTTGCCGGACTGGCTGTTGACGCGGATGACGGAGTCATACGCGCGGCCGAGGTCGGCAGGATCGATCGGCAGATAAGGAACTTCCCAGATCGACGTCGGTTTTTGCACGGCAAACCCCTTTTTGATGGCATCCTGGTGCGAGCCCGAGAAGGCCGTGAAGACCAGGTCACCGACATAGGGGTGACGGGGGTGAATCGGCAGTTGGTTGCAATCCTCGACGGTACGCGCCACCGCGTTGATGTTGGAGAAATCCAGCCCCGGATCGACACCTTGGGTGTACAGATTCAGCGCCAGGGTGACGAGGTCGACGTTGCCGGTACGCTCGCCGTTGCCGAACATGCAGCCTTCGACACGATCGGCGCCTGCCATGACGGCGAGCTCTGCCGCGGCAACCGCACAGCCGCGGTCGTTATGCGGGTGCACCGACAGCACGATGCTGTCGCGGCGGTCGAGGTGGCGGTGCATCCACTCGATCTGATCGGCGTAAATGTTCGGTGTGCTCATCTCGACCGTGGCCGGCAGGTTGTAGATGATCTTGTGGTCAGGGGTCGGTTCCCACACGGCCGTGACCGCGTTGCAAACGGCGACAGCAACCGGCAGCTCGGTGCCGCTGAAAACCTCAGGGCTGTACTGGAAGGTCCAGCGCGTCTCGGGGCGCTCGGCGGCGAGCTGCTTGATCAGCGTGGCCGCGTTCACGGCGATGCGCGTGCACCCCTCGACGTCGACATTGAAGACGATGCGGCGGAAGTTGGGTGCTGTTGCGTTGTAGACGTGAACGATGGCTTGCCTGGCGCCACGCAGCGCGTCGAAGGTGCGACGAATCAGGTCTTCACGTGCCTGCGTCAACACCTCGATGGTGACGTCGTCGGGGATGTGGCCGCCTTCGATGAGCTCGCGCACGAAGTCGAAATCTGTCTGCGACGCCGAGGGAAACGCAACTTCGATTTGCTTGATGCCGACTTCGCACAGCATCTTGAACATGCGCATTTTTCGCGCGGCGTCCATGGGCTCGAACAAGGCCTGGTTGCCATCGCGCAGGTCGGTGCTCATCCAGATCGGCGGTTGGGCAATGACCTGATCGGGCCAGGTGCGGTCCTTGAGGCCCACGGGGGGCATCGGGCGATATTTGGTGTGGGGTTGTTTCAACATGGCGGATTCCGGGCAAACGGCAATGGGCAGTGGAGGCAATGAATCGGAATTGCAACGAATCAGGATTGCAACGAATCACGATTGCAACCAATCAGGACTGGAAACCTGGACGCGCTCGCCGATGGAGCGCGTGCCGCGCAGGCTGGAGGGCGGCGGCTCGCTGGGGGGTCAGCTGTGCGCGGGGCACAGTCGACGCGCGACGTCCACCCTTAGCAGGCGAAGTAGCCGCGCACGCTGCATCGCAGCGAGGGCCTGCGCCGATGTGAGGGGGGTGGACGAACATGCATTCATTGCATGGCAACAGTAGCAAAAACAGCGGCGTGCGTCAACCGCAGGGACATTCGCCGTGAAGCGACGCGCGCTCAGTCGATGAGTCGGCCGCGGCGCATGCGCAGGCCTTGCAGAGGGCCTGCGGGGGCGGAAGCCTCCGGGCGGGTGCCGGCATGGGCGTGGCAAATTGCCAGTCCGAGTGCGTCGGCGGCATCGGGGCCAGGGCGTCCTGGCAGGTCGAGCAGGCGGGTGACCATGTCCTGCATCTGTGCCTTGCTGGCACGGCCGTAGCCGACCACCGATTTTTTCAGCTGCAAGGCGCTGTACTCGTGTACCGGCAGACCCGATGCCGCGAGCGCGGCGATCGTGGCGCCTCGCGCCTGCCCTAGCAGCAGGGTGGATTGGGGATTGACATTGACGAAGACAATTTCGATCGCCGCGCAGTCGGCGCCGGCATCGCGGGCGACCTGGCTGACGCTCTCGAACAGCACGTGCAGACGCTCTGGCAGCGGGCCGCGCGGGATCCGGATGGTGCCGCTGCCCTGATAGTGCAGCCGCTGGCCATGCACCTCGACCACACCATAGCCGGTCACGTTCAGCCCGGGGTCGATGCCGAGAATCCGCATGGTCCCTGGCTGCGCGAGGCGATCAATGGCGGAAATGCCGCATGCCGGTAAAGACCATGGCCATGCCGTGTTCGTCGGCGGCGGCGATGACCTCTTCGTCGCGCATCGACCCGCCTGGCTGGATGACCGCGCGCACGCCTGCGGTCGCGGCATTGTCGATGCCGTCACGGAAGGGGAAGAACGCGTCGGACGCCATCACCGAGCCCTGCACGTCGAGCCCGGCATGCTCGGCCTTGATGACGGCGATGCGAGCGGAGTTCACGCGGCTCATCTGACCTGCGCCGACACCGATGGTTGCAGCATCCTTCGCATAGACGATGGCGTTGGATTTGACGAATTTGGCCACCCGCCACGCGAACAGCAGGTCGGCGAGTTCGCTTTCGGTGGGGGTGCGCCGGGTGACGACCTTCAGGTCGCCGTGCAATTGCAGATCGGCATCCTGCACCAGCAGCCCGCCGGTGACGCGCTTGTAATCGAGACGGCGTGCGGGGGGGGCCGGCCAGCGGCCGCACTCCAGCACGCGTACATTCTTCCTGGCGGCGCAGATTGCCACGGCTTCCGGGTCGACTTCCGGGGCGATGATCACTTCGACGAACTGGCGTTCGACGATGGCCCGGGCAGTTGCCGCATCCAGACGGGTGTTGAAGGCGATGATGCCGCCGAAGGCCGATTCCTGGTCGGTGCGCCAGGCGCGCTCGTAGGCCTGCAGGGCATCGGGGGCGGTGGCCACGCCGCATGGGTTGGCGTGCTTGACGATGACGCAGGCGGGCGCGGCGTCGAACTGCTTCACGCATTCCAGCGCAGCGTCGGCATCGGCGATGTTGTTGTAGCTCAGCTCCTTGCCCTGGAGCTGGCGGGCAGTGGCGATGCTGGCGTCACGCGAACCGGGCTCGACGTAGAACGCCGCCGACTGATGCGGGTTTTCGCCATAGCGCAGCGCCTGGGTCTTGACCATGCAGGTGTTGAACTGGGCCGGAAAGGTGTCCAGGGTGCCGTCCGGGCACAGCGCCGACAGGTAATTCGAGATGGCGGCGTCATATTGCGCGATGCGGTTGAATGCTGCCACCGCGAATGCGAAACGCGAGGCTTGCGACACCGCGCCGGACGTCTCGAACTCGTCGATGGCAGCCGTGTATTGCGCGGCGTCGGTGAGCACCGTCACGCCTTGCCAGTTCTTCGCCGCCGAGCGCACCATCGCCGGGCCACCGATATCGATGTTCTCGATGGCTTCCTCCAGCGTGCAACCGGGTTTGGCCACCGTGGCTTCGAATGGATAGAGATTGACCACGAGCCAATCGATCGCCGGGATGCCGTGGGCGTCGATCGCACGCATGTGCGCTGGCAGGTCGCGGCGTGCCAGCAGTCCACCGTGCACCTTGGGGTGAAGGGTCTTCACGCGCCCATCGAGCATCTCCGGGAAGCCCGTGTGCGTGGCGACCTCGGTGACCGGAAGACCGGCGTCGGCGAGCAGCTTCGCGGTGCCGCCCGTCGACAGCAGCGTGACGCCGCGTGCATGCAGGCGGCGCGCGAGATCAACCACGCCGGTCTTGTCGGAAACGGAGATGAGTGCGTACATGGCAGAGTGTTGAGGAGTTCAGAAAACGGGGCGCGTCGCGTCGATGAAGACCTTACTTCGCCAGCTTGTGGTCCTTGAGCTTCTTGCGCAGGGTGTTGCGGTTGATGCCCAGCCATTGCGCGGCCACCGACTGGTTGTCGTCGGCACGCTTCATCACCATGGCGAGCAGGGGTTTTTCAACCGCCTGCATCACCATGGCGTGGATCCCGTGTGGGTCGGTTCCATCGAGATCGTGAAAATACGTCTCAAGGCTGTCGATCACACATTGTTCGAGTGGGGATTTCGTGCTCATCAGGCGGCCATCGGAAGGGGGAGTGCGCCGCGTTGCAGCGCGTCGAAATAGGCATCGACGGCATCGAGTTGCGCCGTGGCGTCGAGAATCTGGTTGAAACAGGCGCGAAATGCCGTGCCTCCGGACAGTGCGGCCACGGCCCAGCCGACGTGTTTGCGCGCGGTCTTGACACCAGCGTCGCCGTGGAACGCCAGGTGCGCGCGCAAATGCTCGAGCAACCATTCGCGCTGCTGCGCCAGCGACGGCCATGGAACGTCCTCTCCGGTGTCGAGGGCGTGTGCCACATGGCCGAGAAACCACGGCCGGCCGAGCGCGGCGCGGCCGATCATGACCGCATCGGCACCGGTTGCCGCGAGCACCGCGCGGGCGCTGGCGACCGAATCGATATCGCCGTTCGCGACGACTGGAATGCGCAGCGCGGCCTTGATCGCGGCAATGGTGTCGTATTCGGCCTGACCGCCATAGCCTTGTTCGCGCGTGCGGCCATGGACGGTAACCAATGCCACGCCGGCGTCTTGCGCGGCACGTGCGATCAGGGGCGCGTTGCGCACCTGGGCGCACCAGCCGGTACGCATTTTCAGGGTCACGGGTACACCCAGGGGTTCCATCGCCGTGACCACGGCCTCAACGATGCGGAGCGCCAGGGCCTCGTCCTGCATCAGTGCAGATCCAGCCCAACGGCTGCACACCTTTTTTGCCGGACAGCCCATGTTGATGTCGATGATCCGCGCACCTGCCTCGACATTGGCGCGCGCAGCCTCGGCCATGTCGCGCGGATCAACCCCGACCAGCTGGGCAGCCACCGGTCCCGGCTCGTCGGCGTGGTCCATGCGTCGTGCCGTCTTGCGCGAGTCCAGCAGGTCGGGACGCGAGGTGACCATTTCGCTCACGCAATGGCCCGCCCCGAGCTTGCGGGCGAGGCGCCGCCATGGCAGATCGGTGACGCCAGCCATGGGCGCCGCGAACACGCGGTTCGGTAGTTGGTAAGTGCCGATCCGCAGCGCGGTGGCAGGTTGCGAGGAACAGGGCGCGGGCATCGGCGGCGAGCGAAGGGCGACCCGTCATGACGGGTCGCTGTGCTTAATTTTTGTGCAGGAGGCGGAATTCTAGTCCGCGCCGTGCGCGGACCCTCTTCCGCGCAGTTTCACGATGTCGGGTGCGGGATGCAAGTGGCAACGCAACGCCGCGCCAGCAGCGCGCGACCGGCGCGGCTGCTTCCCGGGCGCCCCAGTGCGGCACTGACGAAAGCGCCGGCGTCAACCACCGCATCAAGATCCACGCCCGTGTGTACTCCCAGGCCTTGCAGCATGTACAGCAGGTCCTCGGTGGCGACATTGCCGGTCGCGCCTTTGGCATACGGGCAGCCACCGAGCCCGGCCACCGAGGCATGGAAGGTTGCGACACCCATTTGCATCGACGCCAGCACGTTGGCGAGTGCCTGCCCGTAGGTGTCGTGAAAGTGGCCCGCCTGGCGTTCGAGCGCAAAGACCTTCGATGTGTGTTCGAACACGGTTTGCACGGCGCCGGGTGTGCCCACGCCAATGGTGTCGGCGATGTCGATGCCGTCGCATCCGAGATCGGCCATGCGCTGCACGACATCGGCGACGGCGGCTGGATCGATGCGACCCTCATAGGGGCAGCCGAGTGCGCAGGAGATACTTCCGCGCAGCAGCACGCCGGCGTCACGCGCCATGCGCGCGACCGGCTCGAAGCGCGTGATCGACTCGGCGATGGAGCAGTTGATATTGCGTTGCGCAAAGGATTCGCTGGCGGCGGAAAACACCACGACCTCGCCCACGCCGGCGGCGAGCGCAGCTTCCATCCCGCGTGCGTTGGGGACGAGGGCGGAGTACACGGTCCGCGCACGTCGCGTGATCCCGGCCAAGACCGCGGCGCTGTCGGCCATCTGCGGCACCCATTTGGGCGATACGAAGGCGGCGGCTTCGACGTTGGGAAACCCGGCACCGCTCAGACGGTCGATCAGCGCGATCTTCGTGGCAAGCGACAGGGGCGCGGCTTCGTTTTGCAGTCCGTCGCGCGGGCCCACTTCGACGATGTCGACGTGTTTGGGGATGTTCATGGATCGCATGGTTGTGTCCTGGATGGATGATCACCGGGAAACGCAGGACCGCCGGAAGTGTCCTTGCCCGCCCCCCGGGGGAGGCGGGCCGGGCATCGCCCGGCGCTGGGGGCTCTCAATACCCGCGTGCGACATCGACCAGACCGGACGGCAGATCGCCGCGCTCGAAGGCAGCGATGCCGCGCATGACCTGCGCGGCCGACGGGCCGACCAGTGTCTGGGCGGCGACATGCGGGGTGACGCGCACGCGCGGATGGCGCCACAAGGGGTCGGTGGGGGGAAGGGGCTCGCGTGCGAACACGTCCAGTGTCGCGCTGGCGAGATGTCCTTCGTCGAGCAGTTCGATCAGATCACTCTCGACGATGATCGCACCGCGGCCGGCGCTGATGAGATGCGCGCCGGCCGGCAGCTGGCGCAACTGGCGATAGTCGAGCAGGCCATCGGTTTCGCGGGTGCGCGGCAGCAGCACCACCAGCACGCGCGATGTCGCGAGGAATGCGTCGATGCGCCGCAGCGATACCAAGGGCCAGGCGGCGTCGACACCCGGGCGCGCGGTTCCGGAGCGGGTGCAGGCCTGGACCGGGAAATCCATTGCCGCCAGGCGCCGCGCCGCCGCGAGACCCATCTGACCCAATCCGAGAAAGCCGATCTGGAAACCTCCGCGCGGCGGCAGCGGCAGCGGCTCCCAACTGGAGCGCGCCTGCAGCGCGGCGTAATCATCCATGCGCCGGTAAGCGCGCAGCACGGCTTCCGCGACGTAGTCGGCCATCTGTCGGCCCATGCCAGCGTCCTCGAGTCGGACCAGAGGGACACCCGGTACGAGCCGCTGCATCAGCGGCAGCACGGCGTCGACGCCAGCGCCGAGATTGAACACCGCGCGCAATCCTGCCTGCCCCGCCAGCCAGTCGGCCGGGGGCTTCCACACCAGCGCGAAGTCAGCCTGTGCGTCGGGCGCGGCGACGGCGTCGAACACGTCCACGCTGAGGCCGAGTTCACGGGCGTGCTGCACCAGCGCGTCGCGCCAGCGGCGGAAGACCTCTCCTGGATCCCAGACCGCCAACCTCACGCGCCGCTCCCGGGTTCGGTCGTGACATCGGCATCGACAGTCCGCATGCGCAGCAGCAGCGCCCCTTCCTGAATCTGGTCGCCGGCGGCGACGAGAAGGGCGTCGACGATGCTGTCGTCGGAGGCTTGCAGGGTGTGTTCCATTTTCATGGCCTCGAGCACGATCAGGGGCTGACCGGCGCGCACGGCGTCACCTTCGCGCACCAGCACGGCCACGACGCGCCCGGGCATGGGCGCGGTGAAGGTGGCCTCGCCAGCATCGTTCTGGCCAGCGCGCACTGCTTCGCGCCCCAGACGCAACACCGCGTGGTCCCCCTCGGCGAACACGTGCAGGCGGTTGGCATGGATGTCTGCGCCAGCGTCAGGTGCAGCACCCACCACATGGCAGCGCAGTCGCCGCGCGCCCCACTGCAGCGTGATCGCAAGTTCCGCTGCGCCACCGTGCGTGGCCTGCCATTGCAGGGGCTGCGGGTCCGCGTCAGCTGCGCCCAGCAGCCACCCCCCGTGGGGCGATGCAGCCAGGCGCATGTGCAGGTCCTCGCCGGTGGTGGACTGCCAACGCAACAGGCGTGCCGGGCGCACGCCGTTGCTCCAGGCGTCGCGCTGGCTCCATGGGTCCGCATCCTGCGTCGCGCGCTCGGCCTCGAGCAGCGCGCAAGTGGCCGCAGCGCCCGCCAGCGCCGCGTCCAGCGCCGGGCGCAGCAAGGTGTCCTGAGCACGCGCGATCAGACCCGTGTCCATGCGGGCATCCGCGAATGCCGGCTCGCGCAGCAGCCGCAGCAGGAATGCGGCATTGGTGTCGGGCCCCGCCACCCGCGTGGCCTCCAGCGCGGCGTCCATGCGCGCGAGCGCCTGCGCGCGGGTTTCTCCCCAGGTGATGAGCTTGGCCAGCATGGGGTCGTAGTAGGGAGTGACGGTGTCGCCCTCGCGTACCCCGGCGTCCACGCGCACGGGGGCCGGGCGTCCCTGCGCGTCCGCTCCCACCGTGAACGCCACGTGCGCCGGCAGGGCGAAACGCGTCAACGGCCCCGTGGATGGCAGGAACCCGGTGCGTGGGTTTTCCGCGTAAAGGCGCACTTCGACGGCGTGCCCGTGTGGTGCGCGGGGTGCCGCTGGCAGTGGTTCGCCGCTGGCCACGCGAAGCTGCCACTCCACCAGATCCAGCCCGGTGATCATCTCGGTCACTGGATGCTCCACCTGCAGCCTGGTGTTCATCTCCATGAAATAGAAACCCCGGATTCCCCCCTCGCCATCGCCCTCGGCGATGAACTCCACCGTGCCAGCGCCAACATAGCCCACGGCCTGGGCGGCGGCCACCGCCGCCGCGGCCAGCTGCTGGCGCTGCGCTGGCGTCAGGCCGGGTGCCGGCGCTTCCTCGACCACTTTCTGGTGGCGCCGCTGCAGCGAGCAGTCGCGCTCGAACAGTGCGCGCACCGCGCCGTGGCGGTCGGCAAAAACCTGGATTTCAATGTGTCGCGGGTTGGCCACGAGTTTTTCCACAAGCACCGCGTCGTTGCCGAAGGCCGCCGCGGCCTCGGGGCGGGGGCGGGCCACACCCCCACCCCCACCCGACGCCCGCCGCACGCACCCCCCCCCCCCGCGGGACCACCCCACCACGCGGCCTGGGA
>VFSW01000259.1_pt1 | contig 74312 bp, 67 predicted proteins | sample 5358111 | NCBI WGS metagenome assembly VFSW01 (sample SAMN11554181, study PRJNA540505) | mine drainage metagenome | isolation source: sediment from site ElyBrook_90M | place: USA: Ely Copper Mine, Vershire, VT | collected 2017
GCGAGGCTGCCCTTCAAGAAGGTTCTGCGGGTAAGGATGGTCACGGGGGTCTCCTGAAATTTTAATGTCAAAATCTGTCTTTGCGCGTCGGTACGCATCCGGGCATGGTTGATATCACCCGAGCCTCGGCCGGCAAATCCAGGCTTAAATCGTCTCTAGAAAATCCACGACTTCGTTGATCTGTTTGCCGGTGAGGATTTTGTTGCGACCGAACGGCGGCATCGAGGTTCGCGGGCTGCGGACGGTGGCATCCCAGATCTGGGCGCGCAGTTTGGCGCGGTCCGGGAAGCGACGTTTGATATTAACGAGCCGCGGGCCAACATTGCCCGGAAGCGACGCACCGGCGATCGCGTGGCAGGCAATGCAATTGCCCAGCTTGCGGTTCATGACGATGCAGCCGCCGATGACAGCGGGATCGGTGGGCGGATGGGCCTTGTTGTTGCATTCAGCGCTGGTCGGTACATGACCGGCAGCAGCAGCGGGAGTGATTGCGCCCGCGCCACCGGCCAAAAGTACCGCGGCAGTCGCCCCGAGAATAATTCTGGCGGTCTTCCGCATTACTCCTCCTGTCGTTATGTTGAGTTATTCACGCTGTGCTCTCTGCACGTCCGTCCGGTGGAGCGCACGGCCGGCAGCGAAGTCGCATTGTAGAATAACCACCACCCCGGGGAGTGGCAAGAATAAAAGCCGCTACGCGCGAAAATTTTGATGGAATAAAACCCGCATTTCGTAAAACAGCATTTGCTAATGTGCCGTCGCCGGCGCGGATTACTTGCTCTTGTCGAGGGCAGCCTGTTCCTTGATCTGCTTGATGCGCGCGTCCACGCTCGCGAGGTAATAGTAGCTGTGGCCGGCGTAACGGCGCGCGATGGTGAGCTGTTCGATCGCGGCTGCGGTGTTGCCGTCGAGGTAATAGTGTTCGGCCAATGCGCGGTGGGCCTCGAGCAGCCTGCCGCTGTCGCCGGCAGCCACCGCCAGCATCTTGTACAACGATGCGCTGTCGGGGTTCTGGCCCAGCGCTTTTTTGAGCAGGCGGCGCGCCTGCTGCGCATGTCCGGTCTCGAGCAGCGCCGAGGCATAGCGGTGCATCACCGCGACGTTATCCGGCGCGGTGTCGAGCAGTGTGGCGTAGTGCTTGATCGCGGTGGCATAGTCGCCCGCGTCCATCTCGATTTCCGCCCGGGCGAGATGAAACAGCAGGTAGTGCGGATGACGCTTGGCCAGTCCGTCGATCTCGCCGAGTGCCGGGGCGAACTGCTGGTCCTTCGCCAGCGCCAACGCATAGCCGTACTGATCCGCATCCTTCTGCAGGTAGTGCCCGCTCTTCAGGTTCCTGCGGAAATAGTCGACGAGGCGGTCGGGGTCGCCGCTCGCAATGACGCGTACTTCGGCCTGGGCATCGAAGAATGGGGTGTTGTCCGGTGGCGGATGCCTTGGCAATTTCTCGGCTTCATTGGTCAGGTAGGCGATGCGGCTGGAGTTCGTAGGGTGGTCGCTCAGGAATGCGGGAATGGTCCCATCGAAGCGTGTGTCAGCCGACAGGCGCTCGAAGAATCTCGGCATGGCAAGCGCGTTGTAGCCCGAGGCATTGAGCGTCCTCATCCCTATGCGGTCGGCCTCCGCCTCGACTGCGCGCGAATACTTGAGCTGGCTCTGGGCCATGGCCGCGCTGGTCAGCGCCACCGTCGCCATCCCACCGTTCGGGCTGCCGGTGCCCGCCAGCACCAGACCCGCCAGCATCGCCGCCATGGCCGGCAGCGACAGGCGCTTAGACTGGGCGATCATGCGGATGACGTGGTGCTGGGTGACGTGGGCAATCTCGTGCGACAGCACAGCGGCCAGTTCGGACTCGCTGTGGGTCGCCAGGATAAGCCCCGCATCCACGCCGACATATCCACCCGGTACCGAGAACGAGTTGATGGTCGGATCATCGATGATGAAGAAATGAAATGTCTGGCCAGCGGCGCTCGTGTGGGAGACGAGTTTCTGCCCGAGCTGCTGGATGTATTCGTTGAGCTCGGGATCATCGACGATGTTGAGCTCATGGCGCGCGCGCCGCATGAAGTCCGCACCCAGCTGTTTTTCCTGCTGCGGTGAAACGACTGCATACGCCTCGTTGCCGAGGTCCGGCAGGTTGGAGGACGCGGCCTGTGCGTTTCCCAGCATCGCGAACAGGGCCGCGAAGAGGACCGCTGCACGTTTGCTAGATTTCGCCATCATCATAAGTCTATTTAAGGTGCCATCAATATTGGGACGGGAAATGTATCGGCCTCAAATCACATCGCTCATCCATCAAGGTGCCGGGAACCTGCCCGCCGCGCTCGCGTCCATCAGCCGGTTTTGCTCCGGTGTGTGCCGGAAGTTGTCCGGCCCGATCATGTGCATCGCGCATCGCTGAACCTCTGCCGGGACTCCTGAGTATGGGCATGGTAGCGCATCGGCCCCATCGCGTCATGAATGACCCGGCATAGGGAATTAGATGCTCCGGCCGGGTGTGAAGTTTCACGGCGTGCTGTGCCATAGCCTGCGGACGCCCGACCGCCACGCGGGAGAGGCGGAGAATCCTGCCAGCGTTGTGCCAGATGCCGCACGCTGCCTTGGCTGGGATTACTTGCCCATGTGCGGAGAAGACGAATAGCGTTCCATGCTCGTGCGGTTGGCCCAGGTGCTTTCGCTCAACACCGCATCCGGAATGTAGAATTGGTTCTCCTTGGTGACCGGGGTGATTTTCACGATCTTCACGATATCCTCGTACGCGAACTTGCGCAGCATCCCGCTTTGGTCAGTCATGCGCGCCACCATGAAACGGTCGTAGAGGCGATAGGGATAGATGTTTGCCGGGCGTAACTTGCCCTGCGGGTCGCGCCAGGTCACGGCGTAGCGGGTATGGGGGGCAAAGTCTTCTTTTTTCACGCGGATAACCTCCGGATCGCAGGTTGGATGGGTACACGGACGGGCCCTGTCGCAGACCAACTCTCTTTCGCCAAGCTAATAACCATCCATATGATAAGTGTTTAATGCTTCTGCCGGACCCACCCTATGGCAATTGATGCTGGAACCGGCTAGTCTAAACGGCCCAAGTAGTTTTGAATCTACTAATATACTAATTGATCGTATAATTCTATTTCCCAGTGAGGGATTATACAATGTACGGGTTCGACGAGCTGGAAGTATCCGAACTGCATGGACTGCTGCAGGCGACCGAGCGGGGAGTCGCGCTCATTGACGTGCGTACCCCCGTAGAAGTGGCGCGCGGCGCGATACCTGGGGCCCGCAATATTCCATTGCACCTGCTGCCCTTGCGTGAGCCCGAACTGGGTAAGGCGGAGCGCGTGGTGTTTTACTGCCAGACGGGTGCGCGTTCGGCGCAGGCATGCGCATACTTGGCGGCACGCGGGTGGCGGAACATCTATAATCTGCGCGGTGGCATCCGCGCATGGTTGCACAGCGGCCAGCCGGCGGCCGTGCTCGAGGCAGTATAGGAAGTAGTTACGCATTCGGCGGTTCGCAGGCACGCTTCATGGCGGCCGATGGAGGATGCGGAATGGCCGGGGTGCGAGATAGGTGGTAGTTGTGGTTTGGTATACGTTCTGTTGTCCAATTCCGAACAGGAGGAAAAAATGGCTGACAAAGAGCTTGATGCACGTGGACTGAATTGCCCGCTTCCGATTCTGCGGACCAAGAAGATGCTGAACGAACTGACCGGTGGCCAGACGCTGCGCATCGTGGCGACCGACCCCGGCGCTGTGAAGGATTTTCAGGCCTTCGCCAAGCAGACTGGCAATGAGTTGCTCGAGTCCGCGGAGGCCAACGGCGAGTACACGTTCGTACTGAAGAAGAAGGCCTGAAGGGTCCGGTGGCGACGGCTGCACGAACCGGGATATTTTACGAGGAGTAAATTACATCATGTCTGAAGCCAAGAAACTGGCGATCATCGCAACTAAGGGTACGCTCGACTGGGCCTATCCGCCGTTTATCCTCGCTTCCACAGCCGCCGCCCTCGGGTACGACGTGCAGGTCTTTTTCACGTTCTACGGGCTTCAGTTGCTGCGCAAGAAGCTGGACCTCAAGGTCAGTCCGCTCGGTAATCCCGGTATGCCCATGAAGATGCCGTTCGGGCCGAAGTGGTTCAAGGGCATCAACTGGAACATCCCGAACCTGGTGCAGTCTCTGGTGCCGGGCTATGAGTCCCTGGCCACGACGCTGATGAAACAAACCGTCAAGAACAACGGTGTGGCATCGATTCCGGATCTGCGTGAACTGTGCCGCGAAGCTGAAGTCAAATTCATAGCGTGCCAGATGACCGTGGAACTGTTTGGATTCAATCACAGTGACTTCATCGATGGCCTGGAATTCGGTGGCGCTGCGACGTTTTTCGAGTTCGCGGGCGAATCGGATATCTGCCTGTTCATATAGGTTCAAGGCGCTGCCGGGCCGGCTGCCGCACCCAACAGGGTCCTGGCAGGGCGGTTACGTTACCGGCTCGTGCCTGAAAGAGCGGCGTCTTGAAGTCTTCAGAACGGGTTGGCGGCATCCCGGGTTGAGTCTGAAGGTCACGGACAACCGCCGCATGTACCATGTTTCCGCGGAGGCGCGTATACTTGACTAAAGAAGTCAGATTAGATATAAGTAATCAATGAAATTCTAATCTACACCGGAGATCCATCGATGGCGACGTATGCCGAAATGCAGGAAATCTACGATGATATCCGCAGCGATTTCCGTTATGACCATGAACTCAACGGCTGCCTGAACTGCGGGATCTGTACCGCCACCTGCCCGGCGGCGCATTATTACGACTTCAGCCCGCGCGAGATCGTGCAGCTGCTCTGGACCGAAAACGTCGAGCAGATCTACGATGCCATGCAGGAGAAGATCTGGGCCTGCGCGCAATGCATGACTTGTGCTGCACGCTGTCCGTTCAAGAACTCACCCGGCGGCCTCATCGCCATCATGCGTGAGGTGTCAATCAAGCACGGCATGCAGTCCGCCAAGGACGTGCTGCGTCCCTTCGGGCGCGTTATGCTAAAGCTCATCACCACTGGCAATCAGCTGTCACCGGACATGATCCAGCCCGATCATTTTCCCGACTGGGGTCCGAACATCCAGAAGGTCGAAGGCGACCTCAAGCTGCTGCGCAAGGCGATCCCGGTGCGCACGCTTCAGACCACCGATACCGCCTGGGATGTTTCACTCAAGACCTCGGTCGAGATGTACACGATCTGGGAGATGACCGGTGTGCTGAACTCGCTCGAGATCGTCGACGAAAACCTGTTCGATGTCATCCAGGATTTCATCGAGGAGAAGCGCGAGGATTACCAGGACTGGCTCGAAAAGCAGGAAGATAAGGAGTGACGCCTGGGCCGGCGCCCGACGCCTAATGCTGCAGTCTGAAATCGCAAGGAGTCTCAAGCCATGAACCCGAAAGACTTTACACCCGGCAATCACAACACGACCGCCCAGGGCACTGGCCCCGGCGCGATGAAGCCCGGCTTCCACAACACCGATGGCCAGGGTATTGCCGGCCATGGTTCATTCTTCCAGCCGACCAACCTCTCACCCGAGGACGCAGCAAAGGCGACCGAGTGGGTACGCAAGCAGGTCGACCGCCGCACCATTGATCTTGGCGACCGCATGGAAGACGTGCGCGAGCACATGTGGGAGCTCGAGAAGGACGGCCAAATCATCGTGCACCGCGTCGGCGACCAGCACGAGCCGAAAATGGTGAAGACACTCTTCGGCTGGGACAAGAAGATCCCGACGAAGCAACTGTGGCATCACAAGTCCTGCGGCCAGTGTGGCAACATCCCCGGCTATCCCACTTCACTGCTGTGGCTCATGAACAAGTTCGACTTCGTGCCCGGCAAGGACTACCTGGACGAGACCGACCAGACCTCGTGCACCGCGTGGAATTATCACGGTTCGGGCATCGGCAATGTCGAGTCGCTGGCGGCGGTGTTCCTGCGCAACTTCCATCAGGCCTACGTCTCCGGCAAGCAGCACGGTTTCGAGCTCGGGCATTTCTTCCCGCTGGTGCATTGCGGCACTTCCTTCGGAAACTACAAGGAGATCCGCAAGTACCTGGTCGAATCGGCGGAGTTGCGCGAGAAAGTGACCAAGATACTTGGCCGGCTGGGTCGCCTGGTCGACGGCAAGATCGTCATTCCCGAGGAGATCGTGCATTACTCCGAGTGGGTGCATGTGATGCGCAACCGCATCGCTTCGGAGCTTCAGACCATTGACCTGTCCAACATACGGGTGACCATGCATGTCGCCTGCCATTACTACAAGATGATCCACGAGGACGCGGTGTACGATCCCGAGACGCTGGGCGGGAACCGCACTGCGATCGGTACGGCGCTCGCCCAGGCGATGGGCGCGCAGGTGATCGACTACTCGACCTGGTACGATTGCTGCGGATTCGGGTTCCGGCACATCATCTCGGAGCGCGAGTTCGTGCGCTCCTTCACCATGGACCGCAAGATCCGTGTGGCCAAGGAGGAGGCGAACGCCGACGTGATGCTCGGCAACGACACCGGCTGCATTACCACCATGGACAAGAACCAGTGGATCGGCAAGGCGCACGGCAAGAATTTCCAGGTGCCCATCATGGCCGACGTCCAGTTCGCGGCGCTGGCCTGCGGGGCGGATCCGCTCAAGATCGTGCAGCTGCAGTGGCACGCCTCGCCGTGCGAGGAGCTGGTCGAGAAGTTGGGCATCGACTGGAACAAGGCGAAGTCCAATTTCGAGAGTTACCTCAAACAGGTCGAGCAGGGTAACATCGAGTATCTTTACGATCCTGAGCTGGCATTGGGAGGCAAAGCCTGAAAATGCAGAACACTGTGCTCGTTGTAGGTGGCGGCCCGGCCGGGCTTTCCGCCTGCGCCGGAGTGGTCGGCGCAGGCAGGAATGTGGTGCTGGTGGAGAAGGAGGATCGGCTGGGCGGCGCGCCTATCATCTCCGGCTATGCCAAGCTGGTTCCGTCCGGCGAGTGGGCCAAGGACGCGATGGGACGCATGATCAAGCACGTGGAGGATTCCAAGCTCGCAAAGATCCACACGAGTACCCGGGTCGTCAGCCTGGACGGCAGCGCCGGCGACTTTACCGCCACGCTCAGCAATGGCGAGCGGGTGAGCGCCGGCTCGATCGTGCTTACGACCGGCTTCACGCACTTCGACTCGATCAACAAGCCGGAATGGGGTTTCGGTACTTTCGAGGATGTGCTTACCACCACGCAGATGGAACAGATGGTGGCGAGCGGCAAGATCGCCTGCCCCTCCGACGGGCGGGTGCCGGAGCGCGTGTGCATCCTGCTGTGCGTCGGTTCGCGCGACCGCCAGATCGGACGTGAGTGGTGTTCCAAAATCTGCTGTACCGTGTCCACGAACCTGGCGATGGAGATCAAGGAGATTTCGCCGAAGACCGATGTCTTCATCTATTACATGGACATCCGCACCTTTGGTCTGTACGAGGACAAGTTCTACTGGAAGTCGCAGGAAGAGTTCAAGACCAAGTTCGTGAAGGCGCGCATCGCCGAGGTGACCCGCGCCCCTGACGGCAAGCGGCTGCTGGTGAAGGGCGAGGATACGCTGGTGAAGCGTCCGATCGTCATTCCGTTCGACATCGTCGTGCATGCCATCGGCATGGATCCGAACCTGGAAAACACCGAAATCGCGCGGGTGTTCGGCATCGGACTGGAGAAACACGGGTTCATCGACCGTGCCGAGCATTACACCAATACCTGCGGCAGCACGCGTCGCGGGATCTACGTGGCGGGTGCCGCACTGGGGCCGGAGACCATCGACGACTCCATCTCCCAGGGACAGGCCGCCGCCTCGCGTGCGCTGGCGGACCTGTATGCTCTGGTTCAAAAGACGGCCTGAGCCGGCGGCCCCCAAAGGCGCCCATCGCGAGGTCATCGTCCCGGTGCCGCTGGCGGTTGCGATGGATGCAGGCATCTTCCGCAGCAAGTTCGCGGCGCTGCTGGAGGCTCTGGGCGAAAGCGGCGGAGTGGATGCCTATCTGGGCGCGCTCGGCAGCAAGTGCCGGCTGTTCCAGGAACAGCTCGATCCCGGGAACATCGCGGACCTGACGCGGGACGGCATCGAGACCCTGCTCGAAACTGTCATGCCGGCGCGCAAGCGCCTCGGGTCGGCGCTCGCGCAGATGGACGACCCGGCGCTGGCAGCGGCGGTGCGCGAGCTGCTTTACGGCAAGGGCGTCCTGGAAGAACGGATGCAAAAGTTCGTGGACGTGCTGCCCGCCGTCGGCGCTGACGAGCGGTCGACCCGGAAACTCAGGCGCGCAGGCTGGGACTTCGCCGCAGAGCTGCTGCACTTCCGCGCTCCGCAGCAGTATCCGCTGATGACACGCTGGGTCTGGGACCAGGCGACGATGAGCGGGGCGATACGTGAGCTGCTGCCGGGCGGCGATACGAACAACGACATTGCACTGGGGAGTGCGCCAGGAATGTACGAGGCCGCACGCGCCTGGGTCGCACAGCAGATGGCGGAGCAGGGTGTGTACCGCGAGCCGCAGTTTGCGGTGGATGTGTTCCTGGCCCACGCCTATGCCGACTACATGCGTGCGATGTCTGCGGGCATGAGCCTGATGAATGCCGACTTCGGCGGCAACGCGGATCCGATGGAGCCGGTGACGAAGCTCCTGGGCATCGACGAGCCGCGGCGCAGCGGCGAGTCCCGAGTAGTGAGGAAGGCGACGCTGCATTGAGCGCGGCGCGGACTTGGAGAGGGGTGTGAATGGCCATTCATGAGAAATCGCTGATCGATCCGGACCGGATCATGACGCATGAGTCGCTGGTGGTGGACGGCGTTGATGTTTCCGGACACTGGAACACCATGGTCGCCCCGCGCTTTCTGAGCGACTATGACGATGACTTCAGCAAGATCATCGAGCAGTATCCAGGCGGCGAGAACGCGCATCGCTGCTGGCAGTGCGGTTCGTGTACCAATTCCTGCACCATGTATGCCCAGAACACCGACTTCAATCCGCGCTACTGGATTTACCTCACCAATCTCGGCCTGAAGAGCGAGCTCATCAAGGACAAGGACATCATCTGGACCTGCGTCTCCTGCAACAAGTGCACCAACATCTGCCCCAAGGACGTGCGTCCCGAGGGCGTGATGAAGGCGCTGGCGCACTGGCTGGAGGACGAAGGCCTTACCGGCAAGAGCCGCTCGTCGATATTCGACGAGGAGTTCACCGGCCAGGTCCTCGACCATGGCCGCATCGAGGACGCCCACGTGGTGATCAATTTTCTGCGCAAGACCAACCAGCCCTATTTCCAGGACTGGCTGATCGAGGCGGTCAAGCGCCTCATGCGGCATATGCCGGTCGGCATGCTCGCGATGCTCGGATGGAATTTTCTGTTCACGCCCAAGACCCGGTCCTGGGGCCGCACCGGTGAGGTGCTGAGGGAATATGTGCGCGAGCAGAAGGAAGCGGCGCACGCGCGCATAAAGGAGGCAGCCCATGTCTAAGGTGGCCTATTATCCGGGCTGCGCGCTCGAGGGGACGGGCGGTCCCTACGACAAATCCACGCGCGTGCTCGTCAAGGAGCTGGGGTTGAGCATGGATACGCTGGTGGACTGGAACTGCTGCGGTGCCATGGAAGCGAAGAACGTCCATCCCATGCTCCAGACCTATATGTCGGCGCGCAACCTGGCGATTGCCAGCGAGCGCATGGGCTACGATACCGTCATGGCGCCCTGTAACGGCTGCTACCACAACCTGAAGAAGGCGGAGTACGAGCTGGCGACCTCGGAGCACGCGCTTCAGACGGTGCAGGATCTTGCGCGCAAGTCGGACGACCCGGTCTACCGCGGCGATGTGCGCACGCTGCATCTGCTTGAGTGGCTGATGGAAGAGCTCGGTCCGGACGGCATCAAGAGCAAGATGAGCAAGAGCCTCAATGGCATCAAGATTGCCAACTATTACGGCTGCATGTATACACGCCCGCGCCAGATCTTCCCGGAGAAGGACCAGGGGCCGGGTTCCGAGTCGAGCTACAAGCCGCATTACATGGATGATCTGCTGGCTGCGGCCGGGGCGGTCAATGTGGAATACCCCCTGAAGACGGCTTGCTGCGGCGGGGCGCACACCCTTTCCGATGCGGACACGTCCACGCAGCTGGTGCTCAACCTGCTGCAGGCGGCGGAGGATTCCGGCGCCGAGGTCATCGCAACCGAGTGCCCGACCTGTCATTCCGGCCTGGAGATGCACCAGGTACGGGCGGAAAAGCAATTCGGGATCATCACCAACGTAAAGATCCTGTACTTCACCCAGCTCCTCGGCCTGGCCCTGGGGCTGTCGCCGCGTAAGCTGGGGATACATGAGAACATCAGCGATTCGATGGATTTCCTGAAGGAGAAGGGAGTGGCCTGAGTGCCGCACCCACCGTGCCTCGCAGCCTTGCGCGCAGGTGTGCGAAGAATTCGAAGGGATGAGGGTGGAGGAAATAGGACAGGGAATGAAATGCGGCGAAATACGTCTGAGTCGCCACGCTCTGCAACGGATGTTCGAGCGGGAGATCAGCCCGGAAGATGTGCGGTCGGTGGTGATGGCTGGGGAGATCGTAGAGCAGTATCCTGATGATACTCCGTACTCGAGCGCTCCTGCTTGGCTGGGTTGGTAGACGGCCTGTGCATGTCGTTGTCGCGTGGGATCCGGACACCGATGAGTGCTATGTTATTACGGCGTATGAACCGGAATCAGGACTGTGGAGCGAAGACTTCAAGGGCCTGAGGCAACCATGAAATGCGTGATTTGCAAGCAGGGAGAAACGATGCCGGGGCTCGCCACGGTGACCTTGGAACGGGGTCCGACGGTGGTCATCATGCGGGAGGTTCCCGCCGAGGTGTGTCGAAATTGCGGCGAGTACTACCTTGACGAGGCGGTAGCCGCAAAGGTTTATCGAGAGGCAGAAGCCGCCGCGGCGCGTCACGCGGAGGTTGAAATCCTTCGTTATGCGGCCTGACAAAGGAACTGAGGATTGAATGCCGGGGAGGAAGGAGAGGACAGGGATGCGCGGGGCAAGAAGGTTGGGCGGTATGAGGAATTGAGTGCATGGCAGCAGAGCTCGCAGAGGATCTTTATCGAGTGACAGCCGACGGCCCGTTTTCCAAGAGCTGCGGCCGGGGTGATCAGATCCGGTGCGCTGCCGTGTCCGTGATGTCTAACCTGGCGGAGGGGTTTGATCGGGCCAGCCGAAATGAATTTAGTCAATTTCCTGTTTTCGCCAAGGGTTCATGCGCCCAGTTGCGATCGCAGCCTGTTGTCGTGCTGGATGCGGAGTATCTCTTATAGACCGGATTCTTCGGGTGGCTCACTCAGGCCGAAAGACGGGTTCATCGGCGGGGTCCTGCTTCTCGGTTTTGCGGCAAAGAACCAGGGCCGATAAGACTATAAGTCCTCAGCGCTCAGACCCGTATTGTTATTCCTCAACTCTAATATATAAGGGAGGAAGCCGGGCCCGTACAGTCAGTTCGCGCGCCGTCACGCAACGGCGCAGGTTGACGGCCATTCATGCAGCGGGCTAAATCACATCATGCAGTATAACGGCTGCGAATTTCGTCCCGAGCTCCATTACGACAAGGACTATCAGATCTGGGTCCGGCGCGAACAGGATGGAACCCTTACGGTCGGCATGACGGATATCTCCCAGACCATCGCCGGCAAGATTCTGCACGTACGGGTGCGACGGCCCGGCACTCCGCGTCCCAAAGGCAAGCCGGTTGCCACCATCGAAAGCGGCAAATGGGCAGGACCGATTCCGAATCTGTTCGACTGCGTGATCGAGGCCGCCAATTTGCAGGTGCTGGCGGAACCGGCGCTGCTCAATATCGAGCCTTACGAGGCGTGGGTGGCCCGGATCAGGCCGAGTGGCGGGGTTGAGCAGGCGCTGGAGCGGCTGGTGACGGGGCAGCAGGCCGCCGACGGCTATGCCGAACGCTGCCGCAGAGAAGATATCCACTGCAAGCGCAGTGCGAGGTGACCAGTTATGGATATTAAAACAGCACAATCCGGGCAGGACCAGTACCAGGACCACGACCACGACGGCAAGAGTGTCGTGATCGTCATGACCAGCGGGCCGAGCACGCCGCACCGCTGCGCCACGCCGTTTTATCTCGGCGCGCTGCTCGCCTCCATGGATGCGGATGTGAAGATCTTTTTCACGATGGAGGGGGTCAATCTGGTTAAAAAAGGCGTGCCCGAAACCCTGACGGCCATGCCCGGAGGCAAGCGCATCATCGAGTTCATTCGCGATGCCAAGGCCGCTGGCGTCAAGCTGCATTTGTGCTCACCGGCGCTGCCCGGATATGAAATCGACCCCAAAACCGACGTTATCGGCGAAGTCGACGAGATTTCGGGCGGTGGCGTATTGGCGGACATGATTCTTTCTTCCGACAAGGTCTTGTTTTTCTGAGCCTCGTGGCGCAGGGTTGATCCCGATGCGGCTTTGGAGGTAAATAACGGATTTCTCGGTCTGTTCAACTGTTTCAGCGTGGGAGGAGTGGCAATGGGCGCAGTGCGCGGGTGCAATATTCCGGAAGAATTGTCCTACAACATCGAGAACAACGCGTGGGTGCGGAAAGACAGCGATGGCACGGTCACCGTCGGCGTGACGTCGTACGCCTGCTCGCTCGCTGGTGAGATCGTGTCCTATACCCCGAAGAAGGTCGGCAAATCGATCGAAAAAGACAAGTCCTGCGCGACCGTCGAGTCGGGAAAATGGGTCGGCCCGGTGAAATCGCCGGTGGCAGGCGAGGTGGTAGCGGTCAACGCGGCGATTGCGGCCAAGCCTGGCCTGATCAACAAGGACCCTTACGGAGAAGGCTGGATCATCCGGCTGAAGCCGGCGAACTGGGATGGAGACTCTGCTACCCTGCAAAGCGGCGCTGCGGCGATGAGCGCCTTCGAAAGCAAGATGCAGACGGACGGCTTCAAGGGCTGCTAGAGCAGGCGCCCCGCGCGGTTGCACCGGGCTGGTTTTGAAGTGGCCGATCACTGGGACTACTGGTAATGAATGAGTGGCTCGATGTCGTCGCACAGGTGGAGGCTATGGAGGACCTGCCTCTGAATGCCAGGCTGGTGGGCGAATTACAACATCGCTGGTCCGGGCTCGACGCTTCGACGCGCAGCGACATCAACTTCTACACACCCACCTTCAAGTCCTTTCAGACCTCCGAAATCTCGGGCTGCGGCAAGAACGCGTGGCCGGCGGTCTCTATCACCGGAGGCGACTGCAAGCTGCAGTGCGACCATTGCAAGGCGAAAATCCTGGAACCCATGATTGCGGCGCGCACGCCGGAGGCGCTGTGGCGTGTGGTCGGCGAAATCGCGGCCGGCGGCGCTGGCGGCATGCTGCTTACCGGCGGCTCGAACCACCGCAACGAAGTGGAATACGCCGCGTTTTATCCCACGATTCGCCGCATCAAGGACAGTTACCCGGGCTTCCGGATCGCGTTGCATACGGCGCTGGCCGATGAGAACAGTGCACGCGCGATGGCGGATGCCGGCATCGATGTGGCGATGATGGATGTGATCGGCTCCCAGGACACGATTACGCAGGTCTATCATCTGCGCCGCACGGTGGATGATTTCGAGCGCACCCTGGAAACGCTGGTCGCGACCGGCATGAAGGTCGTGCCGCATATCGTCATCGGGTTGCACTACGGACGGCTGCTGGGCGAGTGGGCCGCGCTCGAAATCATTGCGCGCCACAAGCCTGCCGCCGTGGTGCTGGTCGTGGTCATGCCGTTCTACGCGCCTGCGCATCGCCCGTTCGTGACACCCGAGCCGGCCGAGGTGGGTCGCTTTTTCATGCAGGCGCGCGCGGCGCTGCCGGATATCCCGCTGCTGCTCGGGTGCGCGCGCCCAGGCGGACAGACCAAGACCCTCATCGACACCTATGCGGTGATGGCGGGCATGAACGGCATGGCGCATCCCTCGGACGGCATGGTCGAACTCGCAGCGCGGCTGGAGCGCAAGGTGCGGATCACTCCGGCGTGCTGCTCGATCGCTGTCGGTGACGAGGTCATGGCGGTGTCCGGGAAGGATGCCGGTCTAGAGCTCGATCTCGATGCGATCATCGGGCACGAACGCGAGCGCCGCCGGGTGGCGGCGCGCCAGGGCGTCTTCGGCCAGATCAAGGTGGTCGGCGACGACGGTGGCAGCGGGTGCTGCGGTGCGGGCGATCACGCATGACTGGCGGCAGGCCGCGCTGGCGGGTGATCGATTTCGGGCCGCGCACGGCCGCCGAATATGTCGCTACTAATCGCGCCATCCTCGAGGCGCGCCAGCAGGGGCTGGCACCAAACACGCTTTCGTTTCTGAGTTTTAGCGAACCGGCGGCGCTCGTGGGCTTCCATCAAAGCGTCGATCAGGAGCTGCGGCGTGACTACTGCCAGGCCCACGGCATCACCATCCAGCGCCGCATCAGCGGCGGCGGCGCCCTGTACGTGGACAGCACCGTGGTCGGCTGGGAGCTGTACCTGGACCGCCGGACTGCCGGTTCGAACGACATGCTGGACATCGCGCGCCGCATCTGCGAGACGGCGGCGCGCGGCATCTGTGCCCTTGGAGTCGAAGCGCGCTTTCGTCCGCGCAACGACATCGAGGTCGGCGGACGCAAGATCGCCGGTACCGGCGGCACCTACGACGGCGATGTTTTCCTCTATCACGGCTCCCTGCTGGTCGATTTCGATGTCGAGCGCATGTTGCGGGTGCTCAAGATTCCGGCCGAGAAGCTCCAGGACAAGGCCATCGCCTCGGCGCGCGAGCGCGTGGCCAACCTCAAGGAGCTCCTGGGCGAGGCGCCGCCGATGGAACGGGTGCTGGCGGTGATGGTGCAGGCATTTTCCGAGGAATTCGGAGTTGACTTTGAACGTGCCGAAGCCTTGAACGCGGCTGAGGATGAGAAGTTCCACGCTGCCCTGGCCGAAGTCGAGACTTCCGAGTGGGTGGAGCAGATCAGCCGGCCGGCGGCGGAGGCACCCACCCTCGATGGCATGCACCGTTCGACCGGCGGTCTGTTGCGGGTGTCGCTCGCGGTGGATCTGGCCAAGGATCGCATCAAGCAGGCATGGTTTACCGGCGATTTCTTCGTCAATCCGCGGCGCATGGTCGTGGATCTTGAGGCAGCGTTGCGCGATTCGTCGTTGCCGGACTATCGCGCGACGGTGAACCGGTTTTTCGACAGCTACCCGGCGGAGATGCTGCTGTTGCGGCGCGAGGATTTCATCGCCGCCATGGAGCACGCGCTGCAGACGCTCGCCGGTGTCGGGGATGCGGCCTCGGGCTGAGTCATGGGAGAACCCAAAGCGATCGGATATGGAACTGCTGGCGGTCGGCGCACGCTGGACGTGCTGGTCGTCGGGCTTGGTCCGGGTGGCGGTGCGGCGGCCTATCGGGCGGCAGTGGCCGGCGCCAGCGTGCTTGCCATCGAGCGCAAGAAGTGCATCGGCGAACCGGTTCAGTGCGCGGAATTCATCCCCGCCCCGCTGGGCCGCTGGGCACAGGATGAGGGTGTGCTACGACAGCATATCGAGGGAATGAAAAGTTTTCTGCCGTCCGGCGCGTCCGAGCAGTCGCCGTTTCCGGGACTCATGGTTGATCGCGCCCGCTTCGATCGGGCGCTGGCGCGGCGTGCGCAGGAGGCCGGAGCCGAGGTCATGACGTGCACGCGCCTGACCGGGCTGGATGTTTGCACACGCACGGCCGTGATCGGGCTTGCCGACGGCGCGAGCGCAACCGTGGAGTACCGCGCGCTTATCGCGGCCGACGGACCGCATTCGGCGGTCGCCCGCCTGGCCGGCCTGCCGGAGCTGCCGGTAGTCCATACGCGACAGTACACGGTCAAGCTGCTGCAACCGCACGCGGATACGGACATCTGGCTGTCGGACGAATTTCCCGGCGGCTACGGCTGGCTTTTTCCGAAGGGGCCAGTGGCGAATCTCGGCATGGGGGCCGACCGGCACTTCGAGCACGATCTCAAAGCCCCGCTCGACCGGCTGCACGCGCGGCTCGTGGCCCAGGGTCTGGTGGGTCGCGAGATCCTGTCCCGCACCGGCGGGGCGATACCGGTGGGCGGGATGCGCGCGAGCCTGGTGCTGGAATCGGTCCTGTTCGTGGGTGATGCGGCCGGCCTGACTCACCCCATCACCGGCGCCGGCATCGCAGCGGCCGTCGAATCGGGTGAGTGCGCCGGGCGCGCGGCGGCGCGCTTTGCGCGTGCGGACGAGGCGGCCGCTTTGGCCGGCTACGATGAGGACATGCGCGATCAGTACGGAGTCGCGCTGGAGCGCGCGGCGGCGCGGCGTCGGGATCTGGAACGCCACTGGCGCACACCGAACGCCAACGATGACCGGACAATGCGTCGCGGTTGGATTGCGTTTCCGGAGTATTTTTCGGTTTAGCCGTCGGCACGGGCGCAAGCCCAGGGCGGACGAAGATGCCGGACATGTGCCGGCGGTTGCATGACAGCGGAATCAGAGAGGAGATCACCATGGGTGCCCAGCAAGAGGAAGTCGCGCCGGTCACGTTTTACCGGCCGGATTACCACGTCAAGACGCCGCACATGCGCTCGCCAGAGTACGTACAGATGTCTACCGCGGCGGCCATCACGCTCGGACTCATTGCCGGGGCCATGCATCGCACCGGTTGCACCCACTGTCTGAACCTGCTGGTCACCTATCCGGAAGGTTGCCGTGCCAACTGTGCCTACTGCGGTCTGGCGCGCCATCGGGAGGAGGCGCGGGACTACGCCGACCGTAATTTCATCCGCGTGGACTGGCCGGCGGTGCGCTACGATGAGGTCATCGAACGCGTCAAGTCCGGCGCCGACGCGAACCAGTTCGAGCGCATGTGCATCTCCATGATTACCCATCCCAGCTCGGATGCCGACACGCGCGTGCTGCTGAAGCGCTGGACGTCCGAGATTCCCGGCATCCCGGTGTCCATCCTGTCGAATCCGACGACGATGGAAAAGGACGATCTCATCGAATTGCGGGACCTCGGGGCCGACATCTTCACGGTGGCACTCGATGCGGTTACCCCGCAGATCTTCGAGCGCACGCGTGGCAAGGGCGTCGACAGCCCGCACAAATGGGACCAGTACTGGCGGGCGATCGAGTGGGCGGCGGAGGTTTTCGGGCCGGAGAAGTTCGGCGCGCACCTGATCTGCGGCATGGGTGAGACCGAGCAGGAGATCCTCGAAGTTGCCCAGCGCATCACGGACCTCGGCGGCCACAACCACATGTTCGCCTTCTTTCCGGAACGCGGCTCGCTCATGGAGGACTGGCCGCCGGCTCCGCGGGACCAGTGGCGCCGCGTCCAGCTCGCCCGCTTCATCATCGACTACGCCGGTGGCCATGTCTCGCACATGCGCTTCGACGGCGAAGGGCGGGTGATCGACTTCGGGCTGCCGGAAGCGGAACTTGCCACGCTTATCGATTCCGGAAAGCCGTTTCAGACCTCTGGCTGTCCCGGCAGGAGCGACGAGGAGGTTTCAGCCTGCAACCGCCCCTACGGCGATTCCAGCCCTACTGACATCCGCTCCTTCCCGTTTGCGCTGAATCGGAATGATGTGCGCATCGTCAGGCGCCAGATGGAAGGCGAGGACATCGGTACGCTGTAGCGGGTTACTGATCAGCGCATGACATAGAGCGTATTATAAGGAGCCGTGCGTGGCGGTAGAGGTAATGCAGAATAGATCGCAGTGATCTTTACCTGCGGTCGGTTGCGATAAGGCGCACCGCCTCAACTGCCGTTATGATCCGAATGCCCTGGTGCTCCTTGAGATCCAGCAACTGCCGATCCCCCGAGACAATGATCTCAGCCTTCGCGCCAAGCGCACACGCAAGTATGGCATCGTCGGAAGGGTCATTGATGGTGACCGGATGGATAATTACGGGAACGACAATGGTGGCCAACGCTGCGTAGCCGTCGAAGTCTTCGACCACGTTCAGCCCGTAGGATTCAAGTTGCTAGGCGAACTTCTCTCGCGTGAGCACGCCGCGCTGTTTGCCCAGCGCGGATAGCGCTGGTACAAAGCGTAACTAATCTGGAATGTGCGGCGGTAATCAGCTTGCCGGGCGTGCCGTGCCACGGGAGGCCCGAGATCGCTGCGTTGGTATCGAGTACCAGTCGTACGGTGAATTTCTGTGCGATAAGCGTCGATTCCGGCTTGAATCTCTTCGGGTGTCACGGGGAAGAGGGTTGGCCGCCAATATGTCACGCGTTGCGGCCAGCTTCTCAACGCGTTTGGTACGCAGTGCTTCGCGTAACATCCGCTCCAGCTTTTCCGGTGCGAGTAGCCCGGCGGCCTGCGCCTCAGCGGCGAGCGGATCGGGTAACTTCAGTTTTACTTGCAGTGTAGTCACGGATTTTCCTCCTTAGCTCCATCGCCATAAACATCACCGCTGGTTGTGATACAGTTTTCTCTTGAAGAGCGCTCATCGTTTGATCCTCCGGTTGTGTTTGCCTGACGCGCCAGGGTCAGCATGATTCAGCGGGGGCGCTCTTCATAGTCTCTAATCACGCCGCCCTTAGGGACTGAAATAACGGGGGTCCCGAACACGACGGAAATTTCCCCATGAGCGCAGCGATGGGGCCTGAGTGGGGCCTGAGTGTTGAGCCCCATATTTGGTACGTTGTAGTATCGTTCGTATTTTCAACAATACGGCCAGGGCGTCGCCGTTAGATGCCGAGGGTTACAGCGATTCGGGCAGTTTTTGCGCGCCGTGGAAGATGGCGATGATGTCGAGGCGATCACGCCCGGTCCGATAAACCAAGCGATAGGGGAAGACGATGAGTTCGCGCAGTTGCTGGTCCTCATATTCCGGCACGATGCGTCCTGACTGGGGATGTTGAATCAGCTGTTCGGAGCGGCGTGTCAGTTTATCGACCACGCGTTTGGCGTAAAGCGGTGCATCGCGGGCGATGTATTGGTAGATGCCGTCGAGATGGGCCTGGGCCTCCTCGGTCCAGACAACCTTCATTCCGGCAAGCCGTATTTCGCGCGCACGTCTTTGACGTCCTTCACGCGGTTTGCCTCACTATCAGCCAACCCACGCTCGATGGCTTGGTGTTCATAGAGCTCGCGCATCATGTCGTCGTAGGTGGCGTCATCCGGAAGCCGGTCAATCAGTTGATGAGCAACCTGTTTACGATCGGTGGAGGGCATGGAGAAAGTCTCGCCGTGTGAACCTGTTTATAAGCATATCACGGGTCTTTGGCCGCGTCCGCGTGTGCCCGGCGAATTACCAATTACGCCGCCTCCGGTGACCGAAATAACCGGGGTCCGAACACGATGGAAATCTACCCCGGAATGCGGTAATGGCGATACGTCATCGCCGCCAGGAGAACATGGAGTCTCCGGAATGCAACTTTTCCGGGTCGTCGAGCCGAAGGTGGAATCTCTAAGGGATCGATGTCAAAAAACGCAATCTAGTCGATCCCTCGAGCCGGGATATCGATACTAGGATAACGGCCGACCGCGCCATGTGTCAGGACCGAATGATAATTGTCTGTACGGCATTCGCCGGTGTGCGAAAACCTATCTGTATGTGATTGAATCTATGTGTACGTAAGTGAACGTGTGTCCTAGGTGCGAAATATTGGTTAACGTATTGAACGAGAAGACAAAACCCGCCTTTCGACTAACCAATTCGTAATCACTAGGTCATCGGTTCGACTCCGGGCACCGGCACCATTAATCAAGGACTTAGGTCACTTTTTCAAAAGCCATCGGCAAATAAAAAAAGGCCAAGTGGAGAATATTTTTTGGTATCCGGAATCCAGCTCCCAGATCTTTGGGCTTGAATGGTTGTAGCCCATAGGCTACAATTCTTCTGTGATCGAAATCCGCAAGTTCCGTCGCTCGGATGGATTGATCCCATTCGATCGATGGATAACAAAATTACGGGACGAGCGCGCCAAGACGCGGATTCTGATTCAACTCGATCGTTTGCGACTCGGACTGGAGGGGGATTGGAAGCCAGTTGGAGAAGGCGTGTTTGAGATGCGGATTTTTGTAGGCAAGGGCTACCGGGTGTATTTCGCTCGCGAAGGCAAGACGGTTGTGATCCTGCTTTGTGGTGGTGATAAATCCACGCAGAGGCGGGATATCGATTTGGCCAAGTCGTATTGGCAAGAATATCGGAGGTAGCTATGAAAAGCGTTGGATTCAAGACTTCGGATTATCTGAGGACTAAGAAGGATGTCGTCGCTTACCTAAACGCCGCGTTGGAAGATGGCGAGCCTGCGGTGCTGCTCGAAGCGCTGCGCAACGTCGCGCAGATCAGGGGTGGCATGGGCGCACTCGCAAAAGCCGCGGGGGTGAACCGTGAAAGTCTTTATCGCACCCTTTCGCGCCGTGGCAATCCCAAAATCGAAACAGTCATGGAATTGATTCGCGCGCTAGGTCTTAAGTTCACCGTCGAACTGCGCAAAGCGGTGTGAATACCGACTACGGAAGATAAGAGAAGCAAAACGAATCCGTATATTAGCTGGAAAATATCACCTGGCAGACGTAACTCAAGCTATTGATATCGTAAGTCCCGAATTCTGCCCGTATTTTATTTGCAAAATTATAAATAACTCTTACTTGATGGATCCAGTGCGCGGCAAACTTGAATCGATATGCCTTAAAAGAATTCTCAAGTGTCGGCGGAGATGAACGAAGCCCGCTTTCCCACGTGCCAAGTCAGGAAAATCCGCATCGAACGGACGGCAAGGGGAGAGCGTGAAGTAATGCATTGGTCATTGGAGAGGACGGCGAGCTGTCGGCGCTGCAGGTTGGCCGGCTGCACGGGCTTGCCGTATCCCCGTGCGCCGATATGAGAGCATGACGACGTGCAGCCCGAGCCCGCGATGGGGCAGGAGGTGTGCCGGCCCGCGACAAGCATTGGTGAGATCTGCCTGGCGCTGCCGGTGATCATGGTCTGGCGCCAACCCACCCGGTATTTATCTCCCTGCCTGATATTTGTCTTCTCTCCTATCCAGAGGAAATGGGAGCGTGCGATTCAGGAAAATCGCTTAACACCCGCACGTTTCATGGCATCCCTCAAATCCTTATCCAGCGTCGCAAGGGGTAAGCCGGCCCGTAACGCCAGCTCAAGATAGGAAGCGTCATAGGACGAGAGCCGGTACCGCCGGGCCAGATGTAGCGTCTCGGACAATGCCTGCGAGAAGGTGGCCGTATCGGCAATGACGTCTACCTCATCTAACAATTCGAGGAATGCCCGGCTGCGTGCCTCGGTGACCAATTCCTTGGCCTCCGCCCGCGCAAGGACATTCGCCACTTCAAGCCCCCACGTTACCGGAACCAGCGCGCTTGCTTCCATCATTGCCTCGAGCACGTTTTGGGCATAGGCCAGTTCGTGCGGCTGGCCGTCCCCGAAGAACCAGCGCATGGTCACCGAGTTGTCGAGCACGAAATTCACGCACGTCCTTCCTCGAGGAGTTCCTTGATGTTCACTCCCTGCACCGGATCCGTCCGCATGAAGGTCTTGATCCGATCCACTGCAGTCACCTTGTCTTTGAATTTGGCGCGCGCGCTGGGCACGAGATCCGCGACCGCCTCGCCGCGGATGGTGATCGTGAAGCTCTTGCCTGCCCTTACTTGCCGGAGCAACTCGGGGAGTTTGGTCTTCGCTTCGTAAGAGCCGATTTCTGTTTTCACGAGTATCTCCAAAGCCATCACTATTAGACCAGTATATAGACTGGTCTAATCGGAATCAAGCGTGTCTGTGTGCCCGGATAATGAAGATCCACGGCAGTTTTGTTGCCGGCATCGACTGGCACACAGACTGTCCAGTAAGAGGGCAGGAATTCCAGCGCTCGGGTCGGATGGCCGGCCCGTAGTGCAACCGTGTCATGCGCGCCACCATGACACCCAGGGTGACGGGCAACGGCATCCTCCGGCTCCAAGTGCACCTTGTGGGTTCCATCTGGAAAGGCGCGCGGTTATACCGCTGTCGGCGAAGAGAACCTTGGCCCGTGGCGCCTCGAACGAGTAGGCCCTGCCGAGGCGATTCATGACCGGGATCAGGTTGTTGAGATTCTCGGTGTCCGCATTGGCCAGGGAGTATCCATTTGCTTTGCGAAAAAGTTGTATCCTGATGGCCGTACGCCAGTTTTATCGCCTGCCTACGACTTTGTCGCCACGCTTCCCTATATCCCCGGTGATCAGCTCGCCCTGACGTTCGGCGGGAGCCGTAGCCTGAGCGAAGTCACCGCCGAGCAGGTGCGGCGGCGCTTCGCCGACACGGTGTGTCTGCCGGTCAGTCCGGTCTGGCGGATCGTCACCGAGACCATGGAGCAGACAGTTTCTGCCTGGAAGACATTGGAACAGAAGGACCTGTTGACTGCGGACATCCGAAACGTAATCGACCATCAAATCCACACGGTAGTCACGAACACGGGAAAAGGCAGATGACCAACCAGAGATCAGCGAGGTATTGAGATTGCGACATGGAAGCCTGGAAGAGACAGCTGATCCGTGATCTGTTCCTTTATTCTGCTGCATCGTCGACTTGAGTGCGCTTAAGAAAACCGCCAAGCGGTTCCGGGAATGCCAGGATGACCACGGCGCTGTGGGATCCGCGTTTGTACCTCTGCCGCATCATTGATCGTGGCCACGAGTCCGGTAGGATCAAGAACAGTTCCATGTCGACCTAGAGCGGGGCGAACACTGGAAAGCCATCCACGACCTGAGCCATACTCTCAATGGTCTAGGATGGGTCGGAATTGGATGTGCATTAGCGACCCATGCTTCACCGGGTCTTGACCGACCTGTCCGCCCCTTGAATAGGTTCAAGGAGACAGCTATGCACGGCATTTCAGGAACACAACCAGCTGCTCGTGCGCTAATGCCCCGTCCAACGCCCGTTTCGCTCGGTAAATCGAGTAGTCACTTCAGTCAGGCTGACTGGCGAGCATTGGCCGGGTACGGCGGAGCCGTGTCACTGCTGCATGGGATCGGCTGGGGTTTGTATTTTTATTACGCCAGCGGTTACCCCGCCCTGATCGGCCTGGGTCTGGCCGCTTATCTGTTCGGTCTGCGGCATGCCTTTGATGCCGATCACATCGCCGCCGTGGACGATACCGTTCGCTATCTGCTGCAGAAGGGGAAACGGCCGCTGGGCGTAGGGTTTTATTTCTCGCTGGGACATTCCAGTGTCGTGTTTATTCTGGCGGTTTTTACCGCGTTGGTCGCCAACAAGGTGCGGCAGTATCTGCCTGGCCTGGAAGGGTTCGGCAACATTGCCGGGACGCTCATCTCCGGGGTGTTTCTGTGGATGATCGGTATCCTGAATTTGATCATTCTTCTGGACATGATGAAGCTGTGGAAAAGCAGTCTCCGAAGCCAGCACAGCCATGAACATATCGAGCAGCTCCTGTCGCGCCGTGGATTGCTCAACCGGCTTTTCGGTCATCGCCTGACCAGGCTGCTCAAGTACAGCTGGCAGATGTATCCCATCGGATTTTTATTCGGACTTGGTTTTGATACGGCTTCGGAAATCGCCCTGCTCGCGTTGACCGGCGGGGCGGCTGCAAGCAATCTCCCTCTGGGAGCGGTTCTTTCATTGCCGATCCTGTTCACAGCAGGGATGTCGATGCTGGACACAGCCGATGGCGTACTGATGACGCGGGCTTATGGGTGGGCCTTCCTGAACCCGGTTCGGAAAATATTCTATAACCTGACGACAACGACATTGTCGGTGATGGTCGCCGTAGCGATCGGAACGATAGAATTGGTCCAAGTGCTCATTATCGAGCTTAAATGGAAGGGGCCGGTGGTGAATGCTATCTCCAGTCTGTCGTTTGAACGGATGGGTTATCTGATCGTGGCGCTGTTTTTGTTGGCCTGGGCGGTCTCCTATGGCATGTGGAAGCGGGGTCGATTCGAGCAGCGCTATGTGCCAATCAGCGAACACAGCCACGAGCATACCCATCCTGGTGGGCAACGGCATTCGCATCGGCACTTTCATTGAATCCGGGACCGTGCAGTGAGGCCCGTCAAAATGGTCTAGATCGTTGCCGGAACCGGTCGAGCGCGACAATTCAATGCGGTATTTTGTGCCGTTCTCTACAGGTCCAGCGAAAGGCTGGAGCATCCAGCCTGCTGAACCCACAGGCATTCATTGCGCTTTGATTTTGAGCACGATAAGAAAAATAGTTCTTTTATAGGCCAGACGCTGTTCCAGAATTAGCCGAAAAACAGCGGGTCGCCCTCTGCAGTCCGTGCGAGCGGCGTCGCAGTGGTTGAAAGTGCCGTATCCAGTGGAGTGCTTTAGATCAGGTTGAGGCTCAGAATCGGTAGCGCTGCGTAAAAGCTGCGCGATCGGTCGAGCCTTTTCTGACCATGGCGACCCGTACGTAGACGGATACAGACACAGATACACTCCATCGTAGACGCGCCAGTTTAGAATAAGTCCTTGCTTGCCGTGCCGCAGCGGATGTGCTGTACTATTTATGGTGGTTTTCACCCAGTGGGATGACCGGTGTGGAAGCCACGACTTGTAGTTTGAGCAATGCCTTGTTTGGGCGGCGATCTTTCCAAATTTGACCGGATGAGTGCGTGGGCGAATGGCTTGCGTTATGCCTGTGGATGTCCAAGCACCTTTGGGGTATTCGTTGTGGTTCTGGAGTTTGCATACTGGATGAGAGTCAAGGTCCGCATACAACTAGTTGTTGGAGGAGACCACCCGTATGGCAACGTTAGAGTCTTGGAACGAAAGCAGCGACGATGCAAAGCCTAAGAAGCTGGGCTGGAAGGAGCTTTATCTCAAAGAGGACTGGTGGGCTGTCTGGATCGGTTTGGGTCTCATGGTCCTGGCCATTGTTCTGTTTGTTAACGGCAGTACCATTCTCAAATCCCTGGCCATCAATCCCGGCGGTCTCAAATGGAGCTCCTGGGGGCAACTGCGGGATCACTTTACGCAGAATGCCCATCTGTATCTCCTGCAGTTCATTGCCTGGCTCGTCATCTTCGGGGCCAGCGCCCGGGTAATGGGCATCAAACTATCCGAGTTCATTCCCAGCTTCGTGTTTTTATATCTCCTGTCGATCGCCATGTTCACGATCTCGGGATGGGCCAACGCGGCGGAATTCAATATGGAACCGCCCCTGGTTGCGCTGATCGTTGGGCTGGTGCTGGCCAACTTGTTCAGGCTCCCGAAACGGCTGGACAGCGCACTCCGCGTCGAATACTTCATCAAGCTTGGTATTGTCCTTCTGGGTGCGACGTTCCCCATCACCCTGGTGCTGACTGCCGGTCCCGTGGCCATCGCACAGGCTACGGTCATTTCGCTGGCCACCTGCCTGACGATTTATTTCCTTGCGACCCGTGTATTCGGGCTTGATCGGCGGCTCGCCGCCGTGATCGGTGTGGGGGGTTCGGTGTGCGGGGTGTCCGCGTCCATGGCGATCGCCGCCTCGGTAGGTGCCAAGAAGGAACATCTTTACACCTCGGTGACGCTGGTCGTGGGTTGGGCGCTGGTGATGATCCTGATCCTGCCGATCATTTCGCATGCCCTCAGTCTCAAACCGGGAGTGGCCGGGGCGTGGATCGGGACTTCGGAGTTTGCCGACGCCGCCGGGTTTGCCGCGGCCAGCGCCTACGGTAAGATGGCCGGCAACGAGGATGTGGCGATCAAGGCCTTTACCCTGATGAAGGTGATTGGCCGTGACCTGTGGATCGGCATCTGGTCGTTTGCCTGGGCGTTGATAGCGACCATGGTCTGGGAGAGCAAGGACAAGGGCGCCAAGCCGGATGCCAGAGAGATCTGGTGGCGGTTTCCGAAGTTCGTCATCGGCTTTTTCGTCGCGTCTATTTTGATGACGATGGTGACCAACAGCTACTCGACCGCGGACTTCAACAACATCGTCAAGCCCGGGCTCATCCTGCCGTTGGTATCCCTGCGGACCTGGGCGTTCATCTTCTGTTTCCTCAGTATCGGCCTGACGACGCGCTTTCGCGATCTTGCGCCGGTCGGATGGAAGACGTTTTCCGCGTTCAGCCTTGGCGTCCTAATGAACGTAGTGCTCGGGTATATCCTTTCGGTATACGTGTTCGGCAATTACTGGGCGAACCTGTAAGGACGCTGCATCCGCCGGGCGATGCCCGGCGGATGTCTGTGCTTCGTTCGGGAGGTTGCATGACGCAGCAAACCTGCTGGGAATGCCGCTATTTTACGGTTGATGCGGGGGAGTTGGAGCGCCTGGTTCCTGGCCTCCGGATCCTGAGCTCCGCCTATTCAGCGGTGCGGGCGGACAATGGCATCTGCGGTCGGCGCGACATCGTTCAGCGCCCGATCCCGGCGTGTGCGGACTTCGATCCGGTCACACCGCCCCCTTCGCGCTGAACCGGTGCGATGTGCGTATTGTCCACCGCCGGATAGATGCTGAGGATGTCCCACGCAGTATCCGGCGCCGGGTAAAATGTCGCCTATTCGCTGCGGATTGCGGTTGCCGGTTTCTCTATCTACGGCGCCTTGTCGAGGAGTCCCGGTTCACGTCTTTCTATCAGTCAGTAGCGTTCTCTGTAAATATCCATAGCGTGGCATTTGTTCGCCCAGTGATATATGTCCGCCAGTTCCCCATGGCTGCCGATAGTTAGAAGTCATTTCGGGTGTTTTCCCGTCATCGTGATCGCCTCGGCAATGATGCTGGGCGGAAGGATGAGTTTGAGTGGATCGTCCAACAGGCGCAACGCACCGAACCGCTCGTACCATCGCACCCCTTGCTCGTCCTTTGCGTTGATAGCAAGCGCCACACCACCTACTTCCGCGGCCACCGCCAAGGCGCGCCCGCCGGCGGCAAGCAGCAAGTCGCCCCCTAGACCCTGGCCCTCCATTAGGCGATCAACCTAGATTCGGCAGTTGAAGTCACTGCTGCATGGGCAAGCGCATGATTCATAACTATTTGTGCCACAATGCGTTTTCACCGATTTGGTGAACTGCGGAGCAGTTGAAATTCCAAAGAAATCCACTGCATATGGCTCGTTTCTGACGCCAACTGCCGAATCTAGGATCAACGGCCAAGCGACCTGGCCTGAAAACCGGCACCTCGTAGCGGCCGAGCTTTTTTGTCAGCTTTGCCGGCACGCGGTCAAACTCGATGGCTCCGGGGCTGATTGAATATAAACCCAGTACCCGTGCACGCCGCAGTCGACGCGACTGCGATTGTGCCATCGACCGAGTGGCCCCTCGCGCCACTCCACCGAACGCTACCTTCTCTGAGAGCGGCGGCGCGCCGCCGCCAAAAGCGCAGGGGTTGGCTTCGGCGGATTCTCCAGAAGTTTCAGTATTCGGGCGGAATCACGTGCGCTCAGCACGATGCGTTCGGCGTGTTCCACTATCTCGCGCGCAGCCGGAAGTACGTTGCGCATAATGAAACTCGTGACGTCCAGCCGCTCGTACGCGGCGGCCGCAGCCAAAAGTCGCTTTTCCTCTTTGGTGACGCGTAATTCGATCCTGTCTGCGCGCGCCGCATCGCTCGTCGCCATGGCCACCTCCGACTCGCCGTATTACGTGCGGGTTATATCTGTACGCAAGGAAGCTTGTCAATGGAAAGGCTTCGGGTGCTTCTCCAGAGATGCCGGTTTCCGCAGACGAGGATATGCCGCCCGGGAATCTTGTTAGAGTCCACGTAGATTGTAAGGAACGCAATAGAGAGCGTGGCCATGGATAGGTGGCCGGCCGCTGCAGCTGTCGTCAGACAAGCGGTGTTCATGCCAGCCTGATTTGTCCTTCTTGCCGCCGGGTAAAAATGTCGCCTATTCGCCGCGGATTACGGTTGCCGGTTTCTCTATCTACGGCGCCTTGCGGAGGAGTCCCGGTTCATGTCTTTACTTTCAGTCGATCGCTTTCTCTGTAAATATCCATAGCGTGGTTTACGTTCGCCCGGTGCTATTTGGCCGTGTAGCTCCTCAACCACCCCAGCTCTATGGGTTCCAGCCAGACGTAACCCCTTTCACCAGGTCTTGCAGGTTGACGAGCTTCACAGGTATTTCCCCATAACGCCGGACGTAACTGCAATCTACGTTTTGGGCTACTACGTAGTTCTCGCCCTTCAGGTACCTCCTGCGAAAGGCCTTGATGGCAGCTCCGTCAAAATCATCCGCTGACCATTTTCATTCAATAGCGATGGGCGGGTGATTTCTCGGTGCCAGAACAAAATCGACCTCATGCGCCTTCTTGTCGCGCCAATATTGGATATCGCGCGACTGCAGGTGAGCCTGTAGCTCATTCAGCACAAAATGCTCGCATAACAATCCCATGTCCTCGCGCCGCAGTTCGTTCCAGCCGCGGTAGTAGCAGACAAATCCTGTATCAAATCCATAGACTTTCGGAGTCGAGGTAATTTCAGTGGTGGCATGCGAGCTAAACGGGTGCAGTACATGCGCGACATAGGTCGTTTCCAGCACGGCCAGGTAATTGGAGATGGCGGTGCGGCTGACCTCGCACGGACGCGCATAACGGGTGGCCTCGAAGAGGCCGCCGCTGGCGGCCAGGAGCAGCTCGACGAACCTTTGGAAAGAATGCCGGCGCTCCAGCCGGAAAAGTTCCTGGATATCTTTGGCCCAGTAGGCATCCATCCATTCCTGGAAATCCCGCTCCGGAACACTTTTTGCCAGAAAAAACGGCGGCAACCCACCATGCAGAAACCGGTGCGCCAGAGCGGGTTTGCCGAACGCCTCCAGATCGGAATGCACCATCGGCGTCAGCCATAATTCTGCTTTGCGTCCAGCGAGCGTGTCGCGGAACTTCGCCGAGGTGCCCAACGTGGAGGAACCGGTGGCAATGACGCGGATGTCCTGATAATGATCAGGCGGCAATCTTGAGAAGCCGGGATGGATTGTCGAGCCGGTGGATCTCATCGAGTACCACGCGTTTCCCGCGGAGTCCATCCAGGAAGGACTCGGGGTCGTCCATCTGCCTGCGCGTACGAGGAAGCTCGCAATCGAAATACTCCACTTCCGTGAGACTCTGGCAGAGGGTGGTCTTGCCTGCTCGCCGTACGCCCGACAGCCAAAGCACAGCCCGGCTTTTCCAGGCATTTTCGATCCGGTCGTGCCAGAATGGGCGGTTCTTCATGCAAGTATACTTGCAAATAGTGCTACTAAACGAAACCCGGTTGGCGGAACAAAATGGCCTGTGCGCGCTGATTCGTGTCCCTTACCTCGCTGACTTTCCGTTGATTCTAGGCCTGGAATCTGCGTGGAAGAGCTGCTGTGCCCACCGCCGCCGGGGCCTGGAAGATGGGCCGCACTGCCGCGCAGACTCTGGGCCTCATAGAGATCTAAACGCAAACTTCTGGGCAGTCGCATTCGTGCCCGCTTGGCGCCTGAGCATGCGAGTCGTGATGAGCTTCTTGCTTGTCTGATCCATCTGCTGGCCGCGGCCGGATGGTGCTGCGAATAGACAAGGTAGCTCGGCAGATACTTATCCCCCGGGTAGGCCTCGATGATTTCATCACGTTTGCAATGCGAAGGATCGGGGTTCGATCCACGCTGCTCCACCATCCCCAACACGGCCTTGGAGGGTGCCCCGCTTCAGTGGGGCATTTTCTCTCGACAAAACTCCCTGCCATCCATGTTCGCCGGATGATCTGCCCCCCGCCTCGCCGGCCGGTTCGTCCACACGGACGACTATATTGTCAGTTTGTACTTCTTGATGAGATCGTACATGGTGGGGCGGCTGATGCCGAGCAGATCGGCCGCCTGGGTGACCTTGCCGGCGGCATGGCCGAGGGCGCGCACAATGGTCTGGCGCTCGATCTGTTCGCGTACTTCCCGCAGATTGAACGTCGCAGCTTCCCCGTTCGGAACGTCGAGCTCCAGATCCTTGGCGTCGATGTGGGATCCCTCCGCCATGATTGTGGCGCGCTTCACACGGTTCTTGAGCTCCCGCACGTTCCCGGGCCAGCCGTAACTCTCTATCGCTGCAAGTGCCTCGCGGGAGAAGCCACGGAACGACCGCCCCTGTTCGCGGGCGAAATGATCCAGGAAAGAGCGCGCCAGCAGCAGGGCGTCGCCGGTGCGCTGGCGCAAAGAGGGAATCTGTACGCTGATTTCGCTGATGCGGTAGAACAGGTCTTCGCGGAAGGTACCTGCCTGGATTTTGGAAGCGAGATCCTGGTGGGTGGCGCATACGACCCGTACGTCGACCGAAATTTCCTCGCGCCCGCCGATACGCTCGAAGGTGCGCTCCTGCAGGAAGCGCAACAGCTTGGCCTGCAGCGCCATCGGCAGGTCGCCGATCTCATCGAGAAACAGGGTGCCGCCGTCGGCGTATTCGATTTTGCCGCGTGTCTGCTTGGCAGCGCCGGTAAAGGAGCCTTTTTCATAGCCGAAAAGCTCGCTTTCAAGCAGATTTTCCGGGATTGCCGCGCAGTTGATGGCGACGAAACGGTTCGTGGCTCGCGGACTGCGGCTGTGGGTGGACTGGGCGCACAGTTCCTTGCCGGTTCCACTCTCTCCCAGAAGGAGAATCGTGGCGTCTGACGGGGCTACTTTCTCGATCGTCTGGCACACCTTGAGCATTTCCGCGCTGCACGTGATCACGCCTTCGATCGAGGAATCCTTTTGCTGCTGAAGGAGTCGCCGGTTTTCGGTCTCCAGCTCGTGCATGCGGTAGGCGCGGTTGACGAGAAACCCAAGCAGTTCGGCGTTGATCGGTTTGTTGAAGAAATCATAGGCGCCCATGCCGACTGCGCGTACCGCATTCTCGCGATCATCGTTCCCGGTGACGACGATGATCTTGGTGCGGGGTGCGACTTCGAGGATCTGTTCCAGCGTGGCGAAGCCCTCGCTGCTGCCGTTGGGGTCGGGGGGCAGTCCGAGGTCTAGAGTCACTACCGGCGGTTGGTGCCGCCGGACTTGTTCCAGGGCGTGACTGCGGTCGCCCATGGTGAGCACTTCGTAGCCGTCAAAACACCAGCGCAGCTGCCTCTGCAGGCCAGGATCGTCTTCGACCACGAGGAGTTTGCGTGCCGATTCCGCCATCCCCCGGATACTAATTGCTAGCTGTCCGGTATGCAATCGGGAGGCCGTGGTTGTCAGCCAGAGGCAGGTGCAGGCGGAAGATCGTGCCGTGACCCAGGCGGCTGAATACATCGATGTCGCCGCCGAGCGAGCGGATAAACTCGCGGGTTTCGTAGGCGCCGATGCCCATTCCGGCACTGCCCTTGGTGGTCTCGAAGGGCCGGAACAGTCGATCCCGCATGAAAACCTCGTCCATGCCGCAGCCGGTATCTTCTATCTCGACGACGGCATGGCGGCGGTCTGCGCGCATGCGCACCGCCACGCGCCCATCGCCAGGTGTCGCCTCGCGCGCGTTCTGGATGACGTGGCCGATCACTGCAGCCAACCGGTCACGGTTAGCCGCGACGGCGATCCCGCGCTCCGAGCACTCGAGGGTCGTCTCTGGACTGTGCACACCGTGAGCGCTGACCACTTCCGTCAGCAGCTGCGCCAGGTCGACTGTGTCTGCGTGGTCCTCCGTGGTGTGATCTTTGCGCAGATTCGCCAGCAGGCGGTTCATCTTCGTGATTGAACTTTCGACAGTATGGATGGCGTCTTCCATGAACTGCGGGTTGTGCCTGTGTTTCGTCGCATTGGAAACCACCAGCGACAGCTGCGCAATCAGGTTCTTGATATCGTGGACGACGAAGGCCGACAGGCGATTGAAAGCCTCGAACTGACGCGTTTCTGCCAGGGCGCGCGAAGCTTCCAATTGTGCCAGATGGCTTGCTGCCTGGCGGCCGGCGGTCTTGAGCAGATCGCAGTCCTCCCAGTTGAATTCGCGGCGCACCGGCATGAGCGGGGAGCGTGCCAGCAGCACGAATCCGAGCAGGCTTTCGTGCAGAATCAGCGGCACCACCAGCCACGCCGTGGGCACGCCGTGCAGCCAGTCCGGAAGCGCAGGCGCATCGATGCCGCGAAAGCGCTGGACCGTCTTGTCGTGCTCGTCCAGATTGATGACCCATTCACGATGTTCAAGGAAACGCACCAGCAGTCCGTCGGCTGGTTCGCTCGCAGGCACCGGATCGCCCATGTTCCAGCGCGCCACGGGTTCGAAGCGTCCGTTGTCGCGACGCATCCACAGGATTCCCCCGGGGCTTTCGACGATCTGCGCGATGGCTTTCACGGCGCGTTCATGCAGCTGGGTGGCGGCTTCCCCCGAGGACAGGGTGCGGATGAAACGTAGCCACTCGTCGCGGTAGTCATACTTGTAACCGAAGAAATGCTTGCTGATGAAAACCCGCAGGCTGGCGCGCAGTTGCCCGGAGAACAGGAGGATGGCAAGCACCAGCCCCGCGCCGAACAGGAAAATCGTCTGGAAGACCAGTCCCCAGCTGCCGCCGTCAACCCCTACGTAATAGCCGCCAGCGCCCATCGCCAGCAGATAAATCCCGGCGCCGAACAGCGCGGTGGTGTGGAACACGATGCGTCGGGAAACGAAGACATCGATTGCGTCACGGTTCGGCGACCATTGCACGTTGCGCGCGAGCGCGATGCCGATCACCGGCACCACCATGGCGTGGATGAAGCCACGCGCATCCCACAGGGTGGCACTGACGCGCTGAAACAGCAGTGCGTCGGAATAGAGGTAGAAGTCATAGGCGTACATGCTGCCCACGCCAACGCAAAGGTATTTCAGGGCGCGGTGCAGCTCGCGCGGCGTGTTGCGGTACAGCTGCTCCACAACCACGAGGCCGGCGACGGTCATGAGCAGGTGTCCGGCCAGGACATCGTTGCCGGCGATGAATCTGAGCGCCGAGCCGCCCGTGATCCGGTACAGGTCAAGAAGCATAAGCGCGACGGTAAAGGCCGCTGCGACGCCGAAGACCATCGTGAAACGGCGGGACGTGGCGGCATTGTCCGGATATACGGCTCTCAGCATGGCCAGCAGGAAAGTGAGCCAGGCGAGGTCGCGCAGCAGTTCGAGCATCTGCGCGACGATCAGCAGGCCGCCGAAGTCCGCCTGATAGGCCACGGTGGCGGCCCAGGCAACGCTCGTGAGCGACGCGACGGCGAGCAGGGTCTTGCGAATTTGTCGATGCCGGCCGGTGAGCAACAGCAGGCTCAGGCCCAGGAAGGCCACAGTGGTCGTCGAATAGCTGATCACTTCCGCATTGATCATTGGAGTTTACGTACTCCCGTATCGCGTTGTCACCGCGGCCAGTACGGGCGCGGTGAAGACGCTTCAATCAATTAAGGCTGTTGCCTGCGCTCAAAGCCGGAAAGCCGCTTCCCGGGGGTCAGCCGTTTCGCGAACCCGATTCAGTGAACGACTCCGGTTTGCCGGAAGCAGTGTACAGTCCGGGGCGGCGACGCACGGCCACTCCATCCTGTTCTCGCACCTGCCTGCGATCAGGCCGGTGCCCACGTGGGGTATGCTGGATTCCTCTCCGTGTAAATCCGGTGCCCAACCGTCCTGCCGGTGTTCTTGTGCAGTGGCAGTGGTATCGACCCAAGCCGTGCTTGCGCGGCGTGATCAAGAATCGCCGGCACCGCTCCCGCGAGGGACGGTAAGTCGCTGTTCCCGGACCCCCTTGCCACGTACGATCTCTTCGTACCGCGCTTCCGCCATCCGTGTCTTAGAATGCCTGTTTTCCGCCCCGCCTGCGCTGGTAACGTGTTTGCGCGACGGGAGGTGAATAGCGAAAGACCGGCGCGTACCGGCATCTACAGGTAATTCTAGCACGGGAATATTACATCACGATTGAACGTCTCGGTCATCCGGCGGCAGGTCCAGATGTCGGGAGAATGGAGCCGCCCATGACTATAACTCAATTATTATATTAATGTATTCTAAAAAGACGATTCCACGGTCGAGTTCATACCGAGTAGCCAGCGACTGAGGCTGCAAGCCAGCGTTTTAGCGGCTGGCGGGCCCGCTGCGGCTCGACTGAGGACTTCCCATGCGGGGGGAATAAGGGGCAGTTTCCCAACCTTCTTCAGGGCCCCACCCGGTGCAAATCCCCCCTGGACCGTCTAGCGAACGTTAGACGGTCCAGAAGCTTCTGATCATCCTTGGCTGAGCCGAGAAGGCATCGCGGAAACAGCACCCAGAATCGGGAATTCCCCCCAACGCCTTGCCGTTCCCGCTCTTCTGGGGCGGCTTGTGTCGCGCTGCAGAGCCACTCAGTGAAGTGAATCCAGCATCTTGCGTGCTTCGCCGGCCTGGGCGAAGTCGCGCGCCGCCGCCGCCTTGGCCAGGTGAATCTTGGCATTCGCAACATCGCCTTTCTGGCGGTACGCCACGCCGAGGTGATACTGGAAAATGGGAACCTGCGGCGCTGCGTTGACAGCCTTGGTGAGCAGCGCGATCGCCTTGTCGGTTTCGCCGGATTTCAGATCGACCCAGCCAGCCGTGTCCTGGAATGCCGGCACCGGGGACGATGCCAGGCGCGCGCTAAGCTTCTGCGCCTCTTTGAGCCGGGCATCACCCCCCTGGATGACGAGCAGCGCTGCCAGATTGTTTGTTGCCACCGCGTTGGCCGGGTTGGCTTTGACGGCCGTGCGGTAGGTGGCGATCGCGTCGTGATAGTCCTGCTTCGACTCGTAGTAACCCGCCAGCGCCAGCAACAGCTGCTGGTCTCCAGGGATCGCCTTCAGGCCCTGCTGGTAAAGTGCCAGTGCGCCGGCACCATCACCGCGCTGCAGATCGAACCGGGCGAGGTTGACGTAGGGCGCATCCCATTTTGGGGCGATGGCGATGGTGCGATTCAATTCCTTCGCGGCGTCGGGATACTGTTTGATGCGCATGTACACTTCGCCCAGCAGTTCGTGCGCCGGCGCGTCGTCTGGGGAAGTCTTGATCAGTTTCTGAAGCCGTGCCACTGCCTTCTTGGGCGCACCCTCCATTACGTAGGCGTTGATGAGCGCGGTCAGCGGTTGCGGTGCCTGCGGCGCGCGTGCGAGGGCAAGTTCGAACTGGGACTCCGCCTGGGCGTACTGCTTCTGCGATCCGTAAAGTTGTCCCAGCCGGTAGGGGCCAGTAGGATCCTTGGGGTAGGCGGCGCTGAGCTGTTCGAGCGCCTTCACGGCACCGGTGGAGTCGTGTCGGGTGAGCATCACATCGGCTTTGGCCTGCAGTGCACCTGGGTCGTTGGGTGCGATGACGAGTGCCTGGTCGATCAGCTTGAGTGCGGCCCCGCTGTCGTGTTCCTGCATGAGATACTGGGCCAGACGCAGACGCGCGTTGGCGTCGTTCGGGTTGTCACTCACGGCGCGCTGCAGTTCCTCCTTTGCGAGGTCCGGCGCGTGGTTCATCAGGTTGGCCTGGGCTAGAAGCGCGAGCACCTTGGCGGAGGTGGGCTGATCCTTGAGGATGGAGCGGAACGCCGACATTGCGGTCAGGGCGTGACCCTGCTGCAGGGCTATCGTTCCCTGGAGCAGCAGCGCGTCGTTGTCCTGCGGATTTTCCTTCAGGACGTTCTTGATCAGCTTCATGCCTTCGTCCGTCCTGCCCTCTTGCACCAGCAGGGCGGCCAACTGGTCTCGGGCTTTCAGCACGGACGGCTTCGTGTCGTCGCGCGAGATGATTTCGCGGTAGGTCGCCTCAGCCTTGGCAGGCTCGTTGGTGCGCGCGTACAGCGTAGCAAGGGCAAAGCGTGGCGCGTCGGAGTCGGGGTAGGACTGGATGGTTTTCTGCAGTTCCGCCTCGGCCTGCGCCACACTCTTCTTGACAGCGAGGAATTCAGCCAGCGTTACGTGCCGGCGCACATCCTTCGGGTTCGCCTGAACCGCGTCGCGCAGTACCTGTTCAGCCAGGTCGACCTGGTTGATCTGAACCAAGAATGACGCGAACATGATGCGCGGCTGCAGCTTGGTGGGTTCGATCGCAATGATCTCGCGAAACAGTTGTTCCGCTTTGGCGTAGTCGCTGGAGTTTTTCGCGTAAAGCCTGATCAGACTGATCCGCAGCGGAACGTTCTTGGGATTCTTGGAGATCGCATCCTGCAGCACCGCAATCCCTTTGGCAGTATCTCCCTGGTTGTCATAGATCACGGCCAGCAGCGAAGCTGCCTGGTAATTGGACGGATCCACTGCGAGCACGCCGCTTGCTTCCTTGATCGCGCCCTGGGCATTTCCCTGCCTCGCCATCACCGCCGCCTTGAGAAGCTGCCCGCCGGCGTCGGTGGGATGCTTGTTGAGGATGGCATCCGCCGTCTGGCTGGCTTTGGCGAGATTGCCGGACAGGAGGTAGAAGGTTCCGAGCCTGGCCTGTGCTGCCGGGTAGTCAGGTTTCAATTCTATCGCCTTGGCGTAGTAGCCGAACGCCGGCTGGTAGTTGCCTTGCTTTTCCTCGCTCCTGGCGAGAAGGTAGCAGGCCTCAGCGTTCTTCGGGTCGATCTGCAGCACATTCCTGAGCTCGATCTCGGCCTTCGGATAATCCTGCCTTGCCATATAGGCCTTGCCGCGCTTCAGGTATGCGGCTTCGCGTCCAGCCGCCCCACCGCAGGCGGCAAGCACGATGGCTGCAAATATTAATACCAGGATCCCCGAGAGACTCTTACGCACGGACATGTTGCTCCTCCAAACCCACTGCTGAATTTCGAACATTGAATGCGTCCAGCGACGGCATGTGACTGCCATCCTGGCCGCGGCGCGGTACAGTAAAACACAAAACCGCCGAGCTCGGTAGACCGAGCGAGCGCAGCGCGCTGCTTGCGGCGAGGGTCCCGGCGTTCGTAGCCGGTCCGCTTTATGCCAGACCCAGACCGCGTGCGCCGAGGATGACCAGCGTTGCGAGCGACGAGAGATTGAGCAGGTTCCACCGGCTCTTCATGCGCGCGGCGATAAACTCGCAGCCGTAGAATACAATCACGAGCTTGATGGCCATCGCCCCGATATACGCCCGGTGCGTGCTGTCGCCCGTCAGCAGGCCCACCGACAGGACAATCAGGATCACGAGGTAGTCCATCGGTGTGGTGCGGAATTCGACGGCTGCGCTGTAGCGAACGGCCAGCCCGATAGCAGTGGCAAGCACGACGAAATACCCGATCTCCGCTGCATCGAGCAGCGGTGCCCGGCCCGTGAGGTACTTGCTTTCCAGATAGATGACGAAGGCTGCTGTCACATAGCTGACGGCGCGCAGCACGATCGAATCTGTCGCGCTGGAAAAAACCAGATGCAGAAGCAGCAGCATGGCAAGGACCGAAGCACCGATTCCGAAGTCCCTGGGCACTTCCCTGGCGAGTAGGCTGACGGCAACGAAAAGCAGCGGGATCAACAGTGTGATTAGGCGTACCGGAGTCGCGTAGAATAGTGGGTGGTTGCGGACCGCGCGAATGGCTGTGGTCAGCCGCGACGGAGCGCGCGATGCGTGTACTTTGAGCCCCAGATGCGTCATTACGAACAGAAACAGGAACAGCAGGCCGCAGATGCCGAGATAGACGGCGAAGATTGCACTGTCGGCATCGTAACGCATAAGCAACGCCAGCACGATGAAAGCCGTCTGAATCGCGTAGATGATCACGACCGCCTCGTAGTGGTCGAAGCCACGCGCGAGCAGGCGGTGGTGCACGTGGTGCTTGGTCGCCACGAACGGGCTGATGCCGAGATAGAGCCTCTGTACGATGACCGCCAGCAGGTCGGCGATGGGCAGGCCCAGGATCAGCAGCGGCAGCGCAGGGCTGAGTGCGGGGTTGACCTTCTGCAGCAGGAATACCGCCAGAAAGCCCAGCGTGAAGCCGAGGAACTGGCTGCCGGCGTCCCCCATGAAGACCCTAGCGGGATGGGTGTTGTAGCGCATGAAGCCGAGCACGCCGCCGAGTGTGGCCAGAGCAATGGCCACCGCCGAATAGCCCGAGGTCTGGAGCGCGAGATAGGCGATGGCTCCCAGGCTCAGAATCGACAGACCGCCGGCCAGACCATCCAGGCCGTCCGAAACGTTGAGCGCGTTAATCATGCCGACCAGCGCGAAAACGGTAAATGGTTGCGCGAGATACAAAGGTAGCCGGTGCAGGTCCATGAACGGCAGGGAAAGAACGTAGACGTGGCCGTAGTAGACAACGATGACGGCGGCGAGAAACTGGCCAGTGAACTTCACCGCGGCGCCGAGCGTGCGCGCATCGTCCCACATGCCGAAGCCAAGCAGAATCAGTGAGGCGACAAGATACGCGCGCAGCGCCGGCCCTGTAGATACCCAAATCAGGACCGGAATCAGCGCGCCGATAGCGATGCCGACCCCACCGGCGCGCGGGATCGGCGCCGAATGGACTTTGCGTGCATCGGGATGGTCGACCATACCCAGTCTCGGGGCAAGCCGGATCATGAGTGGAATGAGGGCCACGCTCACGATCATCGCCAGGAAGAAGACGAGAAGATAGTTCAATGCCCGATACTCGCGGGTCGACTTGCGTGGACGGCGCAGCCCTGGCCGTCATCGTCGGCCGTTACGCGCGTGCCAATACGGTCCGTCATGTTCATGAACCCTTCAGACACTGTATAGTCGATAGGGTGCAGGTTCCGGATACCACCGGTCCGGCTGCGCTCCCCCCGTGTCTATCCGTGACGGTTTGATGCAGGCTAATCGGGAACAAAGGCACCGAGATGCGGGCTCACGGCCCGCGCGAACGATGCCAGTCGCGCATCGCCCTCCCGGATAGTCTCGTCAGTCGGAATGGTAGTAACCAGCCGCACCAGCGCCCCGTCGGAGCGGTTGCGCGTCAGGGCATCCCAGAACAGAAACCATTTGACGAGATATTCGTTCGTGAGCAGACGTCCCTGTTCCTGGAACCAGTAATACACCAGCTGCTCGGTACCGCCCATTTGGATCAGGACGCGATTGACGCGCAGTGGTTGTCCGGCGATCTCCACGCCTTTGACGTTGCGCTGCGACAGGCTTTTGATCACCCACCCTCCGCCGGGAATGCAGGAGCGCGGGGAATGCGCCGAGTCGCCCGCATGCTGCGAGGCGTAATAGGCAACATAGAAATTCACCGTATCGTGGCCCGCCTTGGTGTAGTCGGCCATGATGTAGTCGGTGAACTTGAGCGCGTTGATGAAGACCGGCTGCAGCGGCTGCAGCGTTCCGTGCCATGCCCCGAAGTTCATCGGAAAATCAGCGAATTCCGTGCGCTGCGGCGTGTATTCCACCCGTTGTGGCAGTGTACCGTGCAGGATCGCGACCAGCGCCAGGAGGCTTGCGGTCGCAATCATCGGCGCCGTAACGGCGCGCCTGCGGACAGTGGCATCGGCCGGCGTAGGGGCCGGAAACTCTAGGCCGAAGACCTCGCGCAGGGGCCGCGGGGTTTTGCCGATGTGGGCCAGGATCCACATCTCGGCCACGATGATGCCGATGCACGCCATGAACACTACCCATCCCTCGAAGGCATGCAGGAATCCCTGCGCCATCGATATCCCCCAGTAGTTCACGAGCACGCCGATCATGCCGACCCGGAAGCTGTTCATGAGTACCGTGATGGGCATGCTCGAAAGGAATATGATCACGCGCTTCCAAAATGGCCCCTTGAAGAAATATGCGGCGATGTAGCTGAGCGTCATCAGCGGAAAAAGGTAGCGCAGCCCGCTGCAGGCCCGTGCCACCTGCAGCTTGAACACGCCCAAGTCGATGACATTGCCCTGCAGGAACACCGGAATGTTGAACAGGCGTATGACCCACACGCCGAGCTGGGAGGAAATCAGCTGCAGCTGTTGCGTCAGATTGAAAAAAAGAAAGTTGGGCAGCGGGATCATGAAGACAAGAATTGTCAGGGGCATCCAGACGATCTTGAATGCCCTCCAGCCCATGGTGGTCAGCACGACGCCAACGGTGACAACTAGGAAGGAATACTGGATAACGTTCAGAAGCGTACTCAATTCCCCGGCGAGAAACAGCAGCACACCTATCGTCACCACGACGATGCCCCACCAGGAACCATCGAACGGAGCGCGTTCCAGTCGGCCTTTTTTCTGCCAGATCAGGAACAGAGTGATAAAGGGAATGAGGTAGCCGTAGCTGTATGCCGGCTGGTGCCACCATTTTACCATCACGGTAAGGCCATTGGAGAATATGAAGCCGACTAGTGCAGCTATTCCCAGCAAGAAGATCCACACGCTGACGGGTTCTTTCCATACTTCTAGAGTCTCGGTGCTTGAAGTTTTCATCAAAATTTTCCGCGTTTGGCTTGCTTGCGAGTCTTCTGTAACGTTGGGATCCGCAGGCCTAACAGGGTGTTGATAAATGCCGCTTAACGTCATTTTCCGCGCCTGTCGGTACACACCTGGTCGCGAGATGGGTAAGGTGTTCGACGCAGGGGTATCGGTTCATGGATAAATTGGTCTCGTTGGACATGTTGCGCAAGGACTCATCCCGCCGCGGTCTGCAATCGGGCCCTACGCAGCAAATTGTAGGCGGCGCCGACCAGGTAGGCAGCAAGCTGGGTCTTGGTCTGTCCGATGAAGCGCGTCTTCCGGAATCCACCCACGGTCTTCATCCAGCCGAAGATTTCCTCGATGCGCTTCCTTTTCCTCTGGCTCACGGCATAGCCCGGATGGCGCGTGGTCCGTGCATCGAGCCCCGGCGTGGCACGGTTCTCGATCCGGGCGATATGCGGTGCAATGCGGCGTTGCCGCAGCAGCCCGACGAACGCTTTATTGTGATAACCCTTGTCGGCGCCGAGCGTGCGCAGGCCCTGTCGTGCCCGGCGCCGACGGTCCAGCAGGGGTGTCACCGCACGGGGTTCGGAAAGTGTGGCATCGGTGATCGCGATGTCGACGAGCAGGCCGGAGCGGTTTTCCATGAGGGCGTGCGCCCCGTAGGAGAGTTTCGCCGGCTGGCCGTTGCCCTTCCTCATCAGTTTCGCCTCCGGATCGGTCGTGGATTCGTGTGTCGCGTTGGTCCGCTTCTCGCCGCGGAAATCGGCCATGCCGGTGCCGTCTCCGCCCGAACGCGGTGGCGGCCCGTCCTTGCGCCTGAAGCTCTTGAACGACGCCCATGCCTCGATCAGGGTGCCGTCGACCGTGAAGTGCTCGTCCGACAGGAGCCGCTTCGCACGCGCCTGCTCGACAATACCGGCAAAGAAGGTCCGGGCGATGTCGTGCGCGATCAGGCGCGAGCGGTTCAAGGAGAACGTCGAGTGGTCAAAGGCGCGGGCTTCGAGATCCCTATCCAGGAACCAGCGAAACAACATGTTGTAGCCGAGCTGTTCACAGAACAGGCGCTCGGAACGCACCGAGTAGAGTGCAATCAGAAGGCTCGCCTTCAGCAGCCGCTCCGGCGCGATCGACGGCCGGCCATCGTCGGCGTACATGGCCGCAAACGCCGGACTTATCGAGGCCAACACCGCATCGGCCCGTGCCTTGATGGCCCGCAGCGGATGCTCGGCAGGAATCCGCTCCTCAATCGAGAAATAGCTGAACAGACTACTCTGGGGATCCACGTGACCGCGCATTCTTGTTCTCCCGTTAATCGCGTTGTCACTATGACCGCACGGAAACGAAGTTGTTCGGGGCTTTATCAACACACTGCTAGCTTACGCTTGCAGTCACTCCCACCGCGGCGGGAGTGACTGCGCTTTCCCTCCGGCCCCGAGCCGCAATCGCAACGGTGTCGCGATCCCGTCCGAGGTTCTTTGTTATCTGTTGTGTGCGTCCTCCGCACCAGACTTGATGCAGCCATGATACCGAGCTTGTGATCCGGTATCCACCCGTCCGCTGTGGTCTGGGGCTATCCAGAGTGCGTTCCCAACGCAGAGTGGACCGATCCTGGGCGTTTCCGCGTGGACCGCACTCCAGCATGCTCAACAAGTGGCCATGACGCGCTTGTACGGAGGCAGGTCCCATCAGCGTGTTTTTTTCTCTCAACCATGAGTCAGCTGTCTCATGAATTCCTTAGTGACCTGCCACCATGGCGCCTGATTGTTCCATTTCGCAGGTCGATCACGTTTGAGGTCCCAGCCGCCCCAGATTACAACGCCATCTGCATGAGCTTTGACGGTCTCAAGCTCGAGTTTCCAGTAGTCGGCGGGCAGGTATTGCCCCCCGAGCTGGGGGTTCGAATCATGGTACTGCGGCCACAGAAACGGATAGACCGGCTTGCCGTATTTTTTTGCCGCGCGGATCTGCCGGATGGCGAACCTGACCCATGCCTGGGGATCGGGATAGTATGTGTAGAGCGAAGGAAATACCACGTCTACGGTCGCCGCAATCGGTTGTAGCCTCGCATTGTCTGCCTGCCACGCGCGGTATGGTTGGCTCGCCCCAGGTGCAATGGCACGCCAATAATCCACAACTGGCAGCACACCGTAATATCCATGCTGTACGTCGGGGGTGGCCTGCTGAAACCACTTCATCAGTAGTGCGTATTTTTCTACACTACTGGCCACAGTGGCGTCGTCGCCTGCTACCTCCCAATTTTCAATGTCAATGCACACCAGTTTGCTTGCCGCCGCTGCCTCGCGCGCCAATTGCTTTGCGCGGCGCTCATGAGGTAGCTGGTTCAGATGCGACTTGTGTTCCCAAAAATTTCCCCCATAGATAATTGTTATGGGCTTAAGTCCATAGGTTGACAGATTCGGTTTGTCTTTGTACAAAGTTCCATCGAAAACATGGAAACGCTGACTGCCAGAGTTATTGGCGGTGGTAGCCGGGCGAGTAGAATTTGCACTGGTTGTCATTGATAAAAAAACATCGCCCCTGGCCCACGCAGTGACGCAATACCCGAAGACCAGCCAGATTGCCAAAGCCAAACTGGCGGTGGATGAACCGTCCGTGCCTCTTGTCCAGACAACTTTCATTATCGGTTGTTTCCTCATTACGGTGTTTCCACTGGACCAGCGCTGCGTGGCCACTCGAAGTCCTATCCGAAGTCACCTGGACGATATTACCGATGCCACGGTGCAGTGTCCTGTGTTGGATACCCTAGCTTATGCGTGCTGCCGTCACAAGCCCGTCTATCTGTGTCCGCTATCTACGGATCTGAAACACACGCTGTGCGGTCCGCGGGGTAGCTAAACGGCGCCATTATTTCCGTTCTGGAGTGTATTGTGCTGTGGGTGGCTATGCAGAACGTCCTTCGAGCAAGACCACCAAAGAGCAACTTTAGTCCACCAACATGAGCGATGGTTTATTCGCTGAATGTCTCCCGGTCCGGGATCGAGCGCACCCGGGTACCTCGTCGCATCACGGCTTGTCAGCGAGGATGCTTGGTCATGCGCTTGCGATAACGGGCGATCCACATGCCGAATGGGACCACTATTCATCAGCCGCGGATTTACAGATGGGAAGAGGACTCACGGTGGTGCCTGCAGTGCCTCTACGATCTGTCTGACGGCTGTTTCAGGAGAAAAAAGGCGATTCGCCAGCTGCTTGCAGCGGGAACGTACGTCTTCGTCTCCGGTCAGGCCATCGACCAGGATTTCCGCCTGTCGTTGCAATTCAGAAGCCGATGAACTGGTGCACGCTCTTCCCACCCGCTCTTCCTCGATTAAGCGTACCAGGTCATTTCCAGGGTTGACATTGGCGAGCACCGGCAGGCCGCTTTGCATGTAGGAGAGAAACTTTCCGGGAATATTGTGAGTCTTGTGGCGCGGATCGAGCGCGACCAATCCGACATGACATTGGGCATACAGACCTGGGATCTCGGACGGATCGACTTCATCGAAAAAGAGGGCATTATCGAGCCTGCGTGCCACGGCGTCGGCGCGCAGGCGTTGGGCATCGCTGCCACGCCCGACGAAGAGGAAGCCGATGTCTGTTCGCTGCCTGAGGTTTTCTGCCAGATCGAGCAGCACGCCCATGCCCTGGGCAACCCCCATGTTGCCGGCATAGACTAGAATCTTCCGTCCGGCGAGGGGCGTGGACCGGATGCTGATGGTGCAGCCAGAATTCGGGGCTTCCGCAAGCCAGTTCTGGAGTACTTCGACGCGCCGCTTGTCTCGGTCCCAGGAGTGGAAATAGGCTTGGTTCGACTGCGACTGCACTCCGATGACGTTCGCCACTGAGTATTGATAGCGTTCGATGGTCTTGAAAAAAAGATAAGGTAGCCCCCGACCCATAAGTCCCATGTTCACGGCCCATTCCGGGAAAATATCTCGGATGATGAGGTAGCTGCGGCAGGAACTGGTGTTTTGCAGCGCCCTGGCAATGGGACCGAGAAAGATGGTAGGGGAGTACCAGACCACCCCATCCCAGCGCTCCGTGGCCAAGGCAGTGCTCCGCAGATTGCGGAGCATCGAGAATGGCATCAGAAACTCGCCGATCGTGCGGCGCACATAGCTGATGTCCTTGGTCTTCGGTGACCTCAGTCGGACGATCCGCACGCCGTTCCAGGTCTCGATGCGCCAGGGTTCCTCGAGTCCGGGTGCCGGTATCAGGACCGTTGTCTGGTGTCCCTGGCGGACGAACTCCGCCGACAGGTCCCGCAGCTGAACCGCGCCCGAGGTACGCATCGGCGGAAAAGCGTCGGCAATGAGAGCAATGCGCATGCGTTTGGCCGCAGTTCAGTACTTCTTCCAGACTACGCGATTCACATAGTCGGTGTAGCTGTGGATAATGCGCACCACCTTGTCCGAGACATTCGGCATGCTGTAATCGGTGACCTGGCGAAGCAGACGCTTCTCGCCGTGCGGCTGGGTTTCAAGGATCGCCAGGGCCTGCATCGTGCGATCCAGCTCGAGGCCGACCATCATCACCGACCCTTCCTCCATGCCCTCTGGACGCTCGTGTGCCTCGCGGATATTGATCGCCGGGAAATTGAGGATTGAGGACTCCTCGGTGATCGTCCCGCTGTCTGAGAGGACCGCCCGCGCTGTCATCTGCAGCCTGTTGTAATCCTTGAAACCGAGGGGTTTCAGCAGGTGCACATTCTCATGAAACTTCGTGCCTGTGGTATCGACCCGCTTCTGGGTGCGCGGATGCGTCGAAACGATTACCGGCAGGCAGTACGCTTCAGCGATCGCGTTGAGCAGCCTTATCAGCTTGCCGAAGTTCCGGTCGGATTCGATGTTCTCTTCGCGGTGCGCGCTGACCACAAAGAACCCATTTTCCTCGAGTCCCAAATTGCCCAGAACGTTCGAGCTCTCGATTCCCTTACGGTAATGGGACAGCACCTCGTTCATCGGGCTGCCGGTCTTGATGACCATGTCTGGAGGCAGTCCCTCGCGCAGCAGGTATTCCCGCGCGATGGAACTGTAGGTCAAATTGATGTCGGCGATATGGTCCACGATGCGGCGGTTGATCTCCTCCGGAACGCGTTGGTCGAAGCAGCGGTTTCCCGCCTCCATGTGGAATACTGGGATCATCCGACGCCTAGCAGGCAGCACCGCCATGCAACTGTTGGTATCACCCAGTACCAGCATGGCATCTGGCTTTTCCTCGGCCAGAACCACATCGGCCGCGATGATCACCTTGCCGATCGTCTCGGCGCCGGTCGATCCGGCGGCATTCAGGAAATGATCGGGCCTGCGAATATCGAGATCCTTGAAGAATATCTCGCTCAGTTCGTAGTCGTAGTTCTGTCCGGTGTGCACCAGTACGTGTTCGGTATGTTCATCGAGCCTGGCGATCACGCGCGACAGGCGGATGATTTCCGGGCGTGTCCCGACAACCGTCATGACCTTCATCTTTTTCATGTCAGACCTTGCTGGAGACCGTATCCGGATGGGCGCGGTCGAAGATTTCATTGGCCCACAGCATCACAATCATCTCTTCGGCACCCATGTTGGTGATGTCGTGAGTCCAACCAGGCACTGTTTCGACTACCCGGGGTTGTTCGCCCGAGGTGAAAAGCTCGTAGGTTTCGTTTGTTACCATGTGGCGGAACTTGAAGCGCGCTGAGCCCTTGATGACCAGGAACTTCTCGGTCTTGCTGTGGTGGTAGTGCCCGCCGCGGGTTACGCCCGGCAGCGCGGTAAAGAAGGAAAACTGGCCGCAGTCGGGCGTCTTGAGCATTTCCACGAACACACCGCGTGCGTCGCGGTGGCAGGGCAGGTCATAGGCGAACTTGGTTGTCGGAAGGTAGCTCACATAGGTTGCATATAGCGCACGCGTGAGTCCGGCACCTACCCGTTCGGATACGAGGCTGGCGCGGCAGTTCCTGAACGCTTCGATCTGGGCCGCCAGCTCCCCCAGGGTGATGGAATATTCCGGATTGACCGTGCCCCGGCGCAATCCCGGAGCCGTCGATTCGATCTCCCGCAAGATGGTGGAGACGACATCATCCACGTAAACCAAACGCAGCATGGCCGAAGGATCGTTGATACGGATCGGTAGATCGTTGGCGATGTTGTGACTAAACGTGGCCACCACCGAGTTATAGTTCGGTTTGCACCATTTGCCGAACACGTTGGGTAGACGGAAGATCACCACCGGATTGGTGTGCTCGGCGGCCAGCTGTTCCACCGCCAGCTCCGCAGAGCGCTTGCTCTCGCCGTAGGGATTGGCGAGGTCCGCCTGGATCGAAGAGGCCAGGATCAGAGGAATCTTCCGTCGGCTGGCGGCAACCGCAGCGCAAAGCGTGCGGGTCAGGCCGGCGTTCACCTCCGCGAATGCCGCCACATCCTTGGGGCGGTTTTCCCCCGCCAGATGAACGATGACGCCGGCCTCCCGGACGAGGGTCTGCAGGGATTCCTCGGAATCGCCGCGAGCGAATTGCAGGGCCTCGAACCCGGCCAGTTCTCCCAGTCGGACGACCAGGTTCTTCCCGATGAACCCGCGCGAGCCCGTGACCAGTACGCGCATGTCAATCCTCCGGGTGGGCAGGCTCTCCGTGAGCGATGGCCTGCATGAAGGGCAGCTTCATCAGCAGATCCTTCATCGCCGCGACGTCCAAGCGCGTAGTGTTGTGTGAGTTATAGTCGACCGCCGCCGAAATCCGCGATTCGCCTTGTTCGACGAACTTTCCGTAATTGAGGTCGCGCAGATCGGGTGGCACCCGGAAATACGCCCCCAGGTCCTGTGCCGCGGCCATCTCTTCGCGGCTCAACAGCACTTCGTACAGCTTTTCGCCGTGGCGCGTGCCAATGATGCGAATCTCGTGCCGGGGTGCCTCCATCAATCCGGTCATGGCCTGTGCCAGCGTTTCAATGGTGGCGGCAGGCGCTTTCTGGACAAAAATGTCTCCCGGGCTTCCGTTATTGAACGCGTACAGGACGAGATCGACGGCATCGTCCAGGGTCATCATGAAGCGCGTCATGTTGGGGTCGGTAATCGTGATGGGCTGACTGGCCCGTACCTGTTCCACGAACAGCGGGATTACCGAACCTCGCGAGGCCATCACGTTGCCGTAGCGGGTCGCGCAGATCACCGTCGAATTGCTGTTACGGGACTTAGCGACGGCCACTTTTTCCATCATTGCCTTCGAAATTCCCATGGCATTGATCGGGTAGACCGCTTTGTCGGTGCTCAGGCAGATCACTCTCTTGACGCCGCAGGAGATCGCCGACTCGAGGACGTTCTCGGTGCCCAACACGTTGGTCTTCACCGCCTCCAGCGGATGGAACTCGCACGACGGGACCTGTTTCAGGGCCGCGGCATGGAAAATGAAGTCGACGCCCCGGACGGCACCGAGAATGGACTGATAGTCGCGCACATCCCCGATATAGAACTTCAGTTTGGAGTTGTGGTAACGCTTGCGCATGTCGTCCTGTTTTTTCTCGTCCCGGCTCAGGATGCGGATTTCACGTAGGTCGGAATCCAGGAAACGGCGCAGCACTGCGTTGCCGAAGGAGCCGGTTCCGCCAGTGATTAACAGGGTTTTTTCGGTGAACATGAGAACTCGCAGAATCAACGATTGTAATGGGAGATTCTGGTTCCGCTGGGTCCTGCGGCCGCAATCGTCCACATACCGATTGTGGCTCCGCGTTTGTGGGAAACGCGGCCCGGTCTTGTCTGCAGCAGACCAATCAATGCCATAAAAGTTCGGTCCAGATTTCCCAAGGGAGTGTTTGAATGAATTTTATGCAGTTATCGGCAGACGCTAATATGGCCGCGTTTCCATTTTGGACTACGGTCATTGATTCGGCTCGTTTCCCTTCGTGGGTCTATAAGCCACTTGTCAAGATCTTACGCCTTAAAGTATTCAAAATCACCGATTTTCTCAGCAGCTCTGTGCTTGGACTTAGACCTTGTGCGGCGCGAGGCGCCGGTTCAGGTTCAGTCACACAGTGAGACAGGAACGGTTTGGGCAGAGGTTCTGGCTATCCCCCACTCTTGGACTCTGGTATCTACCGGGCCGAGTCTGTTGTCGTCCCCTACAGAGATCTACCGGACCGGGCCAGACGCCGGTTCTCAGGCAACCTGTCTGCATACTTCTGGCTGCAGCTTAGCGCGAAGAGGATTGCACGGTGAATTTGCCCTACCGGAAATAGTTATAGAAAGCAGAGAATTAAGGTAGCAGGCTGGACAACGCCCGGGATTCCCGGTATAAATCACCGGATGGAATCGGCGAAACTCACCAGCGAAGCCCTATCGGAGCTTCAAGTCCGCCCAGTGGAGCGCCACGAGGAAGGGCGTTATCAAGCGCAGATGGCGCAACATCACTATCTGGGCGCGCTGCCGAAGATCGGTGAAACAGTATGGTACGTCGCGACCTGGCGGGAAGAGTGGGTAGCGCAGCTGAGCCTATCGGCCGCCGCCCTGAAATGCGGCGTGCGTGATCGCTGGATCGGCTGGGACTTTCGCTCCCAGTATGGCCGGCTCAAGCTGATCGCCAACAACAGCCGTTTCCTGATCCTGCCCGACTGGCACCGGCCGAATATCGGCTCGCGGGTCCTGTCGCTGACCGAACGCCGGGTCGTGGCCGATTGGCCGGCACGCTTTGGTCATCCGTTACTGCTGCTGGAGACTTTTGTCGATCCGAGGCGCTTTCATGGCGGCGTGTATCGCGCCGCCAACTGGATGGAACTGGGCCTGACCCAGGGGTATCGACGTACCCAAAAAGGCTACAGCGCTATCGCCTCCGCCCCCAAGCGGGTCTTTGTTCGCCCCTTGTGCCGCGATCCCAGGCGCCACCTGACCCACCCTGACCGGAATCACCTTCAACTCACAGGAGCCCCCCAGATCATGCTGAATGCCGAGCAAATGCGCTCGCTGCCACAGTGCTTCCTGTCCATTGCCGATCCACGCCGTGCGCAGGGGCGACGCCATCGCCTGCCCGTGGTGCTGGGCATCGCGACGGGCGCTATCCTGTGCGGCATGCGCGGCTATAAGGTCATCTCTGATTGGGCCGATGCCCTGGGACAGCAGGCCCGGATGCGCTTCGGCTGCCGGCGTGAGCATGGACGCTATGTCGTCCCCAGTGAATTTGTCATTCGCGATTGCCTGGTTCGCATCAAGCCGGGCGCGCTGGATGGGGCGCTCACGACCTGGAATCAGGCCTGGGGGACGCAGGACAGCGCCCTGGCGATCGATGGCAAGACCATGAAGAATGCCGTCGACGAAGCGGGACATCAGGCACACATCCTGAGCGTGGTCGGACATGAATCCAGAATCTGTCACGCCCAAAAAAAGTAGGCAGCTTGCCCGGTGCGGGGTGCGATGAACTCAAGCGCACCAACGAAATCGGCATGGCGATCCCTTTGCTTGACGGCTGTAACATCGCGGGCAAGGACATCACGGCCGACGCCCTGCTGACCCAGCGCGCGCTGGCGACCTATCTGGTCGAGCGGCGGGCGCACTATCATTTCACGGTCAAGGGCAACCAACCCACGCTGGAACGCGATATCGCGTTGCTGTTCGAGACACGAGACGCCGCCGATTTCGTCGAGATCGAATCCGCCGGTCACGGTCGCATTGAGACGCGGCGGATTGGGTGCCGGACGGCGCTCAATGCCTACCTCGACTTCCCCTGCGTCGGTCAGGTGTTTCTGATCGAGCGCGAATCCATCCATAAAAAGACCGGTGAGTACTCGCGTGAGACCGCTCTGGGGATCACGAGTCGCACTCCGCAACAGGCCTCACCGCAACGGGTGCTGGCCATCAACCGCGGGCACTGGAGCATCGAGAGCGTTCATTACATCATCGACTGGAACTACGATGAGGATCGCAGTCGAATCCGCACCGGATTCGGCCCGGAAAACATCACCCGCCTGCGCCGCTTCGCGGTCGGTATCCTCAAGTCCTTCCAGAAACCCACTCAATCCATCGCCGGGATGATGCGCAAACTCTGCTTCCGTACCCGTATGGTCTTCGACTACTTGCGGATGACGAAAAACTCGGTAACCGGGGCATCCGGGCTTTGAGAACAAATTTACCGTGAAGAGGATTGCCACTGGTCTCGACGAGATTCATGATTTGTGTTATAAGCGATGATTGATTTCTGCGCGATGGTTGGCCATGTAAATCGCGACAAGACCAGCTGTCGCGCCGCTTGGCCTGCGCGATGCCTCCAGTTTTCATCGGTCGCCATGCGTAGCAAAGCGGCGCTGATTGCGGCAGCATCGAGATCTACGACCTCGCCGGCTTCGAGCTCGGCGACTTCTGGAAAGTTACAGTTCCTGGAAATGACCACCGGCCGGCCGCAACCCATTGCCTCGGTGATTGTCATGCTGAAACCCTCATCTCGGCTCGGTAGGCAGATACATAAGGCGTCAACCATCGCCGCATATTTCTTGAAACCGTATAGCGGACCGACCATGTGTACGCGCCCCGTGAGGCCGAACTGCGCGATGCGTTCCTCGAACATCTGGCCTGCGCCCCCGTCCGGTCCCACGACAACCAGATCCGCAGACGGCGTCTGGCGGGCGAACCTGTTGAATGCGTCAGCTAAGTAATCAAGACCTTTCTTATAATGCAGCCGGCCAAGAAACAAGATGTAAGGCCGATCCTTCAATTGAGGGTACAATCCACGAAACGTAGATTTCTCCGGGAGGTTATCGATTTCTTCCGGAAATACCCCATTAGGGATTATCTCGACTGGCGGTTGCAGCTGTAGCGGGGCCGACTCGCGTACCTCGTCGGCGTTGAGTGCATGGATGAAAAAAGCCTCATTCAAGATTTTTCGCCATCCGAGGGCTAGCGCGACCTGCTTTTTCCAGCGTTTCTGTCCCAGGGACCACCGCGAAAGCGCCCCATGCGGTGCGATGACATATTTGACGCCGGCCCGCTTCGCGGTTTTCGCGGCCACTACCAACAGGGGCCGCCACATGTTGTGCAGATGTACCGCATCTGCCTCGGGTACGCGCCGGGTGAGATACCTGCCGGCAGCGGTTGCCAGGAGTTGATCGACAGGGCCACCTCGTTTGATCAGCGTGAAGGTGACCTGGTCGAGATGCGGAATGCCTTCGAGCGAGACGTTAACTTGGTTGTTACTGCCATGTGATTCCAGGGAGACGATTTCAACGTCGTGTCCCAGCTGTGCCTGTGCGGCCCCTAACCGGGCTACGACCATGGGTGGCCCGCCTTGCGCCGGGTCCAGTGAGTCCACGACGTGGATAATTTTCATGCGCTGGGAACATCCAGTTTGTGTGTTATGGGTTATGGCCGTGCGCGCCCGCGATCCAGAACGCACTATCGAGAATGCACCGGAGGCAGCAACGAGTTGCGACCCAGCGGTTACACAATGCTTGGGGCACCGGAATGTCGTGCCATAGGCGCAAAACCGCTTTGTTAGTCAACCGGTCTCCCGAAAAGTGCCCGGGTGTTTGCTTCCGTTTGTAGTGGGGCGAGTAGGATCTGGAAAGACCAGCCAGAACGCCCCGCATGAGGCGTCGATCATAAAGGCTGCAAGTTGCGGCATGGCCGGAGCCAAATTGCATCATTTTCGACTGGCCAGGACTTCTTTGACGGCGGTCGAGATGATTTCCACCTGTCGATGCGGGTTGTAATAGTTGCGGATCATGCTGCGGCATTGCTCTGCCATGCCCACCTTCGCCGGCGTTGGGAAAATCGCCCGGTCGATCTTGTCGGCCAGATCCTCCACATCTTCGTATTTATAGTAAAAGCCCGTTACCCCCTCTTTGACCGCCTCCCATTCCGGGAAATGGAATTCGGCGCGATCATGGATCAATACCGGGGTGCCATAGATCATTGCGTGCATGACTGACAGTCCAGCGCCCGAAGGAACTACTGACAGATCGCTGCTGCTAAGCGCCAGTCCGAGGTAATCCTCATCATAACGTTCGCCGAGGAAATGCACCAGTTGGGTAATCCCGTAATTATTCGCCAGACGCGCCAGCCGGTCCTTCTCGCTTCCCTCGCCGATCAGAGCGACATGCACGCGCTTGGCCCGGTCGGCTAGGGTGGCGACAGCCTGGATCAGCAAATCCAATCGCTTTACGGGTTGAAGACGCCCAGTGAAGACGACTACGCCTTCGTGCGAGCCGATCCCCAGTGTTCGCCTCCAAGCTTCGCAGTCATCAGAGGAAATCTGGGCGATGACTTCCTCCTGTAGGTCATAATCCAGAGAGTTATAGACTACGTGCAGAGTCTCTGCGTCGAAGCCCTTTGCGGTCAGCACTTTCCTGGCGTAATTGCCATACAGAAACTGCCCTGCAGCGAGGCGGTAGAGTGTCCTTCGAATCCACCATTTCGGGCCGGACTCCTCTTTGAGTAGTCCGTGCCCCCACATGATCACCGGAATTTCCTGGATGCGGCCCATGATTCCCGCAGCCCATGCTGTTAGGGAATACGGTGATCCCATGACGATGACCACATCCGGGCGCTCCCGCCACAAGATGGCCAGCGATTGGGGCTGCCAGGAAAGTGTCGGTAGACCCGGGATGCGGATCAGCTTGGTGTCACACTGGACATGGCGGATCTTGCGCTCTACGGACCCGTCATAGGTCTTCAAATAGGGCGTATCCGATTTTGTGTCGGCAGCAACGGTGAACTGGATCTCCGGGTGCTGAGACAGAAGCTCGAATAGCCGGGTCCGGTAATGTGCGATTTGATTCTGCTGAATGATCACTCGGATCAAAGGTATGGACTCATGTCCGCCATTCACGGACGCCTCCTTTTACTGGCCTTGGTGTGGCCCATGACCGGCGATCAATGATCTTTCGTGCCTGCCGCGGCCGCAAGATCGCCAGCATAAAGATCAATGAGGTCGGGTTCCCAACATCTAAAAGATACCGCTCGAAAATGGCCAGCATCAGATAACCAATGGCGAGACCAGTTAGGACGCTCAGCAGCGGTAGCAAGTGCGGATCACGCGCGTCTCTTCGCAATGACGTGATACCGGAGAAAACCAGATAGGCGACAGCGATAGTACCTGGCAGTCCGATCTCGGCCAGAAGATTCAAATATCCGTTATGAGCCGATATCCGCACGATGTGGCCAAGGGCGCGAAAGCCAATGCCCAGGATAGGGTTTTCAAGAAATAGGCTCCAGACGATGCGCCAGATGATAAATCGCCCGGTGAAGCCTGTCCCGAGCCCGCGGTATTTGCTATGAATGGCGAAATAAGAAACAAATGTGTTTTCTAGGACTCCGAAAAAAAAGACCGCAGCCGTCAGGACGAGCGCAACCACGCCGAATAAAATGGTCTTTTTCCTGTTGTGTGCAGACTTTAGTCGCATCACAAAAATGATAAAGAGTCCGCTGAGCGCCGCCACCGTAGAGGCACGAGAATCCGTCAGGATGAGTACGACTGCGACCGGAATCATTATGACATAGCGTGGTATCAACCGCCGTATAGCGGTTGCGGATAAAATTACTGACATCGCGATCATCCCAACTGTATTTGGGTTAAGAATTCCCTTTCCGTTTCCCAGCCTCACGCCAGGTTCGTAGTAGTGAAAGGCAAACGCAACAAGCGGGATCGTTGTCAGCAATGCGTATAACTTAAGTCCAAGTTCATAATTTTCTGGTTCCAGATTAGAGTTAAATTGTAGAGCCAGAAAAAATGCGAGCAGCGTCATGCAAAAATATGCCATCGATTCCCACATGACCGGACTAACATAGACAGACAACCCACCAAACACCGTGAAGACGGACATAGCGAGCAACATGCCGGTTGGCAACGATCTCGGTAAAAACCGGCAGGGGCTGAGTGCGAAATATATGAAAGGCCATAACACGGCCCCTGCAAGAGCGAAAAGAGGGCCATAACCCTGAGAATACGCCCGAGCGAGCAGGCCGATCGTGAAAACTCCGGCGAGCCAAAGTCCGAGCACGACGCCCACGCCCCGAGATGATGGATTACGGTTCCGCATTCTGGACCTTAGATTCAGCGTTAGGAGTTATTGCCGCAATAACATCAACAGAAGGCGGCTCAGTACAAATCCACACGACAATGTGCCGTAACACGTATGCGTCGATCCTTTTGGAAAGGAAAGCATGATTTACGTGTGCTGTGTATGAGTTTAGTCTGCGCTAAACCATGATCTCGTCGGATCCCGCTTTTATTTCGCTATGCCCCACGGATCTTGTGATGACTCTGACGTGTGTATCGATGTTAACACGCATTCAAGTGTGTGGGCGAGGTCAGTTCCATAACGCTCGAGTCCGAGGCGCTGGCGGCCTGCGAGTGCAGCTTCATGATGTGAAAGAAGAAGCTCTGGTTGAGTGCAATAGCGATGCAAGGTTTGGGCAATCGCGTTTGAATCCCGAATCGGCACAATGTACCCGTCAATGCCGTCTCGAATGACGGAGCCAGTGTTTGGGGTTGCGATAGCCGGTATGCCGCTAGCGAGCGCTTCATAAATGACTGTAGCTGAACCTTCGCATATGGAGGGGAGCACAAAAACGTCTGCCCAGTCAATGAGTTCTTTCATTTTTGTGCGCGGCACCGGTCCAAGAAACCTGGCGACGTGCCGATAGCGCGCGAGTACCTGTGGCGCAAGAGCAATGTAGCCAGCCAACCGTGCCTCCACTGCCTTCGGGCCGAGCGACTCCAGTGCCTCAAGAAGGTATGGTGCTCCCTTGCGTAGTCCGACTTCACCGGCAAATAGAACCCGTAGCGGCCCATCCTTGTCTTTCAGCTTTTTGTGCGATGCATCGAACTGTTTCAGATTGATGCCATAGGGTATGACGACGCACTTTTTGGCATCTAACCCCAATTTCATTAACCCATCTTTCACGAATTGCGATCCGCCAATTACAATATCCGCGAGCTGCCATTCAGATTGCTCCCGTTCTCTTAGAGGGTCCCGGTCCGCATCCAATTTTAGCCCCGGTTGCCATCCCGGCCATCGTTTGACCTCCTCTACTAAGAGCTGCCTCTGTATCTCCGCTGGCACTATGGTTTGCTCTAGCACTGTTGCGATTCCGCCAGCGGATTTCGCGAACCTGAAAAGTTCGAGAGCCGCACCATTGAAGCCGAAGATCACGCGGGCGCCATTTATGCCGTGCCGCAGGATGCATTGGTTAAAGTGCCTGTTTTCTTCTGCAAATAGAGTGCGGAGCATTCCTGTATCTTTTGCTCGCTTGCGCCGCCACCAAGTGCGAAAACCGAGAGTTTCGAACGAAACCACTCTAGACGCATCAATTTCCGCTGTTCGTCCCAGCCAGCGGTTGATGGCGCGGCTTTTCAAGCGGGCTGGAATTGCACGCAAACATTTTTCGAGCCATGGCTTGTTTCCGATGTAATTGTCTGTATAGAAGCGCCCTAGCATGCCGCGTTTATCGAGCAATAAGGGGACGGCATAGTGCATACGGGCACCGAGCATCGCAACGTGCACATGGTCCTTACGCTGACGGTTCATACACCGACCTTTGACGTGATTATTGTCCAGATCTTCTGTTCATGGCGCGCAAAAGCATAGCCCGTCCGGTCATTGCAGCCTCGACAAACGTGGCACGATTTAGCCCCCACCAGTCGCACGCGTGCATGGATAAGCGGGAACGCAGATGCGCGGCCAGATACAGCGATGACAGGGTGTACGCGAGAAACAAACCCACGGGAATCCCAGGTAGACCGATCAGTTTTCTGAGAGGGTATGAGGTCGCGAGAAAGGTGATCAAGGCAATCGCTTCAGAAATGCTGCTAGCTCGAGATTCCCCCAAGCCGCTCAGGCTCGATACGATGATCTGACACATCGAAATTGGAATATAAGCAAATAGAAGAACCATCGTAAGCGGAACTGCCGGCCTAAATGCTACTCCGAACAGGAGCGGAATGAGCCAGTGTGCCAATACCGCGAGTGCTAACGATACAACTACAAGTAGTAACATGGCATGGCGCAGATACTTTCCAAGATACTGACGTTGCGCTTGCGTGTCAGCCAGCCGACCGATATTAGGGAACATGATCGTGCAGAAGCTGCCGGCGATGGCATTAAGACTTGATGATGCCACGGTAAAGGCAACCATATAAAGCCCGATAGACCTATTGTCCCACAGCAACATCAAAACGATTCTGTCAGCATGGCTAGAGATTAAAATTAATACAACAGTGATATGAAATCGCCAACCGGTCTGTAACAGGCGCCGCGCTTCGTGCGACGAAAAAGCGCCTGCCAATTTTTTGCTGTCTGCAACAATTCGAATGAGCGACACAGCTACCGTCGACAGAACGCTAGCTATTACCACTGTGTTCACCGTTACCTTATGGCATATCCACAGCACAATCAAAGTAATGAGATAGATCACAGGAACGGAGAGATTCACAAGATTGAATCGCCCAAACTTTAAATTCCCTTGATCGACCGCGCGCAATACATGGGTGGTGAAACCAAACGGGAGAAGGAGTAATAGGTATGTGCGTGCGAGTGGCAGCCATTGCTCACGCTGGCTGTCGAGCAGGTAGGGCAGGACAAAGAATCCGGTAATCATGGTGATGCCAGCTAGCGCGAGCGACAGCCAGAAGGCACTTGATATTATAGTTTTCTGATTGGCGCCCGGTTGGCTGAGACGATAAGTGGTCGCTTGATTCAGCCCCAAAGGGCCCAGCCCAAGCAGGATCTGTGGCCAAAACCGTACCGCGGCCACCAAGCCACGACCCTCGGGCAAGAGCAGGCGTGCGGATATAATGCCTGTGGCAACCCCGGCAAGAAGAATTATGCTGTTCGTCAGCAATGTCCCTAACCAGATAGTTGTCGAGCGGTGTGCCATTGTGTTTTCTGAATGAGAAGTGGTGCGCGTTGTGATTTCAGATACCGTTGGTGTGTTTCAGGAATTCACGCCGACCACCATGCATTCTGCGATGTCGGATGCGGGGTTAGCAGTTTGTTGAAAAACGCTTCGTCACCCCGGTGAAGGCCGGGGTCCAGTAAAATAGAATAAGTGAAATCAGTAATAGTTTGTATTCCGGCTTGCGCCGGAATGACGGATTCTGATGTTTTCCGGGCTTTTTTAACAAACTGTTAGTTTGATTTCTTGAGTTGTCTTTTCAACATACGACCGATACCAAACACATAGCGCAATACATACTTAGCAAATAGGTAATCGATCCATGACGTCGAGGAAGCATGTCGGTTGATGAACAGTACATCTGTATTGGTGCGTGACCACTCGATACAGTAGAATCCGAGCGACTGCAATCTGAGCTTGGTCCGCTTAACGTCGTTCTGAATGCCTAATTCCGGTATAAAGTCGTGGAACTCGACTGTGATCTGCCGGATTCGGCTTAATACGTCGTTCGATGTGGAATCGAATAACGCTATTTCGGCCCCCTCGATGTCTATTTTGAGCAAATCAATTTTTTCCAAACCCAAGCGACGCATCAGGCTGCAAAGTGTTATGCCCTCAACTGTCTGAGTTTGACACTCGGTGCGTGTGGAGCCGGGATAGATGGAGTTCGCTTCAGGGTTGTCAGAAATGTATATTTCGACCGGACCGTCGTGTGCCGTGATGGCGTAATTATATAGCGATACCCGCGGTGACGGTGGTATTGCTTGGTACAGTACCGGTACTGCCTCGACTGCGTGACAGACGCAGCCAAATCGATCTGTGATCCATGCCGAAAACTCGCCCTTGTGTGCGCCTAAGTCGAGAGCAATCGATTTTTCAATCAGATCGTCAGCGAATAAGTGATGGCCCCTAACCGAAATGACGTTGAACAATTACGCCCCCTTGGGTGTTGATGCGTACGCTTCGATAACAAAAACGGTCAGGTGGCTGATTCCACGGAAATGCCCCGCCGCAGCAAGAGGTGCTAATTGTCAATGAGGCGGCTGGACTCATAGATATTATAAGCGATCGTGGTAAGTTTGTGTTTGGCGGTTTTTTTGAAAACAGAATAATTATGTAACAACAATTCGTTATCGGATTTCGTCTCAGACTACCCTGTGGCTCTATTATCGCCGATAATTTATGACGAACCTACAAGCGACTGATTGCAGAGCGACGGAAATGCAGCAGACGTCTTTGAAGACGAATACCTTTCAACTATCCTCTCATTTTGAGGTTATCCAGTCACGTAGATCCAGTGTTGGCAGACCAGAAGTGATCACCAATTACTTACCGCAACCCCTGTGAATGGCGAAAGACGGGTAATCTCCACGTTATTTTGGCACGTGGACTGGAAAAATACATCCCTCTAGCCATAACTCCGCGGTAAGCAACCTATAGACATGGTTACTGGTTCGTGCAAAACCTCTGGTATAGCAATCAATCAGCCGCCCGACCTTCTTGCGGTCGCAGTACTGAAGAATGTGGGAATCCGGATTCAGCAGAATCTTGCGCAGCTCAGCAGCATTGTTTGGCGAAAGCCACTGATCGATAGGAGTGGCGTATCCAATCTTGTCCTTTCGGGATGCGATGGAAGTCTGACCCGAAGTTCGCAAGTACTCTCGAAGTATACGCTTTGTTTCGCCGTTACTTACTTTCCAGGAAGATGGCAGGCAGAAGCCGAATTCGACGAGCCGGTAATCCATAAATGGCAAGCGCGATTCGATAGAGTGGGCCATACTTATGGCATCGCCATAATGGAGCAGCCCGGGCAGAATATGCTTGGAGAAATCGGCCAGGAGTCGCCGGTCTACGGTGCTTCGCCGCTGATCAACTGCAGGTTCGTCCTGATCGGCTTTAGCGCGTCGGACAAAATCTTTACGCAAGGTCCCGAGAGCGCCGAGAAACTGCCTATTGACGGAATTTAGTGCGGGAACTGAGGTTCTTCCTAGCCAGGACAGAAACTGCATCGTTCCGAATTTGGTTTGATAGGCGCGAAGATTGTGCAGGACCTGTGCGATCGTTACGTTGCCGGTCCCGAAAAACAGGTTACGCATGTCGTTCAGAAATGCGAGTGCGGCGTACTGGGTGTAGCCACCGAGAAGTTCGTCCGCTCCTTGGCCTTCCAGCAAAACCGGCACTTTTTTTTGTCGTGCTGCCTCCATGATTTTCCACAGGGGAAATACGGCAGGGGAGTAGGTGGGGCTGTCCATGTGCCAAGCCACCCGGCGCAATATTGGGAGCCAATCGCTCTCCGCGTCAACTTCTAGGAGGCGCACACGCGGATATTGTTTCAACGCGATTTGAGCCCACTTAATCTCGTCGAACGTGCTTCCGTGTGACGCGGCTCTGTATACCGAAGTAAACGCCAATAATTCACCATCGAAATTATTCAGATTATGCACCGATGCGTGAAGCACTGCCGTAGAGTCGAGCCCACCCGATAGGGTGATACCGACCGGAACATCGCTGCGCAGGCGCAGGCGGACCGAATCCTCGAACAATGTCTGAAAAGACTGTGCGAGCCCTGGGGAGTCCGGCAATTGGTCCGCATCTGTCGGAAAATCCCAATACCTTTTTATTACCGGGTATGAGTATCCCGGCCGGAAGACACCAGAGTGGGCGGGTTCGAGTATCTTGATGCCATCGTAGAAGCTATGTTCACCATCGCACAGCATGCCTTCGGCCAGAAATCGGTAAAGTGCGCTTTCATCCACCTTCCTTAGTTCGGGATATAGGGCGATCAAAGCCTTGGGCTCGGATGCCACCGAGAACCGTCCGCGGGCGAGAGTATAGTAAAATGGTTTCACTCCGAACCTGTCTCTGGAGAAAAAGGCTTCGCCAAGCCGAGGATCCCAGATGAGAAATGACCACATCCCGTTGAAGCGACGTACGCATTCCTTCCCCCATGCAATATAGGCAACTAACAGAACTTCCGTATCGGAATGGCTCTGGAAAGGGTGGCCCAGCGCGACGAGTTCATCTCGCAATTCGAGATAGTTGTAGATCTCGCCGTTGAAAATGACGGCAACCCCAGTTTGGTTATGTACCATTGGCTGGTGACCGGAAGGGCCGATGTCGATGATTGACAGCCGGCGATGCCCCAGCCAGGCATTATCCGCGCGCCAAACCCCGTGATCATCGGGTCCACGGTGTTTCAATAGGTGCAAGGCGGATTTGGCAACCAGCTCTGCAATGGGTAAGGGTCCGCCGATAATTCCAAGAATTCCACACATTAGTTATTCTGAGCCTTCTCCGATTCATGTGGGTGATTGTAAGCAATCTTAGGGCATGCCGCTATGGATCCGGCGAGGAATAGCATCGTGGCGACCAAGGCGCTCGCGCACAAGCTCGCGGCGGCCTGTTATCACGTGCTGAAACCCAGCAGCCCTTCGATGTGACGCGCTACGATATGTGCGTCGGCCCTCGTACATGGTCGCACCCAGCTTGCCAAGCACACACTCGATGACGGTAAGAAGGTGAAGATTGCAGCCAACCATCCGGACTTTGAATGAGGCTTTTGCCTCTGTCCCTGATGGAATCCGCTGACCGGGGTCTAATCACTAAGAAGTGCTTGAAGCACGCCGAGGGCCACAGACTGGCCCGGTCACGGTCTGACCTGTCTTGCCATCACGTTGTGATTGCCTGAAGCAATCGGCGGAGATCCTCCTTCGACAGAACTCGGTCATTCAGTCAGCCGGGCCGATCATGCGGCGGCTGATACCGGCACGAAGTCCGGCTGGTAGTCTCTGCCATGCGCCAGGATCGCCCAGACGATGCGGGCATTCTTGTTGGCCAAGGCCACTGCCGCTATGTTCGGGTGACGCCGGGCCAACAGGCCCTGGAGCCAGGGGTTGGGCTTTGCTGCGTGCGGGGCAGCACGCGCACCACGGATCGGGCTGCATACGCGACGGAACTTCCAAGCCGCCCTCGCGCACTCGGTCTCGGCACACTCTTTGTGCTTTCGCATCCACTCTAGCACGCCCTCGGCTGCCCTGCGGCGTCGCACGAGGCAACGGCGCTCCGCCCGCAATGCTTAACGCCGCGCGAGGCACGGAGGGCCGGCGCACAATCGTACCTGTGTCTTGGCCATCTCACGCGTAGTGAAACGTTCACCGTGAATGGCTTCGGCCTTGAGGTTGTAGTTCCAGGACTCCATCGCCGCGTTGTCGTAGCTGTCGCCTTTCTTACCTCATGCTGCACAGCAGTGGGTAGTCCCGCAGCAGGCGCAGATGCTCGGCGGCGCGTAGTTTGACTGCGGCCCAGGAGCGACAAGTGTTTCGCTGGGTCAATGGCCGTGATCTGTGGCAATACGGGTTGGATTTTGGCTTGGGGCGCGCGCGATCGTGGCCCTGTTGATCGAGCAGAAGTTTGGGATTGATCTGGGCGTCACGTCGGTCGGTTCACTGTTGGCAAAGCTGCAGCTGACGCCGCAGAAACCTCTGCAGCGTGCGTATCAGCGAGATCCCGAGGCGATTGCCTTGTGGCAGGATCAGACGTATCCCGCGCTGGCCCGCCAGGCTAAACGCGACGGCGCGCAGATCCTATTTTGGGATGGGTCTGGCTTTCGCGCTGACACCGTGCAGGGCAAGACCTGGGGCTTGCGTGGCCAGACACCCATCGTTTATCGACCCGGGCAACGCCCATCCATCTCGGCCGCCTCTGCAGTGGGTCCGCGCGGGGAGTTTTGGTTCTGCACCTATGTCGGTGGATTGAATGGTGAACTGTTTGTCGCGTTGCTGGGCCAATTAATGCATCGGCGCAAAAAACCGGTGCGGCTGATTCTCGATAACCTGCCCGCACACAAAACTCGTCTTGTTCGTGACTACGTGGAATCGACCGAAGGTAAGCTGAGCCTGCATTGCTTACCGGGTTACGCGCCCGAATTGAATCCGGATGAATGGGTCTGGAGTCACCTCAAGCGCACCGGCACGGCACGACGGCCGCTGCAGCAAGGCGAAAAACTCGCCGGATGGATTGACCCATAGCTCGCCCGACGTTCGCGACGATCCAAAGCTTGTCCGGTCTTTTTTCCAAGCTCCTTCCGTCGCCTATATTCGTGACTGCTGAGTAACCTGAGGTAGACGAATGAAAACAAAGAAAGTAGCAAGCAAGGCCCGGAACCAATATTGCTATAGCTGTGAGCGCTGGGGGTAGGCGTTGTCAACGCGATGACCACCGGATGGTCGAAGTTCGTGAAGCCGCGTGTCTGCAAGTGCCTTAGTTATGCATGTGCTCGCCGTTGCGTGTGTTGTCCGGGGATTCCCGATTCCCTTCACGCGGCAATGAAAAAGGTGTAGCCAGAGGTTCTCCGATGAATATGCCCTGACCCGGCATGGCCACGCCCTTCCAATAGGCTTCGATCAACGACTCGCCTTTTAGATAATAACGTATCACGACACCGGGGCTCGGGAACTTATCCGGCAGATTGCAGGGTTCGACCACGGTCCCGTAGCTTGCTGTAGCGCCGGCCTCGAGCCATTTCAGGCTGCTCATCTGGCTGCTGTGTATGAGCACGCCGCCGAGGGAGGTGAGGTGGTCGGCGATCGCGCCCGGCAGGAAATGGTTGCTCAGCAACGCCCGCACCCGAACGATGCCAGTGAAATAAAATAGTACGTCCTTTTTCCCGACGATGTAATTCGCCCTGACGATCCGCAGTTTCAGCTTTTTGCCCAGTTCGCTCACGATGGCCGGATACATTGAGGCACGCACATTGCGTGCCCGGTCGGAAGTGCTCAGGAGATAACCCGTCCCGCGCGGAAAGGTGCCATCCGAAGTCACGCCCCGGTCGATCAGGCGTTTGACGTCTTGGAAGTCCCGGCCGGCGAGCGCCATGGTGGGCCGGATCCCGAAGTTGGTGTAGGGAGCGTGGCTTGGTGAATCGAAGTAGGGGTCGTACTGGGTCGGCTGACAACCGCTTGCGCAATACGCCTGGTGGAAACCGGCGGCGAATGCCGTAGTGATGGACATGCAACCCACCCGGTAGGGCGCAGTCCAGGTGAGCGCGTAGGCCTGGACATTGTTCGGTGTGAGGGCATCGACCCGGGCATCGATCGCGCGGAATTCCGATGGCGCCATCGACACCGAGCCCGGTCTGAAGCGGACATGGATCATGTTCGCATCCGGTATGTGGCGCAGGGCCTGGTAGTACTCGCCGATTCGTACGCTCAACGGGTCGTCATTATTGACGATTACCGCCAGATCGCGCGGCCCGAGGTGCGCTTCCGCCGTAGCAGAAGTGGCCGTAGCGGCAGGCGCTGTAGGGATGGTAAGTCCCTGTAAAATAATCATAAAACAGCCGATCGCAAGAGATTTTAGCAACATCAATTGTGTTGACTTTAGCGTGCTGGAATGCATAGTATAGATAGCGGACCCAATAAATATAATTAATCTGTTGGTCCTCACTTTGCCACCTCTGTTTATGAGTATGAGTTGGCTTTGTGGTTCAACGAGTTTGCCCGGGTGGCATCATATGCCGACCCACTGATGAACGACTAATGACACCGGGTATACCGGGCGCGTTCGAAGCAGGGCTGCTCGTGCCGGAACTTTGGAAAGGCCAAGTGCGCGTGAGCGCAGGCCAGACCAAACACCCCTCGCGAAGGGGTGCGTGCAGGGATGGACACGAGCCACCATCAACACTCACGAAGAAGGAGAGGAACAAGATGTCAACTACCGCAGAGAAGGTCTCGCAGCTCGACACCAAGCAGCTCGAGAAATTTATCGATTTGCGTCTGGATGAAATGCTGCCCAAGAAGCTGGCAGACATCGAAGCCAACAAGACGCCGAGCATGGCACTGATCGCGACCAAGGGCACGCTGGACTGGGCCTACCCCCCGTTCATCCTGGCGTCCACCGGCGCGGCGCTGGGCTGGGACGTCAAGGTGTTCTTCACGTTCTACGGCCTGCTACTCCTGAAGAAGGAGATCGGGGCCGAGGTGAGCCCCTTGGGCAACCCGGCCATGCCGATGAAAATGCCGTTTGGTCCCAAATGGTTCCAGAGCTTTGTCTGGCCGATGCCGAATCTGATCATGGCAGGCATTCCCGGATTCGAGAAGGTGGCAACCAGCCTCATGAAGAAAACCTTCAAGAACAAGGGTGTTGCCTCGGTCAAGGAGCTGCGCGATCTATGCATCGAGGCCGGCGTCGAAATGATCGCCTGCCAGATGACCGTGGACGTCTTCGGCTTCAACAAGGACGAGTTCATCCCCGAAGTGAAGGATTACGTCGGTGCCGCATCGTTCCTGCCGATCGCGTCGAAGGCGGACGTCACTCTGTTTATTTAGACTTTGAACGGGTTGTCGTACACCACCCGTTGCGCACCAATTACAGTGCGTAGCGGGTGGTGGGTGGTTTCTTTGCGGCAGGTCTTCACGATGCCGTATCGGAAAGGGCATAGCGGAGGAGGTATGCCTTCGTGTTGATTCCAATGGGTTGCTTTAGTCCGGATCAAGCTCGTTTGTCGTTGCATTTCCCGGCCCTCTGTGCCCATTGTCCTCTGCACGTGATACGCCCTGCCGTCGTATCACGTGAACCGAGATCCAAAAAGATCATCGTGCGGCTTCGTGCTTGTGCCAGGCCCAGGCAGTTTCCACGATGGTGGCGAGACTTTCGTAGCGTGGCCGCCAACCCAGTTCGCGCCGTATCCTGGCGGAATCAGCGATCAGCACAGCGGGATCTCCGGCGCGTCGCGCGGAGGTAGTCGCCGGAATCGAGTGTCCCGTCACCCGCCGCGCGACGTCGATCACCTCGCGGACTGAATATCCTTTGCTGTTGCCGAGGTTGTACACGGCGTTGTCGCCACCGGCCATTAGTGACTGCAATGCGAGCAGATGTGCCTGCGCGAGATCACTTACATGGACGTAGTCCCGCACACAGGTGCCGTCCGGTGTGGGATAATCGGTACCGAAGATCCTGATATTCGCACGCTCGCCGGTCGCCACCTGGAGCACCAAGGGGATGAGATGGGATTCCGGCTGGTGGCGCTCGCCGATCGTACCTGAGGCATCGGCGCCCGCGGCGTTGAAATAGCGCAGCGAAACGTAGCGTAGCCCATGGGCCGTGGCGCAGTCTTTGAGCAGGTGTTCAACTGTGAGCTTGGTTTCGCCATACGGGTTGGTGGGGCGGCACGGATGATCCTCCCCGATCGGGGTCCGGTCGGGTTCCCCGTATACCGCGGCGGTTGAGGAGAAGATGAAGCGCTTGACGCTGTGCCGGATCATCGAGTCCACGAGTTCGACCGTGTGTGCGAGGTTGTTGCGGTAATAGCGCAGTGGCTGCTCCACTGACTCGCCGACCAGGGAGTAGGCGGCAAAGTGCATCACTGCATCAATGCGATGCTGCGAAAAGATCGAGTCCAGCAGCGCGGCATTGCCCAGATCCCCTTCGATGAATTCACCGCCCGGCAGCAATTCACGGTGCCCTCGCGATAGGTTGTCCAGGACGACCACGCCGCAACCATCCAGCAGCTCCTTGACCATGTGGGAACCGATATAGCCGGCACCACCGACGACCAGCACGTTTGCGCTCATTTCCGGACCTCGAAATACTTTTCGCTAGTTAAATGGATGGTGGTCTTGCACTGTGAGATTCCTCTGGCAGCTGTCATGCATTTCCGTGCGACCCCTGGTTCGGTCAGGTGTCGGAATGCCGGCGCCCGCTCTTGGAATCCGACCAGGCTCAGGGTTGAGCCACACCATTTGATCCCGTGACCCAACGAGCCTTGCGCTTAGCCACTATTTATAATAGACACTTCGCACCGGTTTTCTTGCTGTGTACACTCTCCCAGGAACATGCAGCCGGCAAATCGGCAAGCGGGACCTCCATCATCATTGTGGCCTCTGCCGTCCGGTGCCCATGGTTATGACCATGTCACCTCTGTATAGTGTCGTCCGGCTGCCTTATCTGCCGGATGTCCGATTCCGTGTGATCGGGCGGTGTTTACGCTTTATCGGACGACAGGATGGGTAGAGGTGCTGGTCGTGGGCGCCTCTGGTTCTGCGGAATCCTGCCCATCGGCCTGTTGGCTCGTGCGGAAGAGGCCGCCCTTGCGCTTCTCGCGCGCCACCTCTTCGACCAGCTCTGCCGTTATCCGCTTGGCCTGCTCGGCATAGCCGAATACGAGCGTGGTGTCGCACAGCAGGTTGATTAGCCGGGGGACGCCACCACTGTTGCGGAACACGGCCTCGCTAGCGGTATTGTCGAACAGCTCCGGATTACCCCCTGCCACCGTGAGGCGGTGGCGGATGTAGTCGCGGGTCTCTTGTGCATTCAGCGGTTCCAGGTGGTAATCCACCGAAATGCGCTGGGCAAACTGCTCGAGGTCAGGTCGCCGCAACAGGTCGCGCAGACCGGCTTGGCCGACCAGGAAGACCTGCAGCACCTGGTCCTTGTCGGCGTTCACGTTGGACAGCATGCGCAGTTCCTCGAGCGTTTCAGAAGCCATGTTCTGCGCCTCGTCGATAATGAGCACGGTGCGGCGGTTGCGGGCATATTCTTTGATGAGGAAGTCGACGAAAGTCTGGTACAGGCCCACCTTGTCCTTGCCGGCGTACTCCAGGTTGAAGGCCATGAGCACCCATTGCAGCAATTCGCCGAAGGAACGGTGGGTATTCGAAATCAGCCCCACAGTCACATCGCGATCAATTTGGTTCAGTAGTTGGCGGATGAGTGTGGTTTTGCCGGTGCCAATCTCGCCGGTGATGACGCTAAAGCCGGCCTGGTTCATCAGGCTGTATTCCAGCAGCACCAGCGCCATGCGGTGCTTGGGGCTTGGATAAAGAAAGCTCGGGTCAGGCAGGAGGGAAAACGGCTTCTCCCGCAGTCCGTAGAAGTTCTCGTACATGTTTTTTAAGGTACCTCTGGATTGATTGGCTCGTGCTGCGGTTTTCGGTTTCCGGTTTCCGGTTTCCGCTTGGAGCCTGGTCATCAATACACCCCTGAGTCACAGCCAGGTCGATGAATTCCGGTGAGGTCCCAGGGTGATCAGGAGCGTATCGACTCTCTCTTTCGGGCCGAGTGCGTTTGCCGCGGCGCCATCCTCAATCCGGTGCCGATGGACTATATGGCAGGCGCCCGACCGTTCCGCGTAATTTTTGCAGTATCTCCCTACGGTTGCAGACCACCATAATGATTGACGGGTTGGGCTCAGTACGGACTGTTCGCCACCCGGAGCAATACCGTGAACGCAGCTCGTTCATGCATCGCGGGTTGCCCGTTATCAGCTGCGCGCCTTACCCGACAGGCGGCCGCTCCATGCTTGCAGTTTGGCTCCGACTCTGCCGAGGAGGCGGTTGTCGCGCAGCCGGTCGAATGCACGCTCGGGCCAGGGAGGCGATTGCCGGTCACTGGGCTTCATTGTATGCGACTTGTTCAACACCGTGCCAATGAGGTTTGTGTTCTGCAGCAGCAACTTGGTGGCACGTTCGATCTCCTGCGCCGGTGTCCTGCCTTCTTCGATCACGAGTAGTGCCGCGTCGACGTACGGCGAGAATGCCAGGGTGTCAGCGGTCGACAGCAGCGGAGGCAGGTCGAACAGCACGATGCGCGAGCTATATCGGGTTTTCAGTTCATCTACCAGCCGCGCCATCTTGGGCGAATTAAGCATCTCCGAGGAATTTTCCAGCGGCTTGCCGCCGGGGAGGATGACAAAGCGCCCTATCCCAGAGGGATGAATGAGCAGTTCCGCGAGAGGTACGTCGTCCAGCAGATAGTCGCTAAGGCCCCGTTCCGGATGAATGCCGAAATAGGTATGCACGCCAGGATTGCGTAGGTCGGCATCGACCAGCAGCACCGTGTAGTCGACTTCCCTGGCCAGGCTGATGGCCAGGTTGATCGCGGTGAGGGTTTTGCCCTCACCGATTTCGGGACTTGTCACTGCCAACGCATTCCACTGTTTCTCGCGCAGCCGCTGCAGCACCTGGGTGCGCAGGATCCCATACGCATCGGTGAACCCCCCCGACTCGACCGCGGTAATGACGCGCATTTCGCGTAGGAACTTCAGCGGCACTTCCTCGGTGCGGGTATGGGTATACATGATCTGGCTGACGGCGGCGACCGGACCCGCAGTCCCCCCCGACGTTCCTGCTGTACCGCCTGCCTTGAGCCGCTCTTCGCGCGCCTTTTCCAACGCCTGTTTGATGCGTTCCATACTCAATCGACCCCGGATTGCATAGTAATTGGAGAACGTCGCGCAGCGCGCATGTCCGCGGCTGCGGTCCAGTCAGCTGCATTCATCGACTTTTTCCACTTTCTCTGATCCATTGCTCATGTATGTAGTAGCCGGCGCACACGCAGCGCGTGTCTCGGCTCCCTAGAACCCTGAAATGAAGCGCGCTCCCTTGAACCACAACACATCCCACGGGACCCACAGGAACTGCACGAGCAGTACGGCCACGATCAGACCGGCCAAGACCGACGTCATCGCGAGTTTCTTGTGTCTCTGGTGGCGTGCGAGGTCTGCGCTGTTCTCGATATAGGGGATCACGGACAGTGGTGCTTCGCCCACGATGGCAGAGAGACTACGGGCGCCGTGGACTGACTTGTCCATGTTTTCTAATACGGCTACGTAGCCCAGGCCGCCACCCAGCGAAAAAATGAATCCCATGATAACGATGGCCAGGCGGTTAGGACTGGCCGGTTTCTGCGGAAGATCGGGTGGATCGATCAGTGAGAGGCGTTCGCCCTCCTGGTCCTTTTCCATCTGCTGACCGATCCGGGCGTCCATTTGCTTGCTTTTGAGCTTGAGATACTGGCGCTGCGAATTCTCGTAGTCACGCTGCAGGTCGCGGTACTTGTGCTGTACCCCTGGTGTTTCGGCGAGGTATCTCTGGTAATCAGCAATCTTGGCCTGCAGCTGGTCACGTTGCTTGATAGTGGCCGCAATATTACTCTTGACGCCCTCAAGCTGGGAATTGAGTGTGATGTACGCGGGGTTTTGTGGCTTCTCGGCGGGCGCGTCGGGTGCGGATGCGTCCTTCTTCATCCGCGCCTCCAGGGCCGCTAGTTCGGTCTTGAGTTTCACCACATCCGGGTAGTCGTCGGAGTACTTGGCCCGCTCTGCCGTGAGCTTTGCCTTAAGGAGTGCTGCTTCTTTGGCCTGTGCCTGCATGTCCGAGACGCCGCCGATCTGCTTTTTCAGCCCAGCGATTTCGCTTTTGAGCCGCACGACATCGGGGTAGTCGGGATAATATTCAGCACGCTTGGTGGCATACTCGGTTTCGAGTGTTTCGAGCCGGCTCTGGGGATCAAGGATAGGGCGTCCATCGGAACCGATCACCGGAGCATTCGGATCAATCTGGGCGAGTTGGCCATCGAGGTACGTCTTGCGGTCTTGCAGCGAACGCAGCTCATCGCGCGCCTCCATGAGTCGAGACTCGTTCTGGTCCATGAGTTGCAGGTTCAGCTGTTGCAGGTCCGGCAGGCTGTTGAGGTGCTTTTCCTTGAAGGTTGCGATCTTGGTCTCGAGATGGGTGATGTGGTTCTGCAGCTTCTGCGCCTCGCTGGTGAGGAACTTATAGGTATTTGTCGCCTGCTGGGTGCGGGTCTTGATGTTCTCGTTCAGATACAGGGTCGTCAGTTCGTTATCAACTTTCTGCGCGACGATAGGCGTCTGACCATCGTACGACAGCTTGAAGGCGATGGTCGCGGGATGTGGCTGCCCGGTGACCGGATCGATTACCTTTGCGGTTATGGCCTTGAGCCTGATATCGTGCCGCATGCGCTTGACGAGCTCTTCGGTCGTGTCGCTGCGACGCTTGTTCAGATAGAGGCCATACTTGCTGATGAGATCAAGGAGGTTGGAGCGGGTCATCACGCGCTGGCTGATGGTCTGGATGCGCTGCCAGGCGTAGGCGGTAATCGTGGAGCGGATCAGATTTTTCGGAATCTCCTGTTCCTCGATCAGGATCGTGGCGGAGGAACGGTAGACCGGTGGGATCAGGAATGCCGTTAGTACGGTAATGATGCACATCGCGCCGATGACTACCAATATCCCTTTGCGTCGCCGGCGCAGGGCATCCAGGTAATCCGCGAGGTCTTTGCTCAGTTCAATCGCTTCTTCGTTCATACCAATTGACTCATTCATCATTGCAGGCGTCGCCGTTGCTGGATGCCGTCACGCCGGGGTTGGGTGGCCTTCTGCGCGGCTCTTAACATTTTTCCTCTTCGCAAGGTGGGGATGCCGAGCCGCACACACAACCTCTGCGCAAATCCACCCTTGTGTGGCTCAAGCCTGGCCAACAGGCGTTACGACATCGTTTCCTACGTCCGTCGGGTAACGCCCGGGGACACGGCCGGCCGCTGTCTCAGTTGTACATCCAGCGCCAGCCTGTGCCAGACACCACTATTTTTCTCGCAACCCCCCAGATCCCGCGAGCAAGGATGTCACACACGCCGATATCGATGGCGGGCGCCTGTGTTTGTTACTGCTGGGTTTAAAAATAGGACACCGATCGCCTCCTCGCCATCCTCCCGCGTCAAGACCGGGTCCCGTCGCGTGCTCGGGGGATTATTGTGCTTTTAGTAAAAGCAGCCCCTCTCCGTCCGGTTCTGTCGATGGGCGATTTTGGGTCTCTACCGAGCTGACCCATTCTATCAGGCCTTCCTGCTTTTCTCGAATAGTGCCTTTAGCAGCAGTATCTATGCTTATAAACCATTGATCTCTATCTAGAAATAGAAAATCCGTTCCATGCATAGGCTAAATTCACATAGACCGCATTGTCGTAAGCCTTGTCGGTGCTGCCCGGAAATTTCAGACCTATATACCGATAGCCGCCCTGGATCGTGAATTGTCGGGTCCATTGCCAGGTCAGGTTGGCCGACGCCTGAACATAGTTACGGTCGGTCAATGGCGGGGCATTGCTGCCAATGGCCCGGACCCGGTAGCCGGCCACAGCCAGACTGGCGTTGAGCCGGGCGGAGAGCTTGCGGTTTACCCCAAGGGTCGCAGAATCTGTTAGCACTTGGGTGCCGATCCCACTGGGGCTGACCTGACGGCCGATCGACAGTGTGACCTGGGTCAGCTCGAATTGCTTGCTGAGCCCCGCGTTATAGAGATAGCCACTGCTTGTCTGGGAATATGTGGCGTTTGCTGTCTGGATACATGTCGCGATGCCGAAGATCTGACCGTTGACAAGAATAAATGTGGGCGGTGTGCTCGCGGTGCAGGTCTGCACGACTGTCCGCGAATCGGTGTTTCTGGTGCCCACGGCAAGGTTGGCGCTCAAAGTCTGCGAGAATGAATGGGACCATCCCAGCACGAAACTGTCCGTGGTGGACGTATTGCTCTGTTCCTGCGGGTTGGGTTGCAGGGTAAGCGAGCCGCCGACGTCTATGGCGAATGCCGGTTGCCCGAGTTGCGACAGCCCGGTCTGCGGCACCTTGAAATAGCTGCGGTCGAACTGCGCCGTCAGCTGGTCCTGGGGAGACCACTGGTAGAGGAGGGTGGCGGCCCCGTCGCGCGAGTCATAGTCGACCAGGCCCGTATTGAAAACGCTTTTTTGATAGGAAACCAGGCTGGACTGGTAACTGAGCTCCAATTGCGTGCGTTCGGTCATCTGCCAGGTCCAGGAAGGGTTGGTCGAGCGCGTGGTCCTTTGCGTCTGGGTCGATACCAGGCCGACGTCTGGGCTGAAGGTGCTACTTGCCGTCACCGACTCCTTGGCGTAACCGCCGCCCAGTTGCCAGGTGCTGCGCTGTGTCCGATATAAGGAGGCAAAGTTATAGACCTGATCATTGCCATTGAGACCACTCCCCCCCCAATATCGGTGGCCGCGTACCTCGGCACTGCCGGTGACGTCCCAGTTCTCCTGCTGCGCGGCGAGGTCGATGTGTGGTGCGAGCGTCAGCCCCGTAACGCCCTGATGGGGTCCGGACGTCAGCAGCAGATTGGTGTCGTGCTGCAGATTGAGTGACACCGAGGGCTTGACGGACCACTCGGTGGCTGCGGACCAGCCGGGTGTGAGCAGGCCAGCGCAACAAAGTGCCAGTGCAATGCTGGGTCGGGCACGGAGTGGGGATATCGCAGTCAATGGGTCAGCGCCGGGGTTCGGGGCATGGTCGCTCGGTCGGCATGGGACTTCGCAGTTGGGGTTCCCGTTTTCACCGCTCCGACCTGTCGTGGCACCGGGATCATGGACGCCGGATGCTGACGAACCGGCGGCGCGGTGAGTCTAGGGCACCACCACTACGTCGCCGGCCTGCAGAACGATGTTCTGCCCAAGATGTTCGCCATCTTCGACCTGGCCGTACTTGAACCGGGTGGCGGTCTCTGTTCCGTTTACGCGGCGCAGGATCTTGATGTTGTTGTCCGAGGCGAACGGCGTCATACCGCCGGCCAGGCTCAGCGCCTGCATCACGTCAAGATAGGAGTTGGCGACAAACGCGCCCGGTTTGTTCACGTTGCCGATCACGTAGATCACGTTACCCTGGGTCTGTTTAACGGTCACGGTCACCACCGGGTTGGGCATGTATTTGCCAAGTCGGGCGACGATTTCCTCCCTGACTTGCGGCACGGTTCTGCCAGCGGCCTGAACCTCTCCGGTTAGCGGGAACGAAAGCGTTCCGTCGGGGAGTACCAGCACGTCGGCCTCCAAGTCCTTCTCCTTCCACACGGCAATGGTCAGAATGTCGCCCGGCTGGATGAGGTAGCCCGGTTGCGGCGCTACTACCGGATGCTTGGATTCCTGTGCGGAGACTGGTGCCAGTGCGCCCAGCGCCATGAACAGCAGTACGACAAGGGAAAGGGATTTCATGACTTTCAACATGCTAGTGGTCTTTCTAAGATGAATAAAATGGAACCCCTGGATAGGCAATACCGAGACTGCCCGCCATGTTGTTATCAGAATGACTTACCTTTTCATTGGAACATGATGTGCTACGGACCGTCAAGCGCGACTCGTTTCCCGTATTTCCAGCATCATACTCACCTTTTCAGTTGGTCAACAAGAAATACAGCCGCGGCAAATGGAGAATGTCGTTCTCGAATGGGTACTTCTGCTCGCGGGTGATGATGACCGAAAAACCAGCTTGTATTTGCCGAGTCTACTGCGACCGCAAAATCCACCCGGGCAAGCGGCACAATCAGGCGCTCATCGCGCTCACCCGGCGACACTGCGCGATGTCTTCTACGCGATGTTCCGTGACGGTGCTTTCTATCATGTCGCTCCCGTGACTAACCATTTGATGAACCAGGTAGGGGCACCCCTCCGCAGGTTCACTGTTGCGCAAGCGCGACAGGTGTTTCGCTCGGTCAATGGCAAGAACCCGATGCAGTACGGGTTCGCCCTCGGGCCGTGGACGCGGAGTATCGTGCAAGTTCTTTGTTCGGAAGTTCAAAATACGGAGGTGTACAATCAGTAACGGCTGCATTCCCCTGCCGGGTTGTTTATTGCCAGAGGAATTCGAACAGCTGATCCAACGAACTGAACTTTTGATTGTCCCTTCTCAGCTTATGATGGAAATCATGCCGGGTGTGGCTGGCCAACACTCGAACTCGCGAGTGTTGGGGAATGTAGTAGGGGGGGTTGATGCAACGGTCGTGATTTTGTCCGCGTGCCGACCACCAAGAATCAGAAACGCGCGTATGGGGTTGAGGACAAACAGGGCGCCACGAGGGGGCCTTGAGGTTGCACTCCAACTATCTATATGGACTTAATTGACCATGATCGCAGACGAAGATGTCAGGCAATCATTCCAGGAAAAACTGCAGAATCCAGGCATTTTCGGAGGCTTCGGTTCACTGGAGGTATATAGAGGGATGTCGGCAAGCCAGTGGAAAGATGCGCATCCGGGGGGATGTGTCCGTCACCTTACGGTATTTGACAAGTATCACGTTATTCCGAAGTATTGTTTTGATTGTTACAAGGTTCTCGTTGAACCTCGCACCGTCATGGAGCTATTCAAGCTCTTGATGATATTTGAAAAGCTCGATCTTCCCAACGACAACAGCCGAAAATGTATGTGCGAAGCGCGAGTCGATTGTACGGGTGCATACAAGGGATTCATTTACAACCGAGGGATGAGCGAAGGAAAAGAAGTACGCAATATCGTGCGGGACGTGATTGCGTGTGACATTTCGCCCAAAGTCCGCATCACTTTGAAGCGAGGTTGCTCAGAATACGGGCGCGTCTATCCAAAATATGCCCGAATAAAACCAGGCACTCCAATGATGCAATATAACAATGACTGGCAAGTCCATGAAGACGCCTTCGACGCGAGTACTGTTTTTAACCTGAAGTTCTCCAGACATTTCCCCCTCTCATCGGCAAAAACCTGAATGAAA
>VFSW01000260.1_pt1 | contig 74062 bp, 61 predicted proteins | sample 5358111 | NCBI WGS metagenome assembly VFSW01 (sample SAMN11554181, study PRJNA540505) | mine drainage metagenome | isolation source: sediment from site ElyBrook_90M | place: USA: Ely Copper Mine, Vershire, VT | collected 2017
GGGGGTGGGGGCGCCGGGGGGGGGGTCCGCCGGGGTGCGGGGGTGGGGGGGCGGGCGCGGGGGCCGGCCGCCGCCGCCCCCCCCCCCCACGGCGGTCGCGGGGACGTTTCCGGATTTGTATTCGTCGTTTTACGTGGCGCAGTGCAACCATTGCGACCGTCCGGCGTGCGTTGAGCCGTGTCCCACGGGCGCAACTTCACAAGCTGAGAACGGTATTGTCCATATCGACCGCGGCCTGTGCATTGGGTGCGGTTTCTGCGTCGAGGCCTGTCCCTATGGCGCGCGTTACATCAGCCCGACGATCAAGAAAGCCGACAAGTGCGATTTTTGCTCGCCCCGGCTGTCGCGCGGAGAGCAGCCGATGTGCGTGCTCACGTGCACGGCCCACGCCAAGTTCTTCGGAAACCTGGAAGACACCAACAGCGACGTTTTCAAAATGGTTTACGAACAAGGAGCGCGGCGGCTGGAAACGGCGGAGGTGGCAATCGGACCCGACGTCTATTACCTGGGCAAGAAAGAGGACGTCGATCTTGTGCTGGCCGATTTTCCGCCGCATCCGCCGCGCATGCCGAGCTCCGGAGAATTGCTGATGAAGGTGCTCAGGCCGCTGGTCTTTGCGGCCGTCGGCGCAACTTTTCTTGGCCAGGCCATCGCCTTCTTCGCGCAATTGAGAGCAGGCGAAAAGGACTTCGAGGAGTAAGACGCCATGAGCTCGCAAGCCATTCCGAACGCGCCCATCGCGCTGACTAGAGAACAAGCTGATGCGATGGCGCAGCGCCAGATCAAGAAGCATCACGTCGCCATCATGCTTCTGCACTGGTTCAACGCCACCGTCTGGCTCGTGGAGCTTGCCACCGGCGCGGCTTTGCTCTCCTCGCACCTTTTTCGAGTCGTTCCCTATTGGTATATCGACATCGTGCAAGGGATTTTCGGCTCGCGCGCCCACATGCTGTGGTTCCACATCGCTGTCGGCGTTGCCTGGATTGGGGTCTTCGCGGTTTATGCAATCTTTGGCTTTCGGACCTACATACGCACTACAGAACTGCACGGCATAGCCATCCACCAGAAAGGAATTTGGCGGAAATTCCTGGCACTGCAGTGCATTCTGTTCCAAAACGAAGAAGTCTGCATGGACGCCAATGACGTGCGTTGGCTGGTGGTGCGCTCCCTGCGCATCATGGGCCGGAGCAACGAACCGTTGCCGCCACAGCGGCTGTACAACGCAGGGCAGAAACTCTTCGCCTGGCTGGTGTATGTGGCGATCCCGATCATCATGGCGACCGGCGTGGTGATGAGCTTCCACCTTGGAGCCTTGTGGGTCATTCAGTGGGCCATCGCATTGCACTTTCTCGCGGTGGGCATGGTGGTTTCCGGCCTGATGATTCACGTCTACATGGGCGCTGTTTTCCCCGAAGAGAAGCCAGCATTTTTTTCCATGATCACGGGCATGGTCAACGAGCTATACGCGTACCGGCACCATTTCACCTGGTGGCATGAGGTCAAGATGCAGGAGCAAGCTTGGGAAGAAAAAATCGCCGGCGAGGCGGAGGTGGATGGCGCGGCTCCGCCGGGCGACACCTGTCCGCTTCGCGACCCCGCCGCGACTTCGACCGCCGCTGAACCGCAGAGCCTGTGGCGGCGGGCATTTCGCTCGCCCGAATATTGGCCTCCATACGTCGCGGGTGTCGGCCTTGGGCTCACCTTGCTGGCGACGTTCGTGTTGATGGGACAAGGCCTCGGGGCCTCCGGCGGCTTCACTCGCTACCTGATAGCGCTGCTTGGCTGGGTGGCGCCGCATTACGTTTCGCAGCAACCGTACTGGAGCAAGTACGCCCAGCCTGGTCAATCGCCCTTAATAGCTTTCCTGGTGTTCGAGCTGATCGGCGTCGTAATCGGAGGTTTCGTCTCTGGCTGGCTGGCCCACCGCGTGCGCATCACGGTCGATAAAGGACCGCGCATCTCCCGCGGCACGCGCTACGCACTGGCTCTCGCGGGTGGAATCCTGACCGGCTATGGCGCGCGTTTGGCTCGCGGATGCACCAGCGGTCTGGCGCTCTCGGGCGGTGCCGTCCTGTCCGTCGGCGCGTGGATCTTCATGCTGGCGGTCTTCGCTGCAGCCTTCTTCGGCGCCTATTTCATGCGGAGGTACTGGCTATGAGTGCTCCCTATTTCTCGGCATTTTCAATGACGACTTATCTGGCCATCTCCGTCCTGCTGGGTTTCTTTTTCGGCTTCTTTCTGGAGCGGGCCGGATTCTCCAGCGCGAACAAGCTTGTGGCTCAGTTCTATTTCAAGAACTTTGCCGTGCTTAAGGTGATGTTCTCCGCTATTGTCGTCGCCATGCTGGGAGTCGCGTATCTGAGCCTCCTGGGTTGGCTGGACATGGGCCAGGTGTTCGTGCCTTCAGCCTATATTTGGCCGCAACTGGTGGGTGGCTTGCTATTGGGGGCCGGCTTTATTGTCGGCGGATATTGACCAGGCACTTCGGCGGTGGCGGTCGCCATCGGAAAAATCGACGCTCTTCTTTTTGCCATTGGCATTCTGGCCGGAATCTTCCTGTTTGGTGTCACGTACCCCGGTATCGCACGGTTCAACTTCTCTGGCGCACTGGGCCCGCTGACGCTTCCCGCGTGGCTGAATCTCAACACTGGGATCGTGGTTCTGGCCGTGGTTGTGCTGGCGCTTGCAGCGTTTTGGGCGGCGGAAAAGAGCGAGGGACCTTGGAATGTTTTTGAGCGGATTTACGGAAATGGCGCGAAGGGAGGCGAAACGAAATGAAAAGTCCCATCAGAATGAGCGGCAAAAGCCTGGCGGCGGGCGCCGCGATTTTTCTGGCCACCGTCCTGGCCGTGGCCACGACGATGGCGCGTGGAACCGGCTCAGCTCCACTGAACGCATCGGCTCTCGCCCAGAACATCGCCCAGCAGACGAATGAGATCACTCCGCGCGAGCTGGCGCAATGGCTCGTCGAAAAGCGGCCGGATTTTCAGCTCGTCGATATTCGCGATCCGTGGAAGTTTGACGATTATCACATCCCCAGCGCAGTCAATATTCCGCTGTCGAAGTTGTTCGATCCCGCCGGCCTCGACCAGCTCTCCCGCGGAAAGAAAATCGTGCTCTACGATGAGGGAACAGGCGGCGCAGCTCAGGCGCAACTGCTTTTGAGCATGAAAGGCTATAACGCGTACTCTGTGCACGAGGGAATCAACGGTTGGTGGTACGACCTGATGACGCCGACAAGCCTGCAAACCGCAGCCACCTCGCCCGCCGGATATCTGCAAGCAAAACAATTGCGCGACTATTTCCTGGGAAGCGTAGCACCTGGCGCCGCGCCCGCTCACGCCGCACCCAATGCGGCGCCCTCAGCGGTACCACCGCCTCCCCCGGCGCAGGAAAAACCCCCAGCTACGAAGTTGAAACTTGGGCGCGGCTGCTCCTAAAGCGTTCGCCTTTTCCGCAAGCAGCACACTAGATCCATCATCACTGCCGGCGCGCAGCGCGAGCTGGGGCGCGGAGGACGGCAGCGCGCCACAGCTCTGATCAAATCTACCGAGGCGATGATTCTTCTACCGACTAAATACGATTGACATTAACGGTTCAATTCGATTAAATTTTGTTGCCAACGTGATCTGGTTGGGATGGACATCGAACTGTTGAGCCAGCTCCGCCAGGGTCTTGTCTCGCTTCAGGGCGGCCAAAGCCAGCTTCGCTTTAAAGGCCGCTGTGTGGGTCCGGCGTGGGCGTCGTGACATCGTTGCTCCTCGTTTCTGCCATCTTAATGGCTCGTCAGGGAACAACCTTTCCACTCATCCCCCGTCTGAATTTGCGAAACCGGCTCACCTGCACGCGGGCTAAAGCCGTTGGTCGGGATGACAACCGTTCAAAAGGTGCGACATTGACGAGTGTTCCGGCGAGTGCCCTCACTCGCCCGGCTTGTCGCTGCTGCCTTGCGGTTGATAGGCCTTCTGCAGATATTTGCGCGCGACGTCGAGCGCGTTCTGGGTATTGTCGTTGGTCTGCAGCGCCTGGCGATATTCGTTGGTGGCGCGCTCGCGCTGCCCGCTAAGGTCAAAGATCATGCCCAACTGAATGTGGCTCCAGACCTCGGTCCAGCGCGGGATGCCGTCGCCATCGAGCGCCTCGCGATAAGCGTTCGCCGCCGACTGGTAATTGTGCTGCAGGAAGAAGACCTCGGCGATGCGGTAATGCGCCAGCGAGCTGTTGCGATTGATGTCCAGCGCCTTCTGGTATTCCTTTAGCGCCTGCATCAGGTCGCCCTGCTCCACGTCCTGCTGGCCGCGCATGATGGAGGTGCGCACCTGCAGGTCCTCCGAGTTTTGCAGCACCTGGTTGCTGGGGTCGATGGTGATGCGGCGTGGCCGGCCAAAGGTATTGACCGAATAGGCCGAGTCCGTTCCTTCGACTTCAATCCGCTGGGTCACCGTTTTGCCGTCGGTTTCGATTTGCAGCTCGATAGGCATGCGGAACAGGTCCATATCCTGCGAAATCTCACCCACGACGCGGAAGCCCTTGGCCGTGCGATAGACGGTCCATTTGTTTTTGAACTTGGGCGCGCCGGTGGAGTTCAGCCACTGGGTGAAGAACCAGGTGAGCTGTTGGCCGGAAGCCTGTTCGGCGACCTGACGAAAATCATTCACTGTGGCCGATTTGCCGGCATACTGCGACGTAAAGGCCCGCATGGTTTTGTCGAAGGCTTGCTCGCCGATCACCCAATGCAACATGGCAATGATCATGCCGCCCTTGTCGGTCACCAGCGATTGAAACTCCGGCGAGAACGTGTCCAGCGTGCTCACGTCGGCCAGCGGCACCGAGACATACGCCAATGCGCCGACCGACATGTCCTTGGTCACTTCCTGGAAGCCAGCGTCTCCGGCGACGTGCTGCACATAGAGCGCTTCTGAGTAGCGGCTGGCGCCATCGGTGATCCACCAATCATTTTTCGTCGCCGGGCTCACCATGGTGCCGAACCATTGATGCGCGATGGAGTTGGCCAGCAGGCGGTAATTGCCCTTTGGTGTGAAATAACGCCCAGCCAAAGCCGCGATCTCGGGCGCCCATGCTGTGGGGACGGTGTCATCCGGTAATTCCACCACGTTCAGCTTCGGACCGAACGGCGGACCATAGAGCGTGGTAAAGAAGAAGAACTCTTTGGCGGCCGTATCGGCGTAATTGGTGGCCGCGGCTTTGTGCTCGGGCAGAGTGTAGACGTTGATGTCCAACCCGCCTTCGTTGCTTTTGGTCTGCACGTACTTGCCGATGATGATGGTTCCCGGAAAGCTGGGATGACCTTCGTAGGTGAAGGTCACGGTCTGCCCGCCGGCAGGAGCAGCCAGTCGCGACGACGTCTCTTCCGCATGGCCCTTGCGCGAGGCCGGAGCGCTCTCCTCAATTTCGGGTCCCGGCCCAGCGCTCGATTTGCCGCTGCCAATCACCGTGTATCCGGGAGGAACGCTGACGCTGATTGTGGCGGTGTAGCGATTAATTCCGTAGCCGACCATGGGAAACCAGCGTCCGGCGTAAAGAAGATAGGTTATGGGATCGCCGATATAAGCTACCTTCAACCCCTGCACCGGGCTGTCATCGGCGGTTTGGATGGCGCCGTCGTATTCGAAGATCAGGGTGTCAGAGGAGCCCTTGTTGAGGGTGGCCGGCAGCGAGACGCGCACGGTGGAGTCGGAGCTGACGCGCTCGGCCTGCAGCGGGTGTCCGTCGGCGTCGAGCACCTGCGTGGGCCGGAGATCATTGTGCAGTTCGAAGATGGCGACGTTGATGTCTTCTAGGGCGGTGAACTTGACGCGGGCCTGCGCCTTGATCTGGTGGGTCTGCGGCGTGATGACCGCGTGGATGACGTAGTCGTTGACCTGAATGCGCGGCTTCTCGGCGGCGAAACAGGTCGCAACCAGAACGAGTACGCCGACGCCTAGAAGGTGCCCGAGAAATCTTGCTGCCTTGCGCATAGGTAGAGAACTCCTGCTCTTGTGGTCACTATAAATGATAGGAAATCTGCCGGGAAATCTGCGGTGGCATATTCGGCGGCTCAGGAAACGTGTTTCACCACAGAGACGCACAGGGGCTTGATTCAAGAACTCTGTGCCTCCGTGGCTCGGTGGTGAACCCCGCCCAAGATTGCCAGCACGGCTTGGGCCGCTCTTTCCGACGCCGTGCCGGCGCTCCCAGTCGCCTGCAATCGTCGCCTCACCTCGCCAAAATCTTGCCGCATCGCTTCCCGCACCGGGCCCTCAGGAATGATCCGGCGAAGCTCCTCGCAGACCCGTTGCGGCGTGAAATCTTCCTGCACCAACTCAGGCACAACATCGCGCTCGGCGATCAGGTTCACCATCGCGAAACGGTCTACCTTTACTAGACGGCGGCCCAGCCGCCAGGTGAGCCGGGCCACGCGATACACCATGGCGAAGGGCGTGCCAATCAGTGCCGCTTCCAGCGTCGAGGTGCCGCTGGCGACGGCGGCCGCACGCGCATGCAGCAGCGTGGCGCGAGCATCGCGAGCGAGCGTGACTGGGGGGCCAGAATAGCCCTGCAGAAATGATGCCACCCAATCCGAGCTTAGTGTGGAGGCGACGGGCACGATGTAGGCGTAGTCCGGGCCTAGAAGTTGCGCCGCCTCCAGCAGCGTAGGAAAGATCTGTGAGACCTCTGCCGGACGGCTTCCGGGCAGCAAAGCAATCCACTGCCGCGCTGGATCGAGCGTGTATTCGGCAGCAAATTCTTTGCGGGTGATCGACGGTGGCGGCAGCTCGGCCAGCGGATGTCCGACGAACTTTGCCGCGATGCCGCGCTCGCGATAGAACTTCTCTTCGAACGGAAAGATCACCAGCATCTGGCGCACATATTTATGCACGCGCTCGATGCGGCCCGGCTTCCACGCCCACAGTTGCGGGCTGACATAATAAATGACCGGCACGCCGAGATTGTGCAGCTCGCGCGCCAGCCGCAGATTGAAGTCGGGAAAATCGATGAGCACCGCCGCCTGGGGACGCCGGTCGCGAGCCTCGCTGACCACTTCACGGAAGCGGCGATAGATCCGGGGAATGTGCTTGATGACCTCGACGATGCCGACCTCGGCGATTTCGCGCGCGTCGGCCACCAGCTCGCAGCCGGCAGCGCGCATGCGCTCGCCCCCTACGCCGAAGAACTCGATGTCCTCGCGTTTCGCCTCGTGGGAAACTTCGCGGCGCAAGGCCGTCATTAACTCTGCGCCATAGAATTCGCCGGAAGCTTCGCCCGCGGAGATCAGGATTCGCACCATAGAATTATGCCGTGGTCTTCATGCTGTGTCTTGAAATGTCTGCTGCCGGCGGATGTAGCGGCAAGGTGGCAAGCGATATCGGAGGAAGATTACTGACTTGCCTGCTGGGGACCGCGGTCCCTTAACTTGGACTCGAGCGCCGCGAGTCGCTGCGCGAGATCGCGGACCTCGTCCTCGGTCCGGAGTTGCCGGGAGAGGGCATCTACACGTTCGGTGACACGATCGAAACCGCGTTCCATCTGCCGCAGGATTTCCTGGTCGCCGCGTTCCATCTGCCGCAGGATGTCTTGGTCGCCGCGTTCCATCACGCGGATGATCTCCTGGTCGCGGCCTTCGGATCGCTGGTCAACCTCGTCGATTTTTTTCTCGACTGCAGTCAATCGCGCCTTGATCTCGCCCAGGTCGGGCGTGATCAACCTTTCGACCGCAGTCTTGACGTCGTCATAAACACCCATGACCCTTTCATTGTACCGTAGGGTCGCAGCAGCGAGGTCAGAGACGGCTTCGCGCATCCTCTGCCGCTCTGCGCTCATCCCAATAATTCACGCTGGCCGAAGCAATGTCCGACCAGATCATCACCTGCATCCCCGCGCGCCTGGATCGCCTGCCCTGGAGCCGCTGGCATTGGCTCATCGTCATCGGCCTCGGCATTACCTGGGTGTTGGACGGGCTGGAGGTGACGCTGGTCGGCGCCATGGGCGGCGTGCTCGGGCAAAGCCTGCACATGTCTGACGCGCAGGTGGGCGCGACGGCCACGGCCTATCTCATCGGCGCGGTCGTCGGGGCCATCATTTTCGGCTACGCCACCGACCGCCTGGGACGCAAGAAGCTGTTTACCGTCACCCTGCTGGTCTACCTGAGCGCAACCTGCGCCACCGCTTTCGCCTGGAACTTCTGGAGCTTCGCCATCTTTCGCGTGATCACGGGCATGGGCATTGGCGGCGAATACTCGGCGATTAACTCCGCCATCGACGAGCTCATCCCGGCGCGAGTGCGCGGCCACGTCGATCTCATCATCAACTCGACGTATTGGATCGGCGCAGCCGTGGGTGCAGGCGCGACCCTCATCCTGCTCAACCCGGGCCTGCTGCCGGAAAACCTAGGCTGGCGCTTCGCTTTCGGCATCGGGGCGCTGCTGGGGCTGGTCATCGTTTTCATCGGGCACTTCGTACCCGAAAGCCCGCGCTGGCTGATGACCCATGGCCGCACTCACGAAGCCGAGAAGATTGTCGGCGACGTTGAACGCATCGTGGACAGCGAAACGCCGGGCAAGTTGCCGCCCGCCAAAGGCCAGCCGCTGGTGATTCGAGTGCGCCACCACACGCCGTGGCGGGAAATTGCGAATGCGATGCTGAAAAAGCACCGTCGGCGCTCGCTACTGGGCATGACGCTGATGATCGCGCAGGCGTTCTTCTATAACGCAGTTTTCTTCACCTATGCGCTGCTGCTGATTCGCTTCTACGGAGTGGCTGCGCCGCGCGTGGGGCTATTTCTGCTGCCCTTCGCCGCCGGCAACGTCGCCGGACCGCTGCTGATGGGCAAGCTGTTCGACAGCATTGGGCGCAAGCCGATGATCGTTTTCACCTATGCAGCTTCCGGCGTATTGCTGGCCCTCTCGGGATGGCTGTTTGCGCACGGCGGGCTGACCGCGACCACGCAGACGATCGCATGGACGGTGATCTTCTTCATCGCCTCGTGCGCCGCCAGCTCGGCTTATCTGACGGTGAGCGAAATCTTCCCGCTGGAGATCCGGGCGATTGCGATCTCGCTGTTCTACAGCATCGGCACGCTGATCGGCGGAGTAGGCGCCCCGGCGCTGTTCGGCTACCTGATCGGCACCGGCTCGCGCTCGAAGGTAGCCTGGGGGTATTCGGGCAGCGCGGTACTGCTGATCGTCGCCGCGCTGACGGAGGCGTGGCTGGGCGTGGCAGCCGAGGGCAAGTCGCTGGAGGAGATAAGCGCGCCGCTGTCAGCCGTGGATGAGAGCCAGGCAGCCTAGTCTGGATTATTCATGATGAATCGCGGGCTTTGAATGGACGCGGCTTCAGCCGTGCCGTAAGACCCGCTCAATGGGGCTTTAGCCCTTGAGGGATCTCGCCCTTGCGACAAACTGGAGTCACCTCAGAGGCTAGAGCCTACTCAGGCCGCCGCATTGGGCGCGGCTGAAGCCGCGCCCCTTCAAAGAATCTCCCGAGCTTCATGAATAATGCAGCTAGTTAGTCCTAGTCGTCCGCCGTGGCCGTGACTTCAGGGACAGAGTAAAGCGGCGCAGGCGTGGGGATTTCCTGGTCCTTGTACTGGAGCTGATAGAGCTTCCAGTAGATGCCGCGCTGGCTGAGCAGTTGCTGGTGGGTGCCAATCTCGCGCACCTGGCCCTTGTGCATGACGATGATCTTGTTGGCGCGCTGAATGGTGCTGAGCCGGTGCGCGATGATGATCGAGGTGCGGCCTTCTACCATGCGGGTGAGGGCCTCGCGGACGCGAAACTCGGTGTCGGTATCCACGCTGGAGGTAGCTTCGTCGAGAACCAGGATTTTCGGATTGTGCGCCAGCGCCCGCGCAAACGAGATGAGCTGCTTCTGCCCGGTGGAGAGCGTGCTGCCACGCTCGTGCACTTCTTCGGCGAAGCCGCCCGGCAGCGAGCGGATGAAGTCAGCGACGTTGACCTGCTCGGCAGCCTCCTCCACCGACTCGTCTTCGATCCAGCGCGTGCCCAGGCGAATGTTGTCGGCGACCGTGCCGGTGAACAGGAACGGGTCTTGCAGCACCACGCCGTAGCGCCGCCGTAGTTCGGCCAGATCCATGTCGCGGATGTCCACGCCGTCGATGCGAATGGCGCCCTTCTGCACGTCATAGAAGCGCAGCAGCAGCGAGATGATGGTGGTCTTGCCCGCGCCGGTATGGCCCACGATGGCGACCGTCTCTCCCGGCTCAATGCCAAACGAGACGTCGCGCAGCACCCAGTCGTACTCAACGGCGGCCGATGATGCCGATTTCCCATCGCCATTGCCGGGGACGACGCTTGCCTTCGACTTCTCGCCTTTGCTGGCCGCCTCGGCAGCCGCTTGCGCCAGAGTTCGATAGGCGAACCACACGTGGTCAAATTCGACGCGGCCCGGACCCTGCGGCACTTGCGGCTTCGCCGGCGAGACGATCTCCGCCGGCGTATCCAGCAGTTTGAAGATGCGCTCGCTGGAGGCCATCGCCGCCTGCAGGATGTTGTATTTCTCGCTGAGGTCCTGGATGGGCCGGAAGAAGCGCTGCGCGTACTGGATGAAGGCAACGAGGACGCCCAGGCTCATGGCGACGCCGACTACCTCAAACGACAGATGCCCGCGCGAGAAGTGAAACTCCAGGCTTTTGGCAGTGATGCCGCGGATGACCTGGTCGCCGCCGAACCATAGCACGGAGGCAATGGCGATCGCCGTCAGCACCTCAACCACCGGATAGTAGATGGCGTGGGCCATGATGGCGTCCTTGAACGCTTCCATGTGCGTGCGATTGACTTTCGAGAACTCGTCATACGAGCGCTTCTCGCGATTGAAGAGCTGCAAGACCACGATGCCGGTGACGTGTTCCTGCAGGTAGGCGTTGATGCGCGCTATGGCCACGCGAATGCGACGATAGGAATCACGGACTTTATCGCGGAATATCTTCGTCGCGACGGCGATGAACGGAAGCACGCTGAACGTGACCAGCGCCACCTTCCAGTTCATGTCCAGCATAATTGCCAGAATAAAGGTGATTACGAAGATGTCTTCAAAGATCGCTACCACGCCTGCGGTGAACATTTCGTTCAACGCGTCCACGTCGCTGGTGACGCGCGTGACCAGCCGGCCGACCGGATTTTTGTCGTAGAAAGAAATGTGCAGCCGCTGCAGGTGGCGAAAAATCTGGCTGCGCAGATCGAACATCACCTTCTGGCCGGTCCACTGCATGATGTAGGTCTGGGCGAACTCCAGCAGGAAGCTGAATAGCAGCAGGCCGACATAGATGCCCGCAATCTGCGCGATGCCGGTCAGCGGCTGCGGGCTGAGGAAGCGGTCGAGCAGCGAGTGGGCTTCCTTATGGTGGGCGAGGTACTTGTCGATCGCGACCTTGGTCAGGTAGGGGCCAAGCACGTCGGCGCCCGCCTTGAACACAATGGCAATCAGGGCGACGGTAACCTGCCACCGATAGCGGTACAAGTACGTCAACAGCCGCTTCATCAGCCGGGCGTCGTATGCCTTGCCTAATACCTCTTCTTCCTGAATTGCCATGGGCCCTTAAACGATTGTAAGCGATGGTTGTAAGTCATTTAGACGACGGCGAGGCGGGGCGGGATGGAAAAGATTGAGCGGTAGGGCTTTGCGGCATCAGCCGAGATTGCGCAGCACCAGCGCGGAATTTTTCGAGCCGAAGGCGATGCAGTTACACACCGCGTGCTCGATCTCGGCGCGCCGTCCAGCCTCAGGCACGTAATCCAGATCACACTCCGGATCGGGCGCATCGAGATTAAGGGTCGGAGGAACTTGGCTATGGCGCATTGCCATCAGCGTGGCTGCGATGCCGGCTGCGCCGCACGCGCCCTGCGGATGTCCGATCATTGATTTCAGGCTCGACATAGGCGTGCGGTATGCCTTCTCGCCCAGGGCCAGCTTCAGGGCGCGCGTCTCGATGCGATCGTTGAGCTGGGTCGAGGTGCCGTGCAGGTTTACGTAATCGACATCGGCAGCCGAGATGCCGGCATCCGTCATCGCCATTTCGATGGCGCGCGCCGGTTCTTCGCCGCACTCCTGCAAGCGCACGCGATGGAAGGCCTCGCAGGTCGAACCGTATCCCACAACTTCAGCGAGAATGCGTGCGCCACGGGCGTGAGCATGCTCGTACTCTTCCAGCACGAACATCCACGAACCTTCCGCCACCACAAAGCCGTCGCGATCCCGAGAAAATGGCCGTGAAGCCCGCTCCGGCGCGTGGTTCCACGATGCCGTCATGATCTTCATCAGGGTGAAGCCCTTCATGATGCCGGGCGCGATGGGTGCATCCACCCCGCCCACCAGCATCGCGGGCAGGAAGCCGAACTGGATTTGCCGCAGCGCATAACCGAAGGCATCGGTGGAAGAGGTGCAGCCGGTGGTGATGACGTGGCTCATGCCGCGCAGCCCAAAGCGCATGCTTACTTCGCTGGACAGCGTGCCCATGGTACCGCTGGGAATGCAGAATAGGCTCACCTGCTTGACCTTGCCAGTGAGCCACAAACGGACCTGCTCCTCGGAGAATTCCTGCGCGCCTCCGCCCGAGGCCAGCACCACCCCGATCTCGCGCTGCTGGGCCAGCGATAGCTGTGGGGCGTCGATGCCGGCCCCGCGCAGCGCCTCGCTCGAGGCTGCCAGCGCCAGCGGCACCACGCGCGAAACGTGCTTGCGCTCATGAGCATCAACCCACGCCAGTTCGTCAAAGCCCACGATCTCGCCGGCAATCTGCACCGGCAGGTCGCCGGCGTCGAATCGGCTGATGCGCCTCACGCCGCTGATTCCCGCCAATGCGGCGTGACAGAAAGCTTCGTTGCCGATGCCATTGGGGCTGATACAACCCATGCCGGTAATGACGACGCGATGTTTCATAGCATCTAGCTCTAATTAGCGAGGAGCTTCGAGCCGCGGGCCACGAGCTTCGAGATCCGGCTTGAGGATGTGCAGGCGCTTGCTGTCCCGGTAATTTTGATGGCACCGGATCGGTCCCGTGTAACGTGCATCGAAGCTCTTCCTGGTTGAAGCTGGCGGCTCGCAGCGAATTGCTGCCTTCCTGATACTGTATTACTTGGTAGCCCGCCCGGGCGAATCGGATGTCAACAGGAATTTACATCTCGGTGCCGTTCTGCCGCACGAAGTGCAGCTTCTGCAACTTCGCTTCCGGGGTGTTCGCGCGCCCGGTTTTCGACAAATATGTCGAGCAGCTCTGCGCTGACGTTTCCTCCTCGCACGCGATCGCCGAGCGACTCGGCGGCATTCTTGAATCCAGTGCCGATTCCATTTATCTCGGCGGCGGCACGCCTTCCATTTTAGAGCCCAGCCAACTGCAGCGAATCTTTCAGGTGGTGCGTGACAGCTTCGATGTCGAGAGAACGGCCGAAGTCACGGTAGAGTGTGCGCCGGGCCGCATCACGCATCAGATGCTTGATGCGCTCTGCCGCTGCGGCGTCACCCGCATCAGCCTCGGCGTGCAGTCGTTTGTCGATAAAGAGTGTTCCTCTGTGGGCCGGCTGCACACGCGAGAGATCACGCTGGCCGATATCGCGCGCCTGCGCGCTGCCGGCATCGGCAACATCAGCATCGACCTGATTGCCGGCTTGCCCTATCAGACCGAAGAGAGCTGGCAACTTTCCCTTGCCGAGACGCTGGCCACCGGCGTGCCCCATGTCAGCGTGTACATGCTGGAAGTGGATGAGGATTCGCGGCTGGGCAACGAGTTGCTGGCCGGCGGCAGCCGCTATCATGCACATTTTGTTCCCGACGACGATCGTACTGCCGATCTCTATCTGGCTGCCTGCGAACGGTTGGAACGAGGCGGCGTGCAGCAATACGAGATTTCCAACTTCGCCCGTCCCGTGACCCACGGCATCGGCTTGCATGATTCGCGCCACAACCTGAAGTATTGGACGCGCCAGCCTTACATCGGCTTCGGCGTCGACGCGCATTCCATGCTGCCCGCGGCGCCGGAGCTGACGTCGAAGGGCATCGAGGCGGTGCGCTTTGCCATGCCAGATGCGCTGGAGCAGTGGTCGGTGGTCAGTGGTCAGTGGCCAGCACACGCAGGCAGGGACGCTCGCATCGCGCAGTTGCTCTCCTCGCGGACACTGGTTGACCGCCAGGCCGCGCTGGAAGAGTCGTTCTTCCTCGGGCTGCGGCTGAATCGCGGCATTTCGCTCCACGAGTTGCAATGGCAGTTTGGCGAGGCAGTGCTCGAAAGCGATCGTTCCATCGTAGCGGAACTACTGGATGCCGGCCTGCTGCATGAGGTTGGCGACCGCCTGCGCCTCACCGCACGCGGACGCCTGCTCTCCAACGAGGTATTCGGACGCTTTCTGAAAGATGCGGACTGCCGTACAACTCTTACCTGGCCGGCGCCTTCCAATTTTCAGTAGCGGTTTTTTTGCCGATGAGGAGACAAGAATGCTTTGGACGATTTTCGTGATCCTGCTGATCCTTTGGGCCTTGGGATGGGGCTTTCACATCGCGGGGGCGTTTATCCACCTCTTGCTGGTCATCGCAGTGGTCGTGCTGATCATTAACCTGGTGAGCGGCCGCAGGACCGTTTAGAAATAGCAGCTCCCACGTCTTCAAGACCCGGTTTCGGCACGGCTGAGGCCGGGCCCTGATACAAGGCGTTAGCTTATGCAGTGGACGTCTGACTTAGGACACTAGCCGCTCGGGTTTATCCCGCTACTTCTTCCAATTGCTTCTGGTCGATATCGAAGTTCGAGTAAACGTGCTCGACGTCGTCGTAGTCTTCCAGCGCCTCTAGGAGCCGTATCATGGTGTTGGCTTGCTGGCCTTCCAGCTTGGTGTAGTTTTGCGGAACCTTGGCGACCTCGGCCACTTCCGGCGTGATACCGGCTTTTTTCAGGGCTTCCAGCACGGTTTCGTACACCGAGGGGTCGGTCAAGACTTCCCAATTCTCGCCATCGTCCTTCAAGTCATCGGCTCCGGCTTCCACCACCAGGTCCATCAGCTCATCTTCCTTGGCCGCCGACTTGGCAATGATGATGTCGCCCTTCTTGTGGAACATCCATCCTACCGAGCCGGCCTCGCTCATGTTTCCGCCGTTCTTGGAGAACAGATGGCGAAGCTCGCTGACCGTGCGATTGCGGTTATCGGTGGAAACATCGACCAGGATGGCCACACCTCCGGGGCCGTAGCCTTCAAAGGTGATTTCCTCATAGGAGACGCCCGGCAGCTCCCCGGTACCGCGCTGAATGGCGCGCTTGATATTGTCGGCCGGCATGTTCTCCGCCTTGGCGGCGGCCACCGCACCGCGCAGCCGAGGGTTTTTCTCCGGATCACCGCCGCTCTTGGCCGCGATGGTGATTTCCTTTATTAGCCGAGTGAAGATCTTGCCGCGCTTAGCGTCCAGCGCGCCCTTCTTGTGCTTAATGGTTGCCCATTTGGAATGGCCTGACATAAGAACCTCGGGTGAAGATGACTTGGGGACGATTATTGCTCGGCGATTCGCGGACGCAATAATACGTTTCCGCTCTGAATCCTATTCAAAGCGGTACTGTCCAAATCGTGATTATATCCCGCCGTTTGACCCTCAGTCGAGAGCCGGGAACTGGGGCGAGGCAGTTTTACATGTGGTCGGGGGGCACCATGTCCGCGCGGCGCTGCTGCTGGTAGCAGGTATCGTCGTTGGCCTTGCAAACCGGATAGAGCTTGCCCCATCCCGTGGCAAAATCGATCTGCGACTCGCTGACGCCCTCCCGCACCAGCGTTGACTTTACGAACTGCGCCCGCCGGTAGGAGAGCACCAGGTTGTAGAAGATATCGCCGCGGATGTCGGCGTAGCCCTGGATCCAAAGGTGAGCGTCTGGATGCTGCTTCAGCCAATCTGCATCAGACCGCAGCACGCTGGGATCGATGACCCGGCTGTAGATGTTGAAGGGGAAATATACCTCCTTCACATTTCGTGCAATTTCCTGGGTCTGCGCGGAGGCTGCGTTATGGTCCTGCGCCAGGCTGTTGGTGGCGGGAATGAAAATACTGACCGCAATCAGAAAAGCAGCGAAAGAAAGCCAAGAGCGTTTGCCGGACACCACGTTACGCATAACTCCTCCGATAGTGTATTGTGCCACTGCAACGAACGACTTTCCACAGGCGCTACCGGATCACTCGCGAAAGCTGTCCAGCCGCCGTCCGCCGAGCATAGACTACAAACATTAAAGTAGGATGAAAACAGCGGACTTTGTAGCCAAATCTGCGTCCCACCATAACTAAGAAACTTACCCGACCGGCACCACTATTACAAGATATGTGCTGGCCGCGGCCCATTCTTCTCACTACTGACAATCTCCAAATTATCCAAGCAGCTTTCAACCTGGCACAAAAGAGATGCTTATTCGCGCAACTTTCACTGTCTATTCACAACTTTGTAACCTCGCCACCTTAGGATTTCGCTGACTCTTTCAGCCTAGTTTCTCGAGTTGTAAGCAGTGTGCGGCGTTCCCGGTTGCTGTAGATTCGCTCCGCTCCACTGTTGCTTTTCCAGGAGAGAAAATGAAACGAGCACTCACTTTGGCCCTCGCGATCCTCATCGCCACTTCCGTTTTCGCCCAGACAGATCCTCAAGCTAGCCCGAAGAAAACCCGCGCGCCACATCGCGGTGCGACTTCGCTTTCGCGCCAGTTGGAGGACATGAAGGATGCGATCTCGGCACAACAGCAGCAGATCCAACAACTCCAACAGCAGATCTCGACCCGCGATCAGGCGATCCAGCAGTTGCAGCAGCAGGTGACAGAGGCGCAATCGACGGCGCAGCAGGCGCAACAAGCCGCCTCCACGGTAGGGCAGAACGCCAGCCTCTCGAGCCAGGTGGGCGCCCTGCAGCATGACGTCGCCGACTTGCAGACGGTTACCACTGCCAACCAGAACGACCTGAAGGAAACCCAGAAGAAGGTGAACGGATTGGAGAGCCCGCTGGCCATCCACTACAAGGGAGTCACGATTCAGCCGGGTGGCTTCACCGCGGCCGAATCTGTGTGGCGTCAGCGCGCCACCGGATCGGACATCAACACGCCGTTTAACGGTATCAATTTCCCCGGTTCTTCCTCGGCCCACATGTCTGAGTTCCAAGGGTCTGGACGTCAGTCTCGTATTTCCATGCTGGTCACCGGCAAGCTGGCCGAAAGCACCATGACCGGCTACCTCGAGACCGACTTCCTGGGGACAGGTATCACCTCCAACAACAACGAAAGCAACTCTTACGTCCTGCGCTTCCGCCAGTTCTGGGGACAAGCGGCCATGCATAACGGCTGGACCGTTACCGGCGGCCAGCAGTGGAGCTTGCTGACGGAGAACCTGGTGGGTGAAGACAACCGCACCGAAGCCGTGCCTCTCACTATCGACCCGCAATATAACGTCGGCTTCTCTTGGTCGCGCCAGTACGGCGTGCGCTTTGTAAAGAACTGGAGCAACTGGATGTGGGCCGGCTTCTCCATCGAGAACTCCCAGGAAACCATCGCTGCCCACGGCCAGGCAAACAACTATGTAGTGGGACAACCTGGCAATGGCGGCGGCTTGTATAACTCCGGCGTGACCGGTTGCTCCTCCAGTGGTACCTGCTCGCCTGCTGCCGCCTACTCCTACAATCCCTCGCCCGACTTCGTTGGCAAGTTGGCCATCCAGAAAGGCCCAGGACACTACGAAGTCTTTGGCCTGCTGACCCAATTCCGCGACCGCATCTTCCCGGGCGCGACGCTGTCAACCCCGACTGCGGCCGGCGCCTACAACAATTCCACCTGGACCGGCGGCGGCGGCGCCAACGCTCGCTGGATGCTTTGGCAGAAACGAGTTGAGGTTGGTCTCCACGGCTTTGCCGGCAACGGAATCGGCCGCTACGGGAGCGCGGGATTGCCTGACGCCACCGTTGCCCCGAACGGCTCGCTGGTGCCCCTCCGTGACTACCAGGGCCTGCTGACGCTGGAATACCACTCGCAGCATTGGGACTGGTACGGCGACGGCGGCGTGGAATACGCCCAGCGCACCGCCTTCCTGAACTCCAAGGGCGCGCCCGTAGGTTACGGCTCGTTGTTGTTCCCCAACGGCGGTTGTGGAATTGAGACCGTGCCCGGTACCGCGTACTCTGCGGGCTTCGCCCCAGGCGGTCTGGCGAACTGCACCGGCGATACCAAGGATATCTGGGAAGGTACGCTAGGCTTCTGGTACAAGTTCTACAACGGCGACAAAGGCAGGCTGCAGATGGGTCTGCAGTATTCGTACATTACGCGGCAGGCGTGGGCCGGTATTGGATCCAAGGCTCCGTACGCCGGTCCTGCGGCGGCTAACCCCAACGCCCTCGACAACATGGTCTTTACCTCCTTCCGTTATTACCTGCCGTAAGCAAATCGGGTGGCCGGAAACTCAGCCGGCCACCCAAATTTTTTCCTCAGCAATTTCTGCGCGGCTCATCCCCGCGGGCCTCAGTTCCCGCAAGATCAGCGACACAATTCATGCGCGCTGGCGCCGGTTGAGGAGATATAGCTCCCCAGCCCGGCCGCTTTTCGCAGAGTGTTGCTCGTTATGCAGTCATGGCGCGGCGTTCGCCCTCATCGTCAGCAAGCTCGTCAATTCGCGTAGCAGCCAGTTGCAACACGGAATTCAAGTTGGTTAGGGTAATCAGCTGCTGGACTCGCGACGAGGGATTGGCAACTACCAGGGCGTGGCTTCGCTCACGTGCCCAGCAGTACAGCTCTACCAGAAGCCCCAGCCCCGCGGCATCGATGGCGTGAACCCGCTGCAAATCGATGACAAGCTGCCGCTCCGGCCGTGAAGTAGCCATACACCGCAGAGTTTCAGCTTCCACGCCCAGCACCAGCCGGCCTGAGCAAAGAAGCTGCACTACTGGCGGCGCACTGTGAATATCAACTCGCAACATAATAAGTCCCGTAAGAGTTTCTATCCTTGAGTACGTCAAGGCGCTAAGAATTGTTTCCTGGGTTAAAGTCGTTTCGTTGCATTCAGTATGCGGGAGGTTGGTTGCAGAATGATGAAAATAGCGTTGAATGTTCAGGTCAACATACATCCGTGCAGCCGGATAATGATAATCAGTTGCCGCTTTGCCCCGCCGGATTGGGCTCAAGCGGAAGTTCGCTATCAACCACGATTTATGAGATAGGTTCTAGTTGCTAACCGCTAATGGCTGCTTTTCTGCGTAGTGCGACTCGACGTAGTGGTTGAGGATCTGGATGAACTCGGCGACGATGCGTTCGCCCTTCAGTGTAGTCATCAGGCGGCCATCGACGTACACCGGCGCCTTCGGTTCCTCGAAGGTTCCCGGCAGCGAGATGCCGATATTGGAGTGCTTCGATTCGCCCGGCCCGTTGACGACGCAGCCCATCACCGCAACCTTCATCTCCTCGACACCCGCGTAGCGCGTCTTCCATTGCGGCATCTGCTCGCGCAGGTAACTTTGGATTTGCTCGGCCATCTCCTGGAAAAAGGTGCTGGTGGTGCGGCCGCAACCGGGGCACGCGGTGACCTGCGGGGTAAAGCTGCGAATGCCAATCGACTGCAGAATCTGCTGCGCGACCGTGACCTCTTCCGTGCGATCGCCGTTGGGTGCCGGAGTCAGTGAAACACGAATGGTGTCGCCAATGCCTTCCTGCAGCAGCACGCCCATCGCGGCGGTGGAGCTGACGATGCCCTTCGCGCCCATGCCGGCCTCCGTGAGGCCAAGATGCAGCGGATATTCGCAGCGCCGCGAGAGCTCGCGGTAAACGTCGATGAGGTCCTGCACGCCGCTGACCTTCGCGCTCAGGATGATCTGCTCGCGCTTCATGCCGTAGCTGACGGCCAGCTCAGCGGAGCGTAGCGCGCTCTGCACCATCGCTTCCATGGTCACGTCGCGCGCGTCCTTCGGCTGGTCGAGCCTGGAGTTCTCATCCATCAAGCGCGTCAGCAGCGCCTGGTCGAGCGATCCCCAATTCACGCCGATGCGCACCGGTTTGTCGTTCGCGATGGCGACGTCGATCATGGTGCGGAAGTTGTCGTCGTCCTTCTTGCCGATGGAACAGTTGCCGGGATTGATGCGGTACTTGGCCAGCGCGCGTGCGCACTCGGGATACTTTTTCAGCAGGAGGTGCCCGTTGTAGTGAAAGTCGCCAATGATGGGCACAGGAATGCCGAGACGGTCGAGGCCATCGACGATATGAGGCACGGCTTTCGCGGCATCGTCGTTGTTGACGGTGACGCGCACGATCTCCGAGCCGGCGCGGGCCAACGCCGCGCATTGGCGAATCGTGCCATCGATGTCGGCGGTGTCGGTGTTGGTCATCGACTGCACGACGACCGGAGCATCGCCGCCGACGCGCACTCCGCCCACCGTCGCCTGATATGTCTTTCTGCGTTGAATTTGGGCCATACAGAAGTCTGTAGAAAAGTCTAACACGATGCCAACGGGACCGAATACGCTCTCGGAGCGGATCGTGGTGTAAGCTCATTGTTTTCGAGGGTATGACGTATGACGATTACCACCAGCGCTACTAGCGCGCATCGCAGCCGCCATGCTGCGTTCTTTCTGACGATTGTAGCTGTTGTCGCAAGCCTCTCGGCTTCCAGCTTCGCCCAGCAATACGACCCCGCGCTTTATTCCGGAATGCGCTGGCGGCAGATCGGTCCCTTCCGCGCCGGACGTGTGACCGGCGTGTGCGGCGTTCCCGGCCAGCCCTCGATTTACTACATGGGAACGGCCGGCGGCGGCGCCTGGAAGACGACTGATGGCGGCATGGTATGGGAGCCGATCTTTGACGCGGAGCACGTCGCTTCGATTGGCGCGATCGCGGTGGCGCCTTCCGATCCCAATATCGTCTACCTCGGCACCGGCGATGTCAGCAACGTGGGCGCTGCCGTGAATCAAGGCAATGGCATGTGGAAGTCCACCGATGCCGGCGCAACCTGGCAACACATCGGCCTGGAGGATTCGCGCCACATCGGCGCCATCTGGGTTGATCCGAAGAATCCCGATATCGTTTTTGTCGCCGCCCTCGGACACACCTACGCTCCCAATCCCGAACGCGGCATCTTCCGCACCACCGACGGCGGCAAGAGCTGGCAGAAGGTCCTCTACCAGGACGATGTCAACGGCGGGATCGATGTGGCCTTTGCGCCGGACAATCCGAAGATTGGCTTCGCGACGCTGTGGTATCACTACGTGAAGCCCGGCGCGCCGTATGGCGGCTTGCTGGGCATGGGCGGCGGCGGCCTGTTTAAGACCACCAATGGCGGCGACACCTGGACGCCAGTCAGGATTGCGAGCTTGGAAAATCCGCTCATGGGGCGCATCGGCGTGGCCGTCGCTCCCGGTGGAAAGCGGGTGTTTGCGATCGTCTCCGCGAGAAAGGACGGCGGACTGTATCGCTCCGATGACGGGGGCACAACCTGGAAGCGCATCACCGAAGACCCGCGCGTTCGGGGCAACGGATATTTCGGCAAGGTCTTTCTTGATCCCCGTTATCCCGACATCGTTTATGTGGGACAAACCTCGCTCTATCGCTCCAGCGACGGAGGCGGCACCTTCGAATCCTACAAAGGTGCGCCCGGCGGCGATGACAATCACGCGCTGTGGATCGATCCCACGAATTCCGATTACATGATTCTGGGCAGCGACCAGGGCGCGACAATCAGCATGGACGGCGGCAAGAGCTGGAGCTCGTGGTACAACCAGCCCACCGGCCAGATCTATCACCTCTCCACCGACAATCGCTTTCCCTATTGGGTCTATGGCACGCAGCAGGACAGCGGGTCGGTGGCCACGCTCAGCCGCGGCGACTACGGCAACATTACTATGCTCGATTGGGACCCTATCGGCGGCTACGAATTTGGCTATATCCTGCCGAGCCCCACCAATCCGAACATTGTTTATGCCGGAGGCGAGGCGCGCGGGCTATGGCGCATCGACCGCAGCAACCGGCAAGTGCAGGTGGTCTCGCCCAACGTCAGCCGCGATGCAGACTACCGCGCCGCGATGAATGTGCCGCTGGCCTTCTCGCCACAGGACCCGCACGTTCTGTATGAAGGGCTCCAGTACCTGCTAGAAACCAACGACGAGGGAAAAACCTGGAAGCCGATCAGTCCGGACTTGACGAACCGTCCCGGCGAGCCGCCGGCCAAGCCTGCGGAAGAGAACGAGCAAGCCAAGGCCAAGGTATCCGAGAGCAAGCAGCCAAAGGCCAAAGAAGAGCAGGAGATGCTGCGCCATTTCGATTTTCGCGCCATTACCACGATTGCGCCGTCGGCGGTGAAAGCCGGCGTGATCTGGCTGGGCACGAATAACGGCCTGGTGCAGCTCACCACCGACGGCGGCACAAGCTGGCAAGAAGTGTCGCCTCCCGGACTGCAGAAATTTTCGGAAGTGACGATGGTCGAAGCCTCAAGCTTCGACCCTGCCACGGCTTATGTTTCGGTGGACGATCACCAGGGCAATGATTTTCGCCCGCATATCTACCGCACGCGGGACTCTGGCCAAAGCTGGCAGGAGATCGCTAGCGGAGTCCCGGATTTCAGCTTGGTGAAAGTTGTGCGCGAGGATCCGAAGCGCAAGGGCCTGCTTTACGCCGGAACCGAAACCGGCGCCTTCGTTTCCTTCGATGACGGCGATCATTGGAGCACGCTGCAGCTCAACCTGCCCACGGTTTCTGTGCGCGATATGGTTGTGCACGGCGAGGATCTGGTCGCCGCCACTTACGGACGCGCCTTCTGGATCCTTGACGATCTCACCCCGTTGCGGCAGATCAACGAAAAGGTGGCCAAATCGAAGGTGCATCTTTTCCGCCCGGCTCTCGCCATCCGCGTACGCAACGACCAGAACCAGGACACTCCGCTGCCGCCCGAGATGCCGGCGGGCCAGAACCCGCCGACCGGAGCCGTGATCGACTACTACTTCAAATCGGCGCCCTCCGGGGACGTCACCCTAGCCATCTATGACGAGCACGGACAGCTGGTGCGCCAATTTTCCAGCCGGGCGGAGCCGGTACGCATCGAAGAGCCGCCGCCGGTGCCGAACTACTGGCTTTATCGTCCGATGCCGCTGCCTAAGAATGCGGGGATGAACCGCTTGGTTTGGGACCTGCGCTACACTCCGCCGGATGCCATCCGGCATAGTTACCCAATTTCTGCTACCTATATGGACACGCATGCCGAGCCGCGTGGGCCGTTCGTCGTGCCCGCCCGTTACGAAGTTCGCTTGACGGTCGACGGCCAGACGTATTCGCAGCCGCTGACTGTGGCCATGGATCCGCGCGTCAGCGTAACTGAAACCGCTTTACAGCAGCAGCTCGACTTAGGGCAGAAGATCGAGAACCTGATCACGTTGAGCTACGGCTACCACGATCAGGCGGCGAAGTTCCAGAGCCAGGTTGCGGACCGGCAGGCGACCCTGCAAAAGAATGAGCAGGCGAAAGCAGCGGCGCTGCAAGCTGTCAAGGACCTTGATGCCAAGGTGCTGGAGATTCAAGGCGCGGAGCAGCGCGGCTATCCCATGCCGGGAAAACCGCAGCCTACGCTCGCCCTGATGAATGCGGAGTTCGCGCGGCTGTCGGGATACGTGAACCAGGCCGACGCCGCGCCTACCGACGCCATGCAGACTGCCTATCACGATTATTGCCAAGACCTGACAAAGCTGACGCAGCAGTGGTCGGATCTGATGAAGCAGCAGCTACCTGCTGTGAACACGCAGCTCACTGGGCAGCATCTGGAGGCCCTGCCGGAGGTGATGCTGAATCCAACGGTGCCGCCGTGCGGGCAGTAGGGAACGTGTCGCCGGGCTGAAGAGGCTGCGGAAAAAGTCATAAAAGCAGGTCTCTCGCGGGCTAAAGCCCGCTCGAGATGACAAAAATAAAGGGCTTAGACGCGGGCCTAAAGGCCCGCTCTACCCGAACCTGCCATCGCAGCGACTTTTTCCGCAGCCTGTGAAGCCCGGCGCTAAGTCCCATTTATGCCCGTGACGCGGGCCTGAAGGGCCCGCACTACCCGGACCCGCCCATTCGGAAACTGCTCTAGCCATGGCGCCGCAACCATTCACTTCTCGTGGAAGAGGTCGGCCCAGGAGTCGTCAAGGTTGTCCCAGCGGTCGCGCTCCAGCCAGTTGGCCTGCGAGTCGGAAAGGTAGAGCACGCCGTGGCCTTGAGGGCAGACCATCTCCGTGCCTGACCAGTTCAGCAGCACGTGGCCGGGAGCGCCGATCTGAACGGGGGTGCCCAGGCGGCGAAGGCAAATGCGGCAGCGCCGCTGCTGGTCATAGATGGCCCACGAGAGCGGCGCCACCGCGAGAACCAGAAACAGCCACACAGCGGCACCATCGGCTAACGGATGCACCGCTCCGATAAAGTACAGCGAAAGCCCGCGAACGGTTGCCCAGGCGAACAGGCCCGTCGCGATCAGCAGCAGAACCGACTTGGTGGTGAAGAACGACCACCAACGGAAGCGGTCCGGCCACAGCACCGGCGCGCGTGCCGTACCGCTGCCGGAGCGCGCGTAGACGATGAACGCGGCGCAAGCCACCGCCAGCAACGCGAACAGCAGGTAGAAGTTGAGATAGTGGTGCACCGCCGACGATGCCGTCGTGACCATCAGCATCGAAGCTGGAAAAACATAGCCCGCATTCTCGCTGAGGTCGACCAGGTCAGCCTCCACCTTAGCTTCGGTCGCGCCCGGCTTCATCCGCGCCACGGCGCCAATGCGCTCGACGAAATTCGTGAAGGTCGATGAACCTGAGTCCAGCAATGTCCAAACGGAAACCTCCGGTCCGAGAAGATGAAAGTTGCGGGGCAGGACGCCGATCACCGTCCGCTCCACACCATCCAGCTTCACTTGCCGGCCAATCACTGACGGGTCGGCGCCAAACTGCGTTTGCCAGGCATCGTACCCGAGCACCATGCAAGTGCTGCAATCCCGCTCATCGCCTGCGTGCAGGGTTCGTCCGGCGGCTGCATGCAAGCCCAATACCTGAAAAAACGCCGCAGACACTCTTGCCGCCAAAACCGGGACGGCAGGCCGCGAGCCGGTGAGTTTGCCGGGCCCCCACGAGTAGGGCGCCACCGCCTCAAGCAGCTTGCTGCTCTGCCAAGCAGAGGCGAGGTTGAACAGGGTTTCGGAGTGGACGCGCCGGAACTTGCCGTTCAGGCTGATCACGCAAAGGCGGTTAGGCTGTGGAATGGGCGAAGAGAGAAACGACTGCGCCACCGGCAGAATTCCACTGGCCAAGGTCAGAACCAGCACCACCAGCGCAATCGCGCTCAGACAGGTCCAAGGCGAGCGCAGCAGCGCGTCCTGGCGGCGAAAAAATCTGTCGCGATCGAAGCGCAGCCAGAACGCCGCGGGGAAGGCGTTCCAGCAGAAGCGGGCGAGTTCCAGCTTGGCGTCGCGATTGAGTTGGCCGGAATCGGCAAGGAAGCGGCACCAATGCCAGACGTGCCGAGTCTGATCTTCCCGCCAGCGGACGCGTTCTCTGGCGGGCGAGAGCCAACTGGCCAGCCAGAGGATCGACCGGCAAACGTAAAACGTTCTTCCCGGCGGTTCGAGAAAACGCATGGCCTTATACCCTGTAAGATGACGGAACCCGCAGTCAGACGCGGGGAAATCTCCACCCCAGCAAGCGCCCTTCGGCTACGTTCAGGGCTGGCTCCAACTCACCTGGCACGCGCAAAAGCGGCGTCTGCAACAGTGGCGCTCGATGCGGGCGCCACTACAAATCTGGCGAGACCCTGCTCGCGATGGCCAGCGCTACACAATGAGCGATTGCAAGCTTTTCATTTGAAGTTCACGCGGACATCCTTCCCCCACATTCTGGCATCTTCGTTCCGCGTTGCGGCATCTATAATTCCTTGCACAAAAGCATGAGGAATCTACTTCGAAGCCGGCTGCAGAAGCTTCCCTGTGTCGCGGCTTTGTCCGTTTTTACAGGGCCCTCGCCAACTCCCTCGATGCTGAATCCCGCTTCCACTCCAGCGCAGGACGTCTATCATCTGTCGGTATTTGTGATGGCCGTTTGCCTGGGAATCTTCCTCGTGGTGTTCAGCCTGATTGTGTATGCCGCCGTCAAGTTTCGCAAGAGATCTGGCGACGACGACAGCGAGCCGCCGCAGATTTATGGCAGCAATCAAGTCGAGCTGGCGTGGACGGTGATTCCGGTTCTGATCGTAGTCGTGCTGTTTTTGGCTGCGGCGCGCGTGATCCATGCCGTCGAGGACGCGCAGCTTCCGCCGAACGCGACCGAGGTCACGGTCATTGGCCATCAGTTCTGGTGGGAGTTTCGCTATCCCGGCTACGGTTTTGTCACCGCCAATGAACTGCACGTTCCGGTGAGCACGCCCACGCACCTCACGCTTTTGTCCGCGGACACCGATCACAGCTTCTGGGTGCCGCAACTGGCGGGCAAAACCGACCTGATTCCCAACCGCACGAACGATATGTGGATCGCCCCCCACGATGTGGGACATTATGTGGGACAATGCGCGCAGTACTGCGGGGTGCAGCACGCCAAAATGCTGATCAACGTCTACGCGCAAACGCCCGAGGATTTCCAGCGTTGGCTGCACCAGCAGCAAGCGCCGGCGGTGATGTCGGCGGAGGCAGCCGCGGGGCGCAAGGTGTTTGACAACAGCGCTTGCATGAACTGCCACACGATTCGCGGCACCAGCGCCAACGGGAAGTTCGGGCCCGACCTGACGCACCTGATGAGCCGCAGCACGATTGCCTCAGGCGCGGCTCCGAATGCCGAAGCGAATTTGCTGCAGTGGGTCGAGGACCCGAACACCATCAAGCCCGGCTGCCTGATGCCGGCCATGCAACTGGACGATCAGGACGTGCATGCGCTGGTGGCGTATCTGATGACTTTGCGCTAGCCCTGTGGAGAGACTGATGGCCGATGCCCAACCTCTAGTGCCGCCGCTGGTGATCTCGCCCAAGCGCGAAGCTTCCCGCCCGCTGGTCGAGGTGCTGCACGACTGGATTGTCACCGTCGATCACAAGCGGCTGGGGCTGATGTACTTCTCCTACGGTATCGTCTTCCTGGTGATCGGCGGCATTGAAGCGGGAGTGATGCGGGCCCAGCTCGCGGTAGCAAACAATCATCTGGTCTCGCCCGAAACCTTCAACCGCCTCTTCACCATGCATGGCACCACCATGATTTTCTTCGCTGCCATGCCGATCGTCTTTGGCTTCGCCAACTACCTGATACCCCTGATGATTGGGGCGCGCGACATGGCCTTTCCCCGGCTGAACGCCTGGGGCTTCTGGATGACCGCGCTGGGCGGCATCATTCTCTATTTCAGTTGGCTGGGGGGCTTCGGGCTTTACGGCGCGGGCAGCGCGCCGGACGTCGGGTGGTTTGCCTATGCTCCGCTGACCTCGCCGGCATTTTCGGTGGGGCACAGCACCGACTACTGGATCATCGGCCTGCTGGTTAGCGGCTTTGGCAGCATCGCCACGGCAGTCAACATTATTACGACCATCCTCTGCATGCGCTGCCCCGGCATGAAGCTGAACCGCATGCCGCTGTTGGCCTGGATGAATGGAGTGATGGCCTTCCTGGTGCTGGTAGCGATCGGCCCGCTAACCGCGGCACAGGGCATGCTGCTGATCGACCGCTATCTCGGAGGCCACTTCTTCGATACCCAGGCCGGCGGCTCGGCGGTCATCTGGATGCACTTCTTCTGGATCTTCGGTCACCCGGAGGTCTACATCCTGGTGCTGCCGGCGTTCGCTATCGTCTCCGAGGTGATTCCCGTCTTCTCGCGCAAGCCGATCTTCGGCTACAACATCATGGTTGCGGCGACCATCGCCATCGGCTTCATTAGCCTGGGGGTATGGGCGCACCACATGTTCACCATTGGGATGGCTTCTTACGCCCAGGCATTTTTCGTGGCCTCAACCGCGGCCATCGCCGTGCCAACTGGAATAAAAATCTTCAACTGGATCGGCACCATGTGGGGCGGGAAGATTCGCTTCGACGTTCCGATGCTATTTTGCGTTGCGTTCCTGTGCCAGTTTCTGATTGCCGGGCTGACGGGCATCATGCTGGCAGCGGCGCCTTACGACTGGCAACTCGGCAACTCGTATTTCGTCGTCGCCCACTTCCATTACGTGATTTTGGGCGGCATCGTCTTCGCGGTCTTTGCCGGAGCCTACTACTGGTTTCCCAAAGTAACCGGACGGATGATGGACCAGACGCTGGGCAAGTGGCACTTCTGGCTATTTCTGATCGGCTTTCATCTGACGTTCGACTTCATGCACATTCCGGGGATGCTGGGCATGCCCCGCCGCATTTATACCTATGAGGCCAGCCGCGGCTGGGAAAGCTGGAACATGATCGTCTCCATCGGCGTCATCTTCCAAGCCCTCGCCGTGTTGGTGTGGGTGGTGAACGTGGTGCACTCGTACTACAAAGGCAAGATTGCAGGCAACGATCCGTGGGACGCCTGGACGCTGGAGTGGCACACCACCTCGCCTCCGCCGCCTTACAACTATGCGGAAGTTCCGGTGGTGAGGAGCCGGCGTCCGCTGTGGGACTTCAAACATCCTGAGGACCCGGATTGGAAGTACGAATAGCCGCGTTGGCAAGATCGGTAGAGCTGGCCTTTAGGCCAGCGTACAAGCGCTTTATTTTTGATATCCCGAGCGGACTAAAGTCCGCTCGGGACGAGAAATATAGAGGACTTACAACGGCGCAGCTAAAGCTGCGCCCCTTCAAAGCGGCCCGAAGACGTGCTCTACCCGCGAGGGAGAAGGTGCATTGGCAGCATCGACCATAACCGTGCCGCAAAGCGATAGGCCGCTCGCCGCGAATATGCGCGGGCGCGTCGGCATGTGGTGCCTGATCGTCGCGGAGTCGGCGATCTTCAGCATCTTCGTTGTGGCCTATCTGTATTACGCGGGCAAAAGCCTCAGCGGCCCGACTCCGGCGCAGGTGCTCGACGTTCCTTACTTCGCATCGATTTGCCTGTTCTCCAGCAGCCTGACGATTCTGCTGGCGGAGCGAGCGCTGCATCGCGGCATGATCAGGCAGTTCGGGTTGTTCTGGTTCCTCACGCTGGCCTTGGGTGTAATCTTTCTGGTCGCAACCGGTCTTGAGTGGGACCGCCTGCTTTATCGCGATGGCCTGACGGTCAGCACCAACCTGTTTGGGACCACGTTCTATTCGCTGGTGGGACTGCACGCCTTCCATGTGACCGTGGGCGCGATTGGATTAGCCATCATCCTTTTGTTCACCCTGTTTGGCGCGGTGAAGCAGGAGCACGCGGAGCGCATCGGGGTATTTGCCATGTATTGGCATTTTGTGGATGCAGTGTGGATTGTGGTGCTGTCAGTGGTGTATTTCATTGCGCGATGAATTGATTCATGGCTGAGCAAACACATGCAAGCGGCGCTTCCGGGAAGCCAGGCGTGTTGATGCCGGCGCCCACGGCGTGGCCATTCGCCTTGGCAATCGGCATGGCTTTGATGCTCGCCGGCCTGCTCACCGACGTCTCGGTCAGCGTGCTGGGCGCGATCTTTGCCGTCTGCGGCGCGGTAGGATGGTTTCGCCAGGTTTTGCCGCATGAGCAGCATGAAACGATTCCGGTGCGCCCCGAGGAGCCGGCCCGCGTGCTTCCGCCGCGTGAGGTCATGCGATTGCCGGCCGCCCAGGAAGTGCATCGTGCTTGGCTGCCGCTGAAGATCTATCCTGTCTCGGCCGGCGTCAAAGGCGGACTCGCCGGCGGCGTCGCCATGGCCGTGTTCGCCGCGATCTACGGGGTGGCTTCGCACCATAGCATCTGGTATCCCATCAATCTGCTGGCGGGAACGCTATACTCGTCTTCCGACACCCCGACCGTGGCGCAAATGCTCCACTTCCATCTGGGATGGTTTCTCTTCGCGCTGGCCATGCACCTGACCATGTGCCTGCTGGTGGGACTGCTCTACGGCGCCATGCTGCCTATGCTCCCCACCCGGCCCATCGTGCTGGGCGGCGTCATCGGGCCGCTGCTGTGGACGGGGCTGCTGTACTTCATCTTGGGATACGTGAATCCGCTGCTCGACGACCGGATCAACTGGTGGTGGTTCGCCGCCTCGCAGGCCGCCTTTGGCATCGTCGCCGGCTTGGTCGTGGTGCGGCAAGGGACGGTCTGGACCGCGGAAAACCTGCCTCTCGCCATGCGCGCGGGCATCGAAGCTCCCGGCCTGATGGAGGAACGTGATGGCGAGGAGAAGCGATGAGGACTCGCCTGCCAGCCTGTGGTGCAGGTCCGGTTTTGAAGGGGCACGGCTTCAGCCGTGCCGTAAGACGCGCCATATCAATGGGGGCTTTGGCCCCCGAGGGTACATTTTTCGCAAATGCTCACTTTCGCGACAGGCTGCTGGCGTTGCTGTCCGGACCCGCTTTCGCCGCGATCTTGACGCTCGCTGCCTGCAACCTGCCGGGTAAGCCGACTCCTGCCGACGTTGTGAAACGCCCTTCTGAGCGGCTCGATCCGGTCGTGCTCTACAAACAGAACTGCGCGGGATGCCACGGCGCTGACGGCAAGCTGGGGCCTGCGCCGCCCATCGGCGATCCGGTCTATCTGGCGATCGCCGCCGATGAGACTTTGCGCAACACCATCTCGAAGGGCAGACCGGGAACCGCAATGTCGGCCTTTGCGCAAAGCGAAGGCGGCATGTTGACCAGCCAACAGGTCGACGCCATTGTGGGGGGAATCCGCCAGCGATGGAGCAAGCCCGATGTCCTACAGAGTGGGACAGCGCCGCCGTACGCGGCCCGATCCGCCGGCAATCCGCAGCAGGGAGCGGCCGTGTTCAAGACCTTCTGCGCCTCCTGTCACGGGGCCGACGGCAAGGGCGCAGCGAAGGTCGGCTCCATCGTCGATCCGAATTATCTCAGCCTCATTTCAAATCAGGGATTGCGGACCATCGTGATCATCGGGCGGCCGGACTTCAACGCGCCGGATTGGCGCAACAACGTCCCCGGGCGCGCCATGACCGACCAGGAAATCACCGATGTGGTGGCCTGGCTGGCAACACAACGGCCGGCGGGAGCGGCAGGGCAGATGGGGGAAAGCGCAATTGCGTCGCCGGCTAAAGCCGGCTCCGAAGAAGAAAGGGGGCGCCTGGACGCTGGCCTGAAGGCCAGCTCTACCCTAACAACCTCTTCGACGACGACCACTTCTACGAACGGAGGGCGGCAGTGAGCGACGACAAAGTTTCCCGGCGGCAGATGTTCGTCAAGCTGGGTCTTCTGATGAACGGCGCGGCAGCGCTCGTTCTGGCTACGCCCGTAATCGGGTATCTGCTTGCGCCCATCCTTCGCGGCCAAGGCGGTCGTTATCGCAAGTGGATCGACCTGGGCGAGCTGGACGAATTTCCCGAAGGTCAGACGCGGCTGGCCAAGTACAAGAACCCGATCTCCAGCGCATGGGACGGCGAGACCGACAACATTCCCTGCTGGGTGCGGCGCGTCGAGGGCAATACCTTCCAGGTCTTCGCCATCAATTGCGCGCACCTGGGTTGCCCCGTGCGCTGGTTCCCGCAATCGGGATTGTTCATGTGCCCCTGTCACGGAGGAGTGTATTACCGCGACGGTTCGCGCGCTTCCGGCCCGCCGCCGCGTGGGCTCTTTCAGTATCCCTACAAAGTGGAGAACGGTCACCTGATGATTGAGGCCGGGGAACTGCCGACCTTGTCCACCAGCGCCAGTCTTCACAAGCAACGCCAGGGCTGCCAGGGTTAGCGCTATGGCGACCAGATCAGGTACAAAGCGCGCATCGGACAATCGGCCAGGGGAAAGGCCGAGCCTGACGAAGACAATCAGCGACTGGTTCGGGCAGCGGCTGAAAATCGGCGTGGCGCTGCATGAAACCATGACGCATCCGGTGCCGCGCCAGTCGGCAAGCTGGTTCTACGTTTTCGGCAGCGCTGCGCTGACCGTTTTCATGCTACAGATCTTTACCGGCATCATGCTGGCGCTGATCTATGTTCCTTCTGCCGGCCAGGCCTGGCAGAGCCTGCAATACCTGAACCACGGCGTCACCCTGGGATGGTTTCTGCGCGCGGTGCACGGCTGGGGCTCGGACTTCATGATCGCCATCGTGCTCATCCACATGGTGCAGGTGGTGATGTTCGGCGCCTACAAATTTCCCCGCGAGCTGACCTGGATTGCCGGCGTCTTTCTGCTGCTGTTTACGTTGGGCATGGCCTTCACCGGCCAAGTGCTGAGGTTCGACCAGGACGCCTATTGGGGGCTGGGCATAGGGGCGTCCATCTCCGGCCGCGTGCCGTTCATCGGCGCCTGGGTGGTGCATCTGCTGCTGGGCGGGCCAATCATCGCCGGCGACACGCTTTCGCGGTTCTTTGCCCTACACGTCTTTGTCATTCCCGGCCTGCTGATCGCGTTTGTCTCGCTGCACTTGCTGATGGTGCTGAAGCTGGGCATCAGCGAATGGCCCATGCCTGGCCGGCTGGTGCGCCGCGCCACCTATATCCAAGAGTACGACGAGCTGACGAAAAGGGACGGCTTGCCTTTTGTGCCGGCGGCCATTTGGAAGGACCTGGTCTTCGCCTCCGTGGTCATCGCCGCCGTGCTGCTATGCGCGGCCGTGTTCGGTCCGTTCGGTCCCGGGGGCCAGCCTGATCCAACCATTGTGCAAACCGTGCCGAAGCCCGACTACTTCTTCCAGTGGCTATATGCGCTGCTGGCGCTGCTGCCGCCGCAGATGGAGACCTTCGCTCTGCTGGTTGGCCCGCCGGTAATTATCGGCTTTCTCATCCTACTGCCGTTCTTCGCCGGAGAAGGCGAGAAGAGCTGGAAGCGCCGCCCGATTGCCGTGGTCACCATCGCGCTGACGGCCGTGGCGCTCGGAACGCTGACGCACTACGCCAGCTACTCGCCCTGGAGCCCGGTGATGAATGCGTGGAGCGGCGATCCCGTACCGGTCGAGTACCTGAACGGACGCTCGCCGCTGGAGCGCCAGGGAGCGGCAATCTTCCAGGAGAAGCAGTGCAGGAATTGCCATTCCATCGGCGGCTCAGGCGGGCTGCGCGGGCCGGCGCTCGATAGCGTCGCCGTCCGCATGACGCATAACCAACTCGTGCGCCAGGTGGTGCAAGGCGGCGGCAACATGCCCGCCTACGGCAAGAACCTCACTCCCGCCGAGGTCACCGCGCTGGTGGCCTTCCTCGACACGCTGCATCCTGCCAACCAGCCCCCCGCCCGCGTCGCCGCCCAGCAGGTGATGGAGCAGGGCGAACCGCCCACGACGGGTAGCAAGCAGCAGTAGGCAGCTTGCGCGCTGGCTGGCATCGCAAAGTGCACAAGGCGACGGAAGGGGCGGTGACCCCGCGCGCGTTAGCGGTAAGCTTCGCGGCGGTGCAGCACACGACGAACTTCGATGCCGTCCGCAGTGGTGACGAAGAAGAGGCGATAATCGGCAATGCGCAGCCGAAGCTCATCTCGGCCCTGTAGCGTCTTCACGTCTCCGTCGCCCGTCTCAGCAAGACGGTGCAAAGTAGCAAAGATGCGCATGGCAGTCGGCTTATCGAGGCGGCGGATATCGGCCTTGGCCGGTTCGGTCCAAATAATCCGCGTCATCGTGATTTGTTAAAGCGGTCGATTTCTTCCTGGGTGATCCCGAGTTCCGCTAAGACCTGCTCGTGTGGGATGGGCTCGTTGTGCTTCAGCCACTCACGAGCTTCATCCAGCGCCTTGATCTCTTCCTCGCTGATGGGCTCGTCCTCAATGGGTGCGTTGGCGATGGCGCGGGCCACGGGATCGGTCATCACCAGAAGTAGGCGAACCACGGCGTCAAATTGGGCAGCATCAAGCCGATCCAGCATCTCGTGCGCGTGCTGCTTTTGTTCGGCGGGTGACATCAAGGATAGTTTACCAGTTCGTCCGGCACCCCAGAGCCTCCCCTGGAGCACGGACCTAGGGTTCGCCGGGGTGCCCCACTCATTCGCGGTTTTCGAATGAGTGGGTCTCAATTGATGCTCACTTCACCCCCGCCGGCGGCTCTTTGGACTAAGCAAGTTGCAAGTTATCACTTCACTGCCGCCGCCGGTTCGCCCACCCGCTTGGCCACCTTGAACGTTAGCTTGTGGTCGCGCTTGTTGACGTCGACCACGACGTGATCGCCGTGCAGCACCTCGCCGTCGAGAATTTTCATGGCCAGCGGGTCCTGCACCAGGCGCTGGATGGCCCGCTTCAGCGGACGCGCACCGTAATTCGGATCGTAGCCTTCGGTGAAGACCATCTCCTTCGCCGCGGGCGTTAGCTCGAGCGAAATCTTGCGATCGGCCAGCAGCCGCCGCAAGTCTTCCAGCCGCAGATCGACGATCTTCGTCAACTGCTCCTTGCCCAGCGGATTGAACAGGATAATGTCGTCCACGCGGTTGAGGAACTCGGGCTTGAAGTGCACCCGCAGCGCCTCCATCACCTGCTGGCGAGCTTCGCCCAGGCGCTCGGCTGTCGGCTCCATGCCGAGGTCCTGCAGATACGCCGAGCCGATGTTTGAGGTCATGATGATGATGGTGTTCTTGAAATCGACCACGCGGCCCTTGCCGTCGGTCAGGCGGCCATCGTCCATGATTTGCAGGAAGATATTGAAGACCTCGGGATGCGCCTTCTCGATCTCGTCGAAGAGCACCACCGAATACGGCCGCCGCCGCACCGCTTCTGTAAGCTGCCCGCCCTCTTCGTAGCCGACATATCCCGGCGGCGCGCCGATCAGCCGCGAGACCGCGTGCTTCTCCATGTATTCCGACATGTCGATGCGGATCATGGCGTGCTCGTCGTCAAAGAGGAACTCGGCCAGCGCACGCGCCAGTTCAGTTTTGCCGACGCCGGTGGGGCCGAGGAAGATGAACGAGCCGATGGGCCGGCGCGGATCGCTCAACCCGGCGCGCGAGCGTCGAATCGCGTTCGAGACATGCCCGACCGCTTCGTCCTGCCCGATGACGCGCTGCTGCAGCCGTTCTTCCATCGTCACCAGCTTCTTCACTTCGCCTTCCAGCATCTTCGACACCGGAATGCCGGTCCACTTGCTGACGATCTTGGCGACGTCCTCCTCGTCCACTTCTTCCTTCAACATGCGCGACTGCTTGCCGTCCATGGCCGCGCTCAGCTTGGCGATCTGCTGCTCGAGTTGCGGCAGCTCGCCGTACTTGAGCTGCGCGGCGCGGTTGTAGTCGCCCTTGCGCGTCGCGTCCTGCTCTTCCAGCTTCACCCGCTCGATGCGCTCCTTCAGCTCACGCACCTTGGCGATGGCTTCTTTCTCCTGTTTCCAGCGGGCTTTCAGTGCGTTGGCGTCTTCCTTGTTGTGCGCCAACTCTTTTTCGACTGCTCCAAGTCGCTCGCGCGAGTTGGGATCGTCTTCCCGCTTCAGGGCCTGGCGCTCGATTTCAAGCTGCGTCGCGCGGCGTTCGAGCTGGTCGATCTCGGTCGGCATGGAGTCGATCTGGATGCGCAACGAGGCGGCGGCTTCGTCGATCAGGTCGATCGCTTTGTCCGGCAGGAAGCGGTCGGTGATGTAGCGATGCGACAGCGTCGCCGCCGCGACTATCGCCGAATCCTTGATGCGTACGCCGTGATGCACTTCATATTTTTCGCGCAAGCCGCGCAGGATGGCGATGGTGTCTTCCACCGTCGGCTCGCCAATCTGCACCGGTTGGAAACGGCGCTCCAGCGCCGGGTCCTTCTCGATGTACTTGCGATATTCGTTCAGCGTGGTGGCGCCGATGGCGCGCAGCTCGCCGCGGGCCAGCGCCGGCTTCAGCATGTTGGAAGCGTCAATCGCACCCTCGGCCGCGCCCGCTCCCACCAGCGTGTGCAGCTCGTCGATGAACAGAACGATCTGGCCCTGCGACTGCTCAATTTCTTTTAGGACGGCTTTCAGGCGGTCTTCAAACTCGCCGCGATACTTCGCGCCCGCCAGCATCGCGCCCAAATCGAGCGCCACCAGCCGCTTGTTCTTCAACTGCTCGGGAACATCGCCGGAGATGATACGTTGCGCCAAGCCTTCCACGATGGCGGTTTTGCCCACGCCGGGCTCGCCGATCAGCACTGGATTGTTCTTGGTGCGACGCGAGAGCACCTGCACCACGCGGCGCACTTCTTCGTCGCGGCCAATCACCGGATCGAGCTTGCCGTTGCGCGCCAGCTCCGTCAGGTCTTTGGCGTAGCGCTCCAGCGCCTGGTACTTGGCTTCGGGATTTTGATCGGTAACCGTCTGATTGCCGCGGACGACGGTCAGCGCGCGCAGAACGTTGTCATAGCTGGCGCCCCCGCGAGCGAGGATCTCCTGCGCCACGTCGCGCTTCAGCTTGGTCATCGCCAGCAGCAGGTGCTCGGTGGAGACGTACTCGTCCTTGAAATTCGACGCCTCCTTGAAGGCGCTCTCCAGCATCTGCGAAGCGGCGTCGGCCAGATGCGCCTGGGCGGCGCCGCTGCCGGAAACCTTCGGCAGCTTGTCGATCTCGCGTGTGGCATCAGCCTCTACGGTAGAGGCGTGCAATCCAACGCGCTCCAAAAGCGGCGCGACGATGCCTTCGCGGTCTTCCACCAGCGCGGCCAGAATGTGCACCGGCTGCAACTCGGGATTGCCGTGCTCGCTGGCGAGATCGTTCGCCCGCTGCATCGCTTCCTGCGCTTTGACCGTTAATTTGTCCCAACGAATTGGCATATGTAGCTCCGAGCAATTAGCGACTAGCAATTAGCAATTAGCAAAACCACAACCCAGCCAGTGTCATCCTGAGCGGATGCGGCCAGCCGTTGGCCGCCGGAGTCGAAGGACCCCCTATCTATTTTGCGCCCGTGCTCGCCGTAGGAATAGCAAGTGATGGATCAGAAAGTCGCGCGGCGCGAACCACAGACTGGGCACTGACCACTGGTCGCTGGCTGCTGCATTTCCGCCCCTCGGAGAGCTCCGTCGGCAAACAAAAGGGAGGCAAGCATTGAACCCACCTCCCTTCGAACTCCCCAGTTCGTCTCCCTCAAGGAAAACTCCCCAGGGGCGAAACCTGTCAGTTACTGACAACGGACAACCGACAACTGACAACTATTACGCTGCGTGGCCCTTGCCCGTCGACTGAGGCTCGACCTTCTTGCCTTCAATCGTCTTCTGGCCGATGTTGACCTTGATCTGCTTGGGCTTGGCTTCGGCCCGCTTGGCCAGCCGCAACTTCAGCACGCCGTGATCGTAGTCGGCCTGGATGTCCTCGGTGTTTACCGTGTTCGGCAGCGTGAACGAACGGCTGAAGCTGCCATAGCGGCGCTCCACCCGATGGAAGTTCTCTTCTTTCTCTTCCTTCTCGATTTTGCGCTCGCCACTCACGGTGAGAACGTTGTTTTCGACCTTGACGTCGAGGTCCTTCTCGTCGACGCCGGGCACCTCCAGCTTCAACTGGATGCTGTGCTCGTCCTCGTAGATATCAACCGGAGGCACGAACGCCCCGGCGGTCAGCGACTCTTCGCGGTCGCCATACTGCTCCTCGAAAAGCCGGTTCATGCGGTTCTGCAAGCTGTTCAGTTCACGAAAGGGGTCCCAACGAGTCAACACTGTCATGGTTCTGTTCCTCCCAATAATTAAGAGATCTTGGGGTCTTCCGACCTTCCTGAAGTTTTGATGCGCTACTTAGCGTAAAAGAATCATAAAATATGAGCATATCATTGTCAAGTAGAAATTCCTCCTTTCGGGCGGAAATTAGAAGCGGCGTCAGGAACCGAAATTCTGTATGTAAGTTATTGATTAATTTACTTGTTACTTATGGTTCGAACTGCTTATCGGGAACATCCAGCCTCTCTTACGACCGTTTCGTCGGAGTTCCCTGCGGTCGCAAAGGCGTCGAGGCCTGACTGTTACTCCTCTTCGTTGAGAGTCAAGAGGCGCTCGTCAGGGATGTTCTGAGCAGAAAATTTAGCGGGGTACCGAGCTACGGACAACTGCGGCGCGAGGCGAAGCTTGGGACGGTACTCTTACACCCACTCACCCGGCGGGTTCTTCAGGCCAGTGCTTGACAGATCACGCACTTCAGGTACGCCGTCTCCGGAACGTTGAGCAGAACCGGGTGATCCTGGGCGGCTCCACGTTTCGCAAGCACGCGGACGACGCGCCCGGCGTCTGCCGCAGCCGCGCCCAACATCTCCAGGAACTCGGCCTCGCTTACATGGAACGAGCAGGAGCAAGTGACGAGAATGCCTCTGGGGCGAAGCATCTTCAGGGCGCGCAGGTTGAGTTCCTTGTAGCCGCGCAGCGCCGTCGGCAGGGCGCGCTTCGTCTTCGCGAAGGCCGGAGGATCGAGGACGATGGTGTCGTACTCGCGACCGGCGGCAGCGTAGTCCTTCAGCAGATCGAAGGCGTTGGCCTCGATCCACTCGATCTCGCCGCAGCGATGTTGCGCACAATTGAGCTGCTCATTCTGCTCGGCGACTTCCAACGCCGGCCGCGAAGAATCGACCGCGGTGACGCTATCGCAGACTCGCGCCAGGTGCAGCGCAAAGCCTCCCTGATAGGTGAAAACATCGAGCGCCGCGCCGAGCGCATAGCGAGCCGCGACGGCGCAGTTCTCGCGCTGATCGAGGAAGGCGCCGGTCTTCTGCCCGCTGAGCGCGTCGTAGTGGAAGCGGACGCCATTCAAGGTGAAGATCGTTTTAGAATGATCGATTGTCTCCCACCCCAGCCCAAAATCAGGGCTAGAGCGGGGCACCCGCAGCAAACGCGATTGGCGCGGCGGCAACTGCTCCAGTTCGCGAATATGCGGATCGACGCGTTCGACGATGCTGGCAGCAGGGAAGTGCTCGGTCAGCGAATCCGCCACAACTTGCCGCAAGTCCTCGCGATCAAACGCCTGGGTTAGCGCCTGCAGCACGAGCAGATCGTTGTATTTGTCGACGATCAGGCCCGGCAACAGGTCGGCCTCGCTGAAGATGATGCGGTAGGAATTCGCATCCTGTGCGATCTCCCGGCGGAAGCTGGCCGCGGTGCCGATGCGCCTGCGCAAGAGATCGGCCAATGCCTCGTCGGCGATTTCCTCCGAACTCAGCAGACGGACGGCGATCTGCGACGCGCTGCTATAGAGCGCCGATCCCAGCTTACGGCCGCGCTCATCCCGGACATGCACCAGCGCGCCTGCCGGAGCCTGCACCGAGGACAGCAAATCCGAGCGGTAAACCCAGGGATGACCAGCGCGCAGGCGGGCCGCGCCGCGACGGTTAACGGCAATCACAGGAGTTGAGGGGGCCAAGAAGTCCTTTCTGAAAATCCAAGGTTTAATCCTAGACTCAGCCCGGCTCCTTTCCAATAAACAGTGCTTTTCGCTGCCATAAAGACTTCTTATAGCGAAAACAGCCAAGCCTTGCGTCCACGAGCGGGCAGCGCTGATCCTATAAAAGGGGATGGGCTGTTGTGCAGACAGCCCGCAGGGAGCTCTCATGGATGGTACGACTCGCCCGGCGAAGTGGCAGGTGCTGCTGGCTTTCGGCATTGTGTACTTGGTTTGGGGCTCGACGTTTCTTGCCATTCGCGTGGGCGTGCGCGAAGTGCCGCCGTTTCTGCTGGCGGCAATGCGCTTCCTGCTGGCGGGAGGAATTCTGTTCGCGTGGACGCGGGGCCGGGGAACACCTGCACCGCGCAGTCGCGAGTGGCTTTCGGCCTCTCTGCTGGCGGTGCTGATCTTCGTCCTGGATTACGGACTGTTGTTTTGGGCGGAGCAGCGGGTGCCATCGGGCATTGCGGCGGTGATGCTGGCCACCATTCCGGCGTTCATGGCGCTCGCGGAAATCCTTCTGCTGAAAACGCAGCAGCTCACAGCGCGACTGGGCTTTGCGCTGCTGGTGGGAATCGGCGGGGTTGCGGTGCTGGTGAACCACTCGCTGGGACTGGGTGAGAGTGCGATCAATACGGCGGGCGCGGTTGCGTTGTTGGTGGGGGCGACGAGCTGGTCGGTGGCCTCGGCGCTCACCCGCAAGCTGCCGCTGCCGGAGTCGAAGCCGATGAGCGCGGCCTCGCAGATGCTCTGTGGAGGAGTGTTGCTGGCACTAACGGCGACGGCACTGGGAGAGTTTCGCGGCTTCCATCCGCTGGCGGTATCGCGCGGCGCCTGGATCGCGCTGGCGTACTTGACCGTCGCGGGATCAATTGTGGCCTTTACCGCATACGTCTGGCTGCTGCACCACGAGTCGCCCACCAAGGTAGGAACCTACGCTTACATCAATCCCGTAGTCGCTGTGGCGCTGGGATACTTTTTCGGCGGCGAAGGGCTGGGAGCGCGGACACTCTTGGGAACGGCGCTGGTGCTGGTCAGCGTGGTGGTGATTACCACAATGCCAGCGAAAGGGCGCACGGCCGCAACAGTTGAGGACGCGCTTCCGGGGGCGGAGAACTCGGAGGGTTAGCGAGGTCGTCACCGGGGTGGGCTCGTGACGCGATTCGTGAATAAAATTCGAGCAGACAGTGGTTTCGGCAGGGCTGAAAGATGACGATGGAAAAGCTAAAGCGAGAGGACTGTGCCGCCGGCTGAAGCCGGCTCAGAAAGCAGATAAGACGCTTGGACGCTGGCCTAAAGGCCAGCTCTACCGAGCCTGCTTCCGCGACCACCTTTTCAGAATCCTGTGAAGTGGTGCGGCTTCATCATTTAAGTGTTGCTGATCGCTTCCTGCGCCACGGGCACGGTGAAAGAAAACACCGAGCCACTGCCGAGTTGCGAAGTCACGCTGATGCTTCCCCCGTGGGCTTCGACGATGGCTTTGGCGATGGCCAATCCCATGCCAGTGCCTTGCACTTGATAGCGCTGGTCGCGGCCACGATAGAACTTCTCGAAGATCAGCGATTGCTCGAGGTCGTCAATGCCGGGGCCGCAGTCTGCCACACTCAGATTCAGCATCTTGCCGGCCCGTTCGGCGCAGATGGTGATGGGGGTTCCCGCGGGCGAATACTTGGCGGCGTTCTCCAGCAATTGCACCAGGACTTCCCCAATCCGTTCCAGGTCTACCCGTAGCGGCGGCAAGCCCTCGGGAATTTGCAACTTCACTTCGCGGCCGGTAAGAGCTTGCTTCGAGCGTTCCAGAGCGGCCTCGACTACCTCGCGGACGGGATGCGCGGCGCGATGTAGCTCCACCTGTTGGGCATCGAGCTGGGCCATCTCGGCAGCCTCGCCCACCAGCCGGTTCAGGCGGTCCGTCTCCTCATTGATCACCGTGAGCAGTTCTTGCCTGGCCTCGTTGCTGACGGGATCAGGAGAAAGCAGTGTGGTGACCGAGAGTTTGATGGCGGTAAGCGGCGTGCGAAGTTCGTGGGTCACGCTGTCGAGCAAAGCCGAGCGCAGCTTTTCATTTTCGCGCGATGCCTCGGCGCGAGTGAGGGTTTCCACCGCTCCGGCGCGCTCGATGGAGATGGCGACCAGGCTGCCCACCGCTTCCAGGGTTTCGCGGGAAAGCACGGCACCTTCCAGCCCAAGGCTGCCCACCGCTCGAACACCGATTCGCAGCGGCACAAAACACAACTGCTTTTCTTCATCCACCACCAACTCGCCGCGGCCGCTCACCGACTCCAATTGGTCTTCGCTGAGTTCCGGATGGTGAACGCCTGTGCGATACACCTCTCTGCGCTTCGGGAGGTACATGGCGACGGACTTCAACCCGAAGGCATCGCGAACATAATGTGGAATGGAGTTAAGTAGCTCCATTACGTTTTCGGTGGCCAGCAATTGCTGGCTGAGAGAATAAAGACGTTCGACTTCCTTGCGGCGGCGGGTGGCGTTTTGGGTTTCCCGGCGAGCGCGCTCGGAGAGCCGGCTGGCGACAATGGCGGTGATAAGAAATACGAACAGAGCGAGCCAGTCCTGGGGATCGGCGACGGTGAAGGTGTGGACCGGAGGCAAGAAGTAGTAATTGAAACCCAGCGTGGCAGCGATCGCGGTGGTGATGGCAAGAGTGAGTCCCCAGCGGCTGGCAACGAATAGGACAATCAGAAGGAAGGTCAGCGCCACAGTCGTCGGATTGACGGGCAGCCGGCGATAGGCGACTACCACGATCGCGACTGTGCCGAGGGCAATGACGTAGCGGTATGCCAGGAGCTGGAGTTGTTTCGACGACACCGTCGGCCGCCATAGCGGTTTCTGCTCGGTCCCTGGCTGACGTTGCGCATTCACGGCACGATTGTACCGAATTGGCTGGCCACTACCCTTTTTGCGCTCGCTGCCTCAGAATGATGACTCATGCCAAAAACTCCCGAGCAATGGCTGGAGGAGACCGCTCCCGAGAAGAAAGCCGGGGTGTTTAAGCTGTTTTTGGGATACGCGCCCGGGGTGGGCAAGACGTATTCCATGCTGAGCGAGGCGATCCGCCGGCAGAGCCGCGGCGAAGACGTGGTCATCGGCGTGGTGGAGAGCCACGGTCGCAAAGCCACCATGGAGTTGGCCGGCCGGCTGGAAACGGTGCCGCGCAAGCCGCTCAACTATAAGGGCACGACGTTTGAAGAGATGGACGTAGACGCCATTCTGGCGCGCCGTCCACAGGTGGTGCTGGTGGACGAGTTGGCGCACACCAACATCGATGGCAGCAAACACCACAAGCGCTACGAGGACGTTTTCGAGCTGCTGGACAACAAGATCGATGTGCTCTCCACCATGAACGTGCAACACCTGGAGAGCGTGACCCCGATGGTGCACAAGATCACCGGCATCGTGGTGCGCGAGACGGTTCCGGACTGGGTGCTGAAGCGCGTCGATGAAATTGTGCTCTCCGACGTGACGCCGGAGGCGCTGCAAACCCGCATGCGGCGCGGCGATATTTATCCCAAAGACCGCACTGACCGCGCCCTGGGCAACTTCTTTCGTCCCAGCAACCTGATCGCGCTGCGCGAAATCGCCTTGCGGCACGTGGCGCAGGTGGTGGATCGCAGCCTGGAACCGTACATCCAGACCGAGATGGATCCCGGCCGCGAATTGCAAGTGCGCGAGCGCATCGCAGTGGGCGTCAGCTCCAATCCTGCGGCGCAGTACCTGGTGGCGCGCGCTTCGCGCATGGCGCAGGCGGTGAATGGGGAGCTTTTCGTGGTTTATGTCGATATCGGCGTCGACGACGATCCCGAGCGGCAACGCACCCTGCAGGCCAACCTTCGCTTTGCCGAGAACCTGGGCGCGCAGGTGGTGCGGCTGAAGGGCAGGAAGGTCGCCGCCGCCATGGCGGAGTTCGTGCGCGAAAAGCACATCACGCAGATGATCTTCGGCCATTCAGCCACCGGCGGCTGGCGCCGGTATCTGTTCCTGTCGGCGATACATCGCTTCTTGCGCGACGCGCCCCCGGTGGATATTCACATTGTGAAGCAGCAACTGGATTGAGGAAGACAGTTTCGAGTGTCGAGTGTCGAGTGTCGAGTTTCAAGTTGGGGAGTGCAGCCATCAGCCCGTGGGGAAAGCCGGTTTTGAAGGGGCACGGCTTCAGCCGTGCCGTAAAGCTCGCAATATCAACGGGGCTTTAGCCCCTGCGGGACCGATTTCACAAAATCCCGACTTTCACCACGGGCCGCTATGTCCATATTTCTGTCTCGGTCTCGTCGTGTGGCAGCGAGAGTCTCAACTTGAAACCCGAAACTAGAAACTAGAAACTGACCCATGCCCCGCGCCCACATCCTGGAATACCTGGACAACTTTCGCTCTCATGCGAGTGAGATCGCCTACGTTCATCGCCGGGGATATCGCACCCAGCGCTGGACGTACGGCGACGTGCTGGCCACGGCCTATCGCTTTGCTCGCGAACTGGAAGCGCGCGGCATCGGCAAAGACGACAAGGTCCTGATTTGGGGAGAGAACTGCGCCGAATGGATCGCGGTTTTTTTCGGGTGCGTGCTGCGCGGCGCCATCGTCGTTCCCGTTGACAAGATCGCCACCGCGGATTTTGCGCAGCGTATCGCGCAGCAAGTCGACGCCAAGCTCTGTGTGGCATCGCCGCAGAACCAGATCCCCGGAGTGGAGTCGCTTCCTCTGGAAGAGCTGCGCGAGAGACTTCCCCCGCGCTCCGACGCGCCGTTTCCGTCACCGCCGTTTACGCGTGACGATATCGTCGAGATCGTCTTTACCTCAGGCACAACGGATGAGCCGCGCGGGGTCGTCATTTCACACGGCAACATTCTCGCGAACCTTGAGCCGCTGGAGCGTGAGATTGCCAAGTATCGCCGCTACGAACGCATCTTCCACCCCCTGCGCTTCCTCAATCTGCTGCCCCTCAGCCACATCTTCGGGCAGTTTCTGGGCATCTTCGTTCCGCAACTCATCGCCGCGACGGTGCTTTTCCAGGACATGTTGAATCCGTCGGAGATCCTTCAGGCCATCAAGAAGGAGCGCGTCTCGGTGGTCGTTGCTGTGCCGCGGCTGATGGAATCGCTGAAGGAGAAAATTGGGCGAGACCTGGAAGCGGTGGGCAAGCAGCCGTGGTTCGCGTGCCAATTCGCCGCCGCCGAGAATGAGCATGTAGCCAGGCGCTGGTGGCGTTTTCGCCGGATTCATCGTCGCTTCGGCTGGAAGTTCTGGGCTTTCATCGCCGGCGGCGCAGCGCTGGACAGCGAGACCGAAGAGTTCTGGCGGCGCTTAGGTTTCGTCGTGATCCAGGGCTACGGCCTTACCGAGACAACCTCGCTGATCTCGTTGAACCATCCCTTTCGCGTGGGCCGGCGCTCCATAGGCAAGGTGCTGGAGGGCCGCGAGATCAAACTGGATGAGAACGGCGAAATTCTGGTGCGCGGGGCCAACGTTGCCACTGGCTACTGGCAAGCGAAGAAGCTGATGCCAGTGCTGAATGAGGAAGGCTGGTTTCGCACCGGCGATATTGGCGAGCTGGATGCCGAGGGCAACCTCTACTTCAAGGGGCGCAAGAAGAATGTCATCGTGACACGCGAGGGGATGAACGTCTACCCCGAAGATCTGGAGGCAGCGCTGCGCCGCCAGCCCGAAGTGCGCGACTGCGTGGTGGTGGGACTGGAGCAACGCGGCAATGCCGAGCCTTGCGCCGTGCTGCTGTTGCGCGACTCCCGCCAGTCGCCAAGTCAGGAGGCAGATCCACAGGCGATTGTGCGGCGTGCCAATCAACATCTGGCTGATTACCAACAGATGCGCCGCTGGCTGGTCTGGCCGGACGAAGACTTTCCGCGCACGCCGACGCAGAAGCCGAAGCTGGCCCTCATCCAGGTGGCAGTGCAGCAACATTTCGCCTCCGGCGACGGCGGCAGCGCGACGACGCATAGCGCACTGGGCGATCTGATCACGCGCATCACTGGCCGCAGCGCAGGAGAGCTCGCGCCCGACGCCAAGCTGGAGGGAGACCTCAACCTCAACTCGATGGATCGGGTTGAGCTGATGAGCGCGCTGGAAGACCGCTATCAGGTTGACCTGAACCAGGCCGACTTCACCAAGGTGAGCACGGTCGGCGATCTGGAGCGGTTGCTGCGCGCGCCGCAGGAATCGCCGCTGACCCAGTATCCCTATCCGCGCTGGGCGCAGCGCCGGCCCATCACCTGGATTCGCGAATTCATCTATTACCTGCTCACCTGGCCGGCGACGATGATCATGGCCCATCCCAAAATTGTTGGCCGCGAAAACTTGCGCGGCGTGGAAGGGCCGCTGCTCATCAGTTGCAACCACGTGACCTACATCGATGTGGGCTTCGCGCTGATTGCCCTGCCCCCGCGCCTTCGCCGCAGACTGGCCGTTGGCATGTTAGGCGAGCTGCTATGGCAGATGTGGCGCCCGCCGCACGAGTGGAATCCGTTTCGGCGGCTCTCCTACAAAGTGGGATATTACCTTGTGGTCGCGCTGTTCGACGTTTTTCCACTGCCGCAGCAATCGGGCGTGCGCGAAAGTTTTGCCTATGCGGGCGAGTCGGCGGATCGCGGCTACAGCGTGCTGGTCTATCCCGAGGGCCAGCGCACACCCGATGGCAAGCCGACGCCCTTTCGATCAGGGTTGGGCATGTTGGCGGCACGGCTGAATGTTCCCGTACTGCCGTTGCGCATCGACGGCCTGTGGGAGATGAAGCTGAAGGGCCACAAGATCGCGCGGCCCGGTCAGTTGAAGGTCGTCATCGGCAAGCCCATGCGCTTCCCGCCGGAAACGCCGCCCGAAGAGATCACCAACCAGGTGGAACACGTGACTTGGACGATGTGAAGTTCCCGATCACCGCTCGAGAGATTTCCGGTCCCATCTTCCCAGATTGGCAGCAGCCTCATAGGTACTTTGCAGGAATTCCAGCAACGCTTGCTTGGGACGGTCGGCAGTGCGCACGTCGTCATACATCAAGAGAAACTCTTTCAACTGCGGATGGTAATAGGCCGCCTCGGGACGTACGGCTTGCTCGGCAAAGCCTGCCGGTTCGGGAGCTGCGTAGGAATAAAACGCCGGGCCTGCGATGCCTCCGCCGCCGGGCCAGAATCCGGCGCTGCTTACCTCGTGCGAGTAGGCCTCTCGGGTAATCGCATCGGCGCCGGGCCGCTCCGGCGCCCGCCGGCCGGAAAAGCGCGTCACCGCCAGATCGAAGCTTCCCCAGAAGAAATGGACGGGACTGACCTTGCCCAGGAACGGCGCCCGGAACTGCTTCAGCACGTCATCCACCCACACCAGAATCTGCCCAGAACTTGCCCACCGCCTCCTTGTCGTAGGTGGCGTGTACGGTGTCCTCCTCGAAGCGAATCGGGTTCGGGACCTCGCACGGCGTGGTCCGGATTTTTATGTGAATACCAAGTTCCGAGAGCGCGGTCATCACTAGCTGATAGAACTCAGCCACGCTTTGGGACTTCAGGTCGAGCGCAATGCGGTGGCCCCCGCTGGTTTCGATGACCAGTTCATGTTTGATGAAGTCGAAACAAATTTCCACATCTATGTGCTCGTAAGGCATCACGGAAGTTGTCAGCCCGCGCGCCCAGACGTATAGCGGCACATTCCACCAGTGATTGACCAGCGGGCAAAGTGCCAGGCGCACCTTGCCAACCACCTGCGTCCACATGTGCAAGGTTGCCAGCGTGTCTTTCCACGACTCGTAAGGCAATTCCGGCAGTTTTTGATCCTCGTAGAAGTAATTTGCTTGAGCCAAGCTCATTCTTCACCTCGTCGAATTGCTCTTGTATACGATTCCTGTTGCGGCTTGCCGGATGTGGAAGATTGGCACTTTTTCCTTAGCGGCGGGACAAACATCGGCGACGTTCAGGGATCACAAGCCAGGGTTCTTCAGGCCGGTATAATTTGGGGTTCCGCAACAAAAGTTCACGGCAGGTTTCCATGACCATTATCAAACAACAAGATCTCATTCAGAGCGTGGCTGACGCTCTGCAGTTCATCTCCTACTACCATCCCGTCGACTTCATCCAGGGCATGACGCGCGCCTACGAGAAGGAGAAGTCACCGGCCGCGCGTGACGCCATTGCGCAGATCCTGATCAACTCGCGCATGTGCGCGGAAGGCCACCGGCCCATCTGCCAGGACACCGGCATCGTTACCGTCTTCCTCAAGGTCGGCATGAAGGTGCAGTGGGACGCGACCATGAGCGTCGAGGAGATGGTCAACGAGGGCGTGCGCCGGGCCTACCTGCATGAGCACAACAAGCTGCGGGCCAGCGTCCTGGCCGATCCCGCCGGGACGCGCAAGAATACCAAGGACAATACGCCCGCCGTTATCAACATGACGATTGTGCCGGGTGACAAGCTGGAGGTGATCGTTGCGGCCAAGGGCGGCGGCTCGGAGGCCAAAGCGAAGTTCGTCAATCTGAATCCGTCGGATTCCATCGTCGAGTGGGTGCTGAAGACGGTGCCGACGATGGGCGCGGGCTGGTGCCCGCCGGGGATCATCGGCATCGGCATCGGTGGTACCGCCGAGAAAGCCATGCTGCTGGCCAAGGAAGCCCTGATGGAGCCAATCGACATCCAGGAACTGATCGCGCGCGGCCCGAAGACCACCACGGAGAAGCTGCGCGTCGAACTCTACAAGAAGGTCAACGCGCTGGGCATTGGCGCGCAGGGCCTCGGCGGCCTGACCACCGTACTCGACGTCAAGGTGAAGGATTATCCCACGCACGCCGCCAATCTGCTGGTGGCCATGATCCCCAACTGCGCTGCCACGCGCCACGCACACTTCGTGCTCGACGGCAGCGGGCCGGTGGCGCTCAAGCCGCCGTCACTCCAAGACTGGCCGACGCTGACCTACAATCCCGCGGGCGCGCGCCGCGTCAACCTCGACACGGTTACGCGCGAGGAAGTCGCCACCTGGAAGACTGGCGAGGTCATTCTGCTCAGCGGCAAGCTGCTCACTGGCCGCGACGCCGCGCACAAGCGCATGACCGACATGCTCAACGCCAAGCAGGCGCTGCCGGTGGACTTCACCAACCGCTTCATCTACTACGTCGGCCCGGTCGATCCCGTGCGCGACGAAGTCGTCGGCCCCGCCGGCCCCACAACGTCCACGCGCATGGATAAGTTCACCCGCCAGATGCTGCACGAGACCGGACTGCTGGGCATGGTCGGCAAATCCGAGCGCGGCCCGGCGGCCATCGAAGCCATCCGCGACCACAAAGCGGTGTACCTGATGGCCGTCGGCGGTGCAGCGTACCTGGTCTCGAAGGCCATCAAGAAGTCGCGCGTCATGGCCTTCCACGATCTCGGCATGGAAGCCATCTACGAGTTCGAAGTGGAAGACATGCCGGTGATGGTGGCCGTCGACGTGAATGGCAACTCCGTACACGAAACCGGCCCCAAGGAGTGGCAAGCCAAAATCGCGGAGATGGTGGAGATATACACTGGAGGTATCCCTCAACGTTTAGCGAAACAGTAGGAGCAGAGCGGCGCCGCCACCGAATATGTGCGGGGCTTCAGACTTGCCAACGCGAGATGCAAATACACCAGGGCTGTCGTATATCGTCCCGTCGCTTTCCACTCGTCCTACACATTTGCCCAACGGGCCCCCGCTGTTGAACACGCGTCCGTCCTTGTCGACGCGACCAACGCAGGAGGCCAAGAAACCTCCACCATCGTAAACCTTCCCATCATTATCAACTCGTCCAATACACTTACCGAGCATGGTTGAGCTATCGTAAACCTTTCCATCACCATCGATTCGTCCGATGCAGGTCGCGCTCCATCCTGCACCGTTGTAGATCTTGCCCATCCTGCCTCCTATTTGTTGCTCTTGCGCATTTGTTTTAGGAGAAAAAGAATCGGTTCAAGAAAGCCTGTCCTCACAAACGCTCGTAGGCGGCTGTGCCGACCTATGAAACCGGCTAGTGGAGGTGAGATGTAGTAATAAAAACGTACTGCTATATTACCTATCCGATACTTCAACAAGGTATCATCACGGAACTCGCAAAGAGTCTGGACCTGTTGAGCGACTGGCGAACCGTATGCTGCCGTGGCAATAAAGCACATGCCCTTCTTTACCGGGTTCTCAATCTCGTCTTTCAGCTGACGCGCCAGTACGTATACATCATCGTCCTGGAAATTTGTGATAACATAGTTTGCCTCCCGAATGGCGCGTTCGTGCTCCTTAAGCGTCTCGAAGATCATTGCTTTCGCGAAGTGCGCGCCTGGGTAGTCATAGATTTCGAGTGCCCGATCCAATAGACCAAGAGCTTCCCGGGCATTACCTTTCTCCTGGTGCTTTGCGATCATCGCTGATGCTACGCCTACTGCCATATTGTTTTCTCGATTCGCAGCGGCGCGTCGCATGAATCCGACGGAATGGAATTTACCCATCGCCATAAAGGTATAGTAGCCCGCTTCGTGCACCCTCCCTTCAGGGGCATTCGGGAAGTTTGCCTTAACAAGCTCTATCTGCTTCCGGTATATTTCCAGTTTGCGGTCAAGCTCCCTTTGTAGACGTTTGGCGTCGTCTGGACTTGCTTCTGCGAGATTGTCAGCCAACTGCTGAATATCGTTGCTATATTGTTGCAGGATCTTCAGTTCCGGCGTTAACTGCGGTGTGGACATATCTTCTCTCCTCCGCCTGTCTATAGTCTGTGCGCATGCAACAATGCTTCGCCGCGACGAATCATAGACGCATGTCGCCGAGTTGGCAACAAATTTTCGGTCCAGTTGTAGCCAAGCTCCTAGCAGTACGCCTGGTGCCCCAGGTTCGCCGACCTTGGGCTAACCTGGGCCGGTATACTCGGCTGAGCTGCCCAGGTCAGCGTCGAAAGGAAGGACGCGAACCTGGGGGCACTCGGCTAGGAATGTAATTCTTCTAGCTCCTTCCAGGGCGGATTGAGATGAATTTCAACCGGAGAATTTGGGATTAGGACCGTATCGACGGGCCACCAGCCGCCCTGGCTGCAGTCGTAACCTTGCGGCGCATAGGGTCGATGACTGCAACCGGTGCCCCGTCTTGAAGGGGCACGCCTTCAGGCGTGCCGTCAGGTCAGCTAAACGATCCGGCTTTAGCCGCTGAGGGAACACGCAGTTCGTTCAACCAGCGAGGTCCCTCAGTGGCTAAAGCCATCGGCAAAAGGAGAGAGTACGGCACGGCTAAAGCCGTGCCCCTTCAAAGCGCCAAAAACACAGGTCTGATTGGGAAAAAAGCTATGAATGCAACTCCTCGAGCTTCTTCCACAGCGGATCGAGAGGGAGTTCAACCTGGGAGTTTGCGATCACAAGCTTATCCACCGGCTGCCAGGCGCCCCGGCTGCAGTCATAGGCTTTACGGCGCATAGGATCGATGACCCAGATGTTGGCGACGCCCATGGCGCGGTAGTCGTCCAGCCGCTGCTGGTAGCGGGAAACGCGGTCTTCGGGTGAGAGTACCTCAACGATTGCGACCGGCGGCGTAGCCAGGACCGCCTCAAAGCTTCTGTTAAGAGGAAGGAAAGCAATATCAGCAACACGTACTTGCCGCGGCGAAATTCGAAGTCGGATCTCCGGGTAGGCTTCCAGCTTCCATTGTTGTTCGTGTACGGCCAGCCACTTGATCAGGAAGGCCTGTACCGCTGAGTGCTCTTGCTCACCCACGTTACGCTCCTCCAGCACGCCGTCGACGTAGTCGCAATCGGGCTCGTAATCCGTCGCGAGGTATTCATCGAGGGAAACAGGGGGCTGTAGCTGAAGATTTTCGGATAGCTGCCTGGTTGCCATCGCTGGCGCTCCTCAAGAGGAGTCTATCACTGCCACGCCGCTTACCGCGCTTGCTCCTACCGCTAAAGCGGCACACCGCTACGCTCATTGTGGGATTGGCTATCGGCAGATGCAGTGGCAATATCCCCTCATGCAACAGTGAGACCGTCCGTCGGCGTCTGGGAGTGCCGGCGGCAAAGCGGCGCAGGGCGACACTTCTCCTCATACCCACACCCCTGTAGGCTTCGGTCCTTTCTCAAACGCAAACAGGGCCTGGCGATCCCTCGCCGGGCCCTTGCACTGTCTTTGGGGTGTGAGATTCCGCACGGGCAGCTTTCGTCCCGCCGCCGCGGCGCAATTATGTTCTAATGCTGTTAGCGACTGAGTAGGCGAGGCAGAAGCATGGACGAGCGCGACTTCTATGACGAGCGGCAACAGACCAAGCAATCGACCTTAAACTGCCCGCACTGTCATCAATCGGCCGAGTACGAACTGGGCTGGCTGGTGCGCACCAAGCGGCGCCAGTTGCCGCCACGCGCCGATGAGCGCGACCGCGCCAAGTTCGCCAAAGCGCGCTCCTACATGGTGCGCCGGGACGACCTGGTGGCCTGCAAAAACCCCCGTTGTCGCAAGCGCTTCGAAGTGTCGGGTATCCAGTCGGTGGCCTTCCTGGATGACATGGCAACGAATCGCTGAGCGTGATTCCGGCCGGTTGTAGAATTTTCTCGAGACCCTCCTACAGGGTGAGTGTGTGAAAAAAGGACAAGGTTGGGTTCTGCTTATCGCTCTCGGTCTGGCGCTGTCCGCGCCGGCCGCCATTCATGCCCGATCGCATTCTCCGCACACGGCGTCGCAGAAGCGGGCGCAAAAGGACGCGAAGCGCTACAACAAGCGAATGCGCAAGGCGCAGAAGCATCAGGCGAAGCTGCAGAAGAAGCAGATGAAAGCGCAACGAAAGCAAATGGAGAAGTGGAACAGGACCCACGGCACCACCACGGTGAGATAGGGCAACTCACCTGATGTGCACAGAACTGGTGAATCCGTCAGGCTCAAAATTGCCCAGGGAAGGCAATTGGGTTTGGCAGCAATCGATGGTAGTCCACGCAATTCTCAGCTAGACGTCTTTTAGCTGCTCTTCCGTCATTCCAAAGTAATGTCCGAATTCGTGAATGACGGTACGGCGGACTTGTTCGCGCACCGCCGCCTCCGTGGGACAAATCGCCTCGATATTTCTCTGGTACAGCACCACGTAGTCCGGTCCCGTCGGCATCTGGAAGACGCTTTTCTGCGTCATGGGTACGCCGTGGAAGAGGCCTAGCCGCAACTGCCTGGGCTTGCCGGCCTGCGGCGGCTTCTGGCCGCGAGGCAGGTCTTCGACCAGCACGGCGACGTTGTGGATACGACTGCGAAACTCCCGGGGCAGCGAATCCAGCACCTCTTCCACCAGCTTAGTGAATGCCTCGCGCGTCATGTCCCTATCCACAATCTACAATAGAAGCCAATCATGCCAGCTCTTTTGAAACCTGAACGTCGAAGCTTGAAACTTGTTGCAATCTTTTTCGCTATGACAATGATCGTACTCGCCCAGCAAGTGTTTGCCGCCACGCCAAGTCCAAAAGCGGGACTTGGGGGGGACCCCAGCGCCGCTATCCCAACAGCCGCAAAACCGGCGGCTGTTGGGGACCCCAGCACCGCGCCGCAAGCTATCACCGATCCCACGAAGCTCGAGAGCAAAAATGTGGAGAACATGCAGAACTTCTCCATCCAGAAGCTCTACATGACGCGCCAGATCGGCGACTCGACGTGGTCGCCGGACGGCAAGCAGGTGGCTTTCATCTCCAATATCAGCGGGCGCAACAACCTTTGGCTGGTGCCTGCGACCGGCGGCTGGCCCGTTCAGTTGACCATCAGCAATCAGCGGCAGGCGCAGCCGGTATGGTCGCCCGACGGCGTTTGGATCGCCTACATCTCCGACCACGACGGCGACGAGCAGTGGAACATCTTTCTGGTCTCGCCCAAGAGCGGCAACGTGGTGAACCTGACCATGTCGCCGGACGCCGCTGCGATCGATCCGGCATGGGCTCCCGGTAGCCGCCAGATCGCTTATGCCAGCAAGCCCAAGACGGGCGCGAGCTATGAGATTGAGCTGATGGACGTGACCACCCGCGAGGTCCGCCACCTGACCCCGAAGACGCCCAAGGAGTTGAGCAATCGGCATCCCATCTTCTCGCGTGACGGCAAGTTCATCGTCTACACGCAATCGGACGCCAGCGGAAAAGACGCGAACGTGTTTGTGGTCGATCTGGCCAGCGGCCAAAACACCAACCTGACGCCGCACCAGGGCCGGCACAAGTACACGGCGGCTGCTATTTCGCCTGACGGCAAGACGATCCTCATCACCTCCGACGCGCACAATGGTTACGACAATGTGGGACTGCTGGATCTCGCATCGAAGAAAATCGACTGGCTGACCGATGAGAACTGGGAGCTGAATGCGGGCAACTTTTCGCCCGATGGCAAGTCCCTTACCTGGACCGCCAACGTGGACGGCACCGCGAACATTTATTCCTACAACATCGCCAGCCACAGCGCCGCAGTGTTGCCCATCCAGCCGGGCGTGAATTCGCTGGCCGGCGATCCCACTCCGTTCACGCTCGACGGATCGGCCCTGCTGTACTACCACAACGGCGCCAACGCTCCTACGGACCTTTGGATCTACGATATTGCTTCGAAGCATTCGCAACAGATTACGCACGCGCTGATCGGCGGCCTGCGCAACTCCGATATGGTTGAGCCTTACCTGGTGCACTATCCCAGCCGCGACGGCAAATGGACCATCTCGGCCTTTGCCTATGTCCCCAACAACATCGACCGCAATGGCAAGTATCCCGCCATCGTCTACATTCACGGCGGGCCGGCGGCGCAGTCGATGGACTCGTTCAACCGCTTCATCCAGTACATCGTGAATCAGGGCTATCTGGTGATTGCGCCCAACTATCGCGGCTCAACCGGCTACGGCAAGCAGTTCACCGACGCCAACCTGGGTGACGCCGGCGGACAGGAACTGAACGACGTGCTGGACGCCGCGGCGTGGATCCAGCGGAGCGGCTTCGTCGATCCCAAAAAGCTGATCGTCATGGGCAGCAGCTACGGCGGCTACCTCACCATGATGGCGGTGACCAAGGATCCAGCCATGTGGGCCGCAGCCGTACCGATTGTGCCCTTCGTGAACTGGTTTACCGAGATCGCCAACGAAGATCCCAGCCTGCGCGAATATGACCTGGCAACCATGGGCGATCCCGTCAAGAACAAAGCGCTGTATGAGGATCGCTCGCCCATTAACTTTGTCGATCAGATCAAAGCGCCGCTGCTGCTCTTGGCCGGCGGCAACGATCCGCGCTGCCCGGCGGAAGAATCACAGCAGGTTGCGGATGCGGTGAAGAAGCACGGCGGGACGGTGCAGTTGAAGATCTATCCCGACGAAGGCCACGGCTTCGCGCGCGTGGAGAACCAGATCGACGCCTACCAGCGAGTATCGGATTTCCTGAAGGTCCACGTGCCTTCGCCGGGCTGCGGCTGCACGATCTATGAATAGCGGTAGTTTGGGTAGAGCCGGCCTTCAGGCCGGCGTCAAGCCCGGCTATCCATATCTCGAGCCGGCTTCAGCCGGCGAAATTCGGTGCGCCTCTCGTCTTGCGGAACGACAGACGCAAAAAACGCGCAGGAAAATCTGCGCGCTGTGTGCCGCCGGCTAAAGCCGGCTCCAGATCAGGTGAAACGGCTTGACGCCGGCCTGAAGGCCAGCTCTACCCGAGCGCAGTCCTCAAGCGCTGCTCTAGGGAAACCCTGATCAAGTCGAAACGAAGTCCCTCACCGGCTAAAGCCTTGTTGATTTTGCAGTATTTACGGACGGCCTGAAGTCCGTCCCCTTCAAAATCGGACTTAATCAGAGTCTACTTAGCAATTCAACAACAACTATCGCGCGCCCACCGTCTCGCCCACCTCGTAGATGCTGTACCAGGGCGTCGCGGCCTTCAGCGCGTCGTTCACGTTGCTGATGTTCTTCACGCCCTGGTCTTTCAGCCACGCCTCGAAGGCCTTGCCGCCCTGCTGCGCGTAGACCGCGATGCCGTCCTTCCAGGTCGCGCGTCCGCAGAGCACGCCGTTGAATTTGACCCCCGCTTCGGCGGCGAACTCCAGGTCCTCGATGAACTCAGGATTGCTCACACCTGCCGAAAGGTAGATGAACGGCTTGTGGGTCGCGCCCGCCGCCGCGCGATAGTGATCGAGGGCTTCCTTCTTGCTATAGGCCTTCGTTCCTTTGAACGAGCGCGCGCCCTCGACAAACTGCATGTTGATGGGAATTTCCACCTTCAGCACATCGACGCCATAGCGGTCCTTCGAGAACTCCGCCATGGACTTGCTCACGACCTCGGGCTTCAGCTTGGCGTAGTCGGCGCCCTTCTCGTCCATGCCTTCTTTGTAGCCCACGAGCTCCAGGAAGAATGGAATGTCGTTCGAGCGGCACTCGTCGCCGATGCGTTCCACCCAGGCGTGCTTGGTCTCGTTGAGCTTCTTGTCGTCGTAGGGGGTGTAGTAGAGCAGGATCTTCACGCAGTCGGCGCCGGCTTCTTTTAGCCGGCGTGCGGACCAATGATCTAGCAGGTCGGGCAGACGGCCGGGCAACTGCTTATCGTAACCGGTCTTCTCGTAGGCCAGCAGCAGGCCGGCGCCTTTCGCGCGCCGCTTCGAGGCCGGCAGCCCCCACTCAGGATCGAGCAGAATGGCGCTGGCATGCTGCGTCAGAACTTCGGTGACATAGATCTTGAACTCTTCCAGTTGGGCGTCTCCGGCGTTCGCGCCCAGCGCTTTCTTCAGCGAGCCGCGCTGGTCCATGGCGGCGGCGGCAATCACGCCGCGATGGTTGGAAACAGCCTTCATGCCCGCGAGTTTTCCAGGAGTCAGTTTCATGATGAGAACCTCCACGGGCAGATCGCCCGTTCGATAGAAAGGATTGTAGTGCAGTCCCACGCACCGCGAATGAGTCCGAGAAACACAGAATACACGATTCTAAACGAAACCTGGTTAGGCGTGCGAACGCGGATGAATATTGGCGCTGCTTAGGGGGAGATAAAGGACTGGCCAGGGAATTTCTTCCGGATAGGGCGGCCATGCGCCTTTCAAAAAGCGGGCAATTAGGTTGCAGGGAAGATAGCCCAGCGAATAGTAAGGTTCCGCCGTGACGAACTCCCACTCCTGTAGCGATGATTCCAACTTGCCGGGTCTCGCCAACAATCTGGACACACATTTCCGCAAGTGTGGTCGCCGCAGCATTCAGGACGAACTCGAGGCTATCTTGTAAATCGGTTTAAAAAGGGAATGACTTCAGCCGGGCCGCTGATCCCCGCGAAAGGTATGGGTTTTAGCTACTGACGCTAATTGCTAATCGCTGGTTGCTTCCTCCTCCTCGCCGCTACAATGAGTGCATGATTCGCGCAATTGTCTTTCCTCGCGTGTTGGGGCGCTCTCTGGAGGAGCTACAGCCGGCGCTTAATCTTTTACGCGCGCTGGGCTTCGCTCCCGGTAATGAGTGGCATGAAGGCGGCAATCACGGCATCGAGATGCTGGCCCCCAGCGGCGGCCTCGAACTGCTTGCTGCCTCCGCTGCTCCCAGCGTTGATGCCATGGTAGAAGTCTCCGATGCCGATGCCACCTACGAGATTGTCAAGAGACTGTCCCCCTCGGTGAACATCCTGCGCGAGATCAGCGACACGCCTTACGGCGCGCGGCTCTTCGAAGTAGAGGCCAGCGGATTGCGCATCGGCTTCCTCACCTATGCCCGCAAGCCCGGCGAGGATAGCGGCCAGGAGGGCAAGCTGGACGCCTCTGGCAAACGCTTTGCGCTGGTGGTCAGCCGTTTCAACTCGTTCATCACTGAACGGCTGCTGGATGGGGCTCTGCAGGCGCTCCGCCAATGTGGGACATCGGCCTCCGATGTGACCATAGTCCATGTGCCCGGCGCATTCGAGATTCCCGCCGCGGCGCGCCAGCTTGCCGAGACCAAGCGCTACGATGCCATCATTTGCCTCGGGTGTGTGATTCGCGGCGACACCTTCCACTACGAGGTCATTGCCAACGAAGTCACGCGCGGCGTGGGCCAGTCGGCGCAGGAAACGGGCGTGCCGCACGCCTTTGGCGTCCTGACCTGCGACACCCTGCAGCAGGCCATCGACCGCGCCGGGCTCAAAGCCGGCAACAAGGGTTTCGAAGCTGGCCTGGCCGCGGTCGAGATGGCGTCTCTGCGTCAGCAGGTCGCCGCCAATTCACCCCAAGAACCGCAAGAGCGGCGATTGCCGGGGAGCCCTAAAACGCACAAGGCCGCGGGTGCGACGGAAGAAGCGCAATGAGTGTCAAAGCTGGTACCCGCCGCAAGTCGCGTGAACTGGCGTTGCAGATGCTCTTTCAACGCGACATGGGAGGGCAGGAGATCGAGGAAGTCCGGCGGACCTTCTGGGACGAGCGCCCGGATCTCGACGAAAAGGTCCGTGACTTTGCCGATGCGCTGTTTCGCGCCGGCTGCGAGCGCCGGGAGGAAATCGACCAGCTGATTGAGCGCAACGCTGAGCATTGGCGAATGGAGCGCATGGCCGCAGTCGATCGCAACCTGCTGCGCGCCGCCGTGGCAGAATTTCTCGGCTTCCCTAAAACTCCGGGGCCGGTGGTCATCAATGAGGCGCTGGAAATCGCGCGCCGCTTCTCGACTCCCGAGTCGGTGCAATTCATCAACGGCGTACTCGACAGCGTCGCGCGAGAGTTGGGGAAAGCAAAACCATGACGCTCTCGGGAACCAATTCTAGACTTTGATTATCATGACCTCGGTTGCTTTGATCAGCGCCGCCACCTTGTCGCCACGTTGCAGGCGCAACTCGCGAGTCGCATCGGCGGTAATGATGGAGGTGATGTGCTGCCCGCCGATCGAAAGCTTGACCTGTGCCATCAGGCCTTCAGTTCGCACCTCCACAATCCGGCCAACCAGCTGGTTGCGGCCGCTGATGGTGCGGAAAGTTGCCCGGCTCTGCGCCGGCTGCCGCCCCAGCGACTTGTACAGGAAACGGTCGATTTCGCTTTCCGGGATACGATGATGGCCGCCGGCTGTTTTCACCGTGCGCAGCTTGCCCTTGTAGATCCACTGCTTCAGGCTGGCGTAGCTGATGCCCAGCACCATGGCAGCATCACGAGGCCGCAACAGCTCTTCCTGCTTGGAATTCATGCCTCGCATTGTAGACCACGCCGCGTAGAGACTCGTCCCACGACCGTGGAAGTAGAAGAAGCTTCGTGGGAGACAAGTCGCTGTCAAAAACAGACTTTTACCGGACTCCCAGGTTAGAACTGTTGCCCAAAGTGAACCACACGGCCATGGCTTCGTCCTCGAGTTAAGTCTTTGTCCTTGCCAGCCGATGGCTTCCCTTGACACCCTGTTAGTGAACTTGATCAGGGACAGCGCCGCATGAAGAACCTGCAAGCCGAGAACAAAAATGTGTTTCCCGAGGCGCCGCCTGCCTTTGACCGGCGCCGACGCGAACGCATTGCCCTGAAGATCCCACTGCGAATCCTCACCTACGGCACGCTGGTGGACAAGTCGTCCGACGGGATCTGCACCGACCTTAGCGAGGGAGGCGTCTCCTTCGACTGTGACGCCGAGCTGAACGTCGGCGATATCGTCATTCTCGAATTCCACCAAAAAGGCGAGAAGGCTTACCGCTGCCACGGCCGCCTGGCCTATCGGCTGGGGAAGCGCTACGGAGCTTACTTCCTGGCCGGGGACTAAGATTGTCTCCTAAGTACTGAACGCGGCGGGACTCCTTTATTGGCGCATAAGCTGCCCAAAAGTAATCTGGTCAGCTTTTTGGCACATCCCTTCGCGGGTGCAACCCCGGCCTTGCGTTCTCCATGCTCTGGTCCCCTGTGGTGAAATAGTCCTTATGCTCAAGGTCAAACGGCTGTCCGAAGCTGCGATTCTGCCGACTGTCGCTCATCCCGGCGAAGATATCGGCTACGACTTGTACTCCGCCGAAGAAATTACGCTGGCGGCGCACGGCGCGGCCGGCGTACACACCGGCATTGCCATTGAATTCGTACCGGCGGCAGGCGGAATCGTGAAAACCCGTTCTGGCCTGGCGAAGAAGCGTCTGCTATGCAATGCCGGCATCATCGACGCGGGCTATCGCGGTGAGATCATCGTACTCATGGAAAACCTGGGCGGGGAGCCTTACGCCATTCATAAAGGAGACAAAATCGCGCAACTGCTGGAGCATCCTTTCCTGGCAGGCGAAGTGGCCGAAGGGGAGTTGAGCGAGGCCGCCCGCGGCGCGAAAGGTTTCGGGTCAAGCGGCCAGTAGCGGGTTTCGCAAAGTGAGTTGATCTCCGGGGAATACGATGCGAAGTGATGAAGCGAGGAGGGCAAGAGAGATTTCCCCGCTGCCGAGGCGCCAAGCTTCGGCCTGGCGGGGCAAGGTTCGCGCCAAAGCCCCCGCCGCCTTGCTATTGCTTCTGTTGTCCTTCGCGCCCCTGGCGAACCCAGCCACCCAACCTTCCGAGGCGCCCCCCACGCAGTTCGACACGGCCGCCGAGGCGCAGCTTGTGAAGTTGATCAACCAGGCCCGCAGCGAAAATGGAGTCCCGCCGCTTTCCGTTGACCAGCGCCTCGCGCAGGCGGCCGGCAAGCACACCGAATTGATGGTGCAGCATTCGGCTCTCTCTCATCAATTCGAGGGCGAGCCGCCCTTGCAGATCCGCTTCGCCAATGAAAACCTGCCGTCGGATCATGAAGGTGAGAACGTTGACCTCGCTCCGGACGCGGCGTCAGCTCATCAGGCGCTGATGGATTCGCCGCCGCATCGGCACAACATTCTGGATCCGGTGTACGACGTGGTCGGGGTCGGAGTGATTCGCAGCGGACAGAATATTTATGTCACCGAGGACTTCGCGCACAAACTGCCGCAATATTCCGAGCCGCAGGCGGAGGCCAAGGTAGAAGCCGCGATTGCGCAATATGAGAGGTCTCACGGGCTACCCGCGCCGCCGCGAACTCCGCAGACGCAATTGCGGCATATGGCCTGCAGCATGGCGCTGAACGACGCGCTGGACGCCAGCGCTGCGGCGCGCCTGCCGGGGGTGCATGAGGTCTTTGCCTGGACTGCGGGCGATCCTGCCGAGCTACCCAACGGAATCGCAAAGGCGCTGTCGCCGGAGCCGTCCGGGTATTCGCTGGGAGCTTGTTTCGCCCCCAGCGTGAGCCACCCCGGAGGAATTTACTGGCTAGTAATGGTGACCTACTGATATGAAAGAAGGCTCGCCCCTTGCCGAGGCTCAGGGCTGAGCACTATGAAAGCGTGCTCGCGCGCGCAGCGGGCTGCTTCAGGTTATGAAGCCCGGCTCGATTGTTTTCCAAGGAGGACTTGATGTATTGCTCGCCGGCCTGCATCATCTGAGTCCAGACGGCCTGGGCCCGGCCTTTCTCGTTGAGGAACGCCGCCACTTCCGCGACGTTCATGGTAGCCCCCGCCTCTTTGGCAAACTGCAGGACGTGGGCCAGGGTGATTTCTGCTGTCACCTTTTCGCGCCAGCATTTTTTCTTCAGGTCAATCATTTCTGCTTCCCGACAGAATGGATTTGCCTAACGTCAATAGAAATACCGCCGGGAAAGGAGCGCGGCGATGGCGAGCGTCACGCCAGCCTGTGATAACGGTCACGGGACAATGCGTGTTGCAGGGTCTTCATCATGCGCCCGTGCTGGGCGCCAAGCGAGAGATGACATGCAGCAGGGAACAGCTCTCACGCGCAGCTTGCTTGACTAACTTCTTCCGTACTCTCGGTGGTGTCTACTGGCTCCAGACCGCCAATTCGTTGCCGTTAGGATCGGTGAAGTGAAAGCGCCGGCCGCCGGGAAATGCAAAGGTCTCGCGCACGATCGCGCCGCCAGCCTGTTTGATCTTGTCGTAAGTCGCTTCCAGCGCGGCGGCGTAAATCACAATTAGCGGACCGCAGGTCTTTCCGTTATCAGGGCCCAAGGGCTTGGCGTCGGCGTTGAATCCGCCGGCCAGCCGACCGTCATGAAAACTCGTGTAGTCTGGCCCGTAATCCTCAAACTTCCAGCCAAAAACCGCAGTGTAAAAGCGCTTGGTTGCCGCGATATCGGTGGCGGGGAATTCGATGTAATCCATTCTCAAGTCGTGATCTTGCTGGGTCATGGAGCATTTGCCTCGCGTGGCAATCAGAGGAAGATTAGCACAGGGCCTCTCGCTTTTCGCTCTTTAGCCTTTTTCAGTCCTCGCCTATTCGACACACTAGAGACGCTAGGCGCCGTGCCTACGGCACTCACGCTCTTCATAAAGCGTCCGTTTCCCTGGCTGTAAACGGCTGGGCTAATCTATGGCGCGCCCGGCGCTGGCTGCCCTCGACTATTCAACGCGTGTGTCGGATTCGGCAAGCGAAGCCGAGAAAAAGGCGCGGATGCCCGCGCCCGGCTTTACCTCAGCTCTCTTGTCGGCTATTGGTTGTCCGCGGTGCCCATGGATTGGACTTCATTGTCCACGCCCAGCTCAGCCGGCGAAGGAATATTTGCCGTCTCCGGGTTCAGCAGGCCCTTGTGGTCCGGGCCCAGCCCCAGCTTGATGAGTGCGCGAGAGTCCGGGACGATCTTGGTCTGCCAGCCGTTGGCGGCCTGATAGCGCACCATGGCATCTTTGGAAGCCTGGTCCCACGCCCCGGAAGGCTCGCCGCTGAGGTAATGCGCGCGAATTAGGGCGTCCTGGATGGCAATGGTCCGGTCGGCGCCGATGGTCTGTTGGCCGTGGGAGCGCGGGGCCGTTTTCCGCGCACGCTTAGACGAATGATGGCGGGACGAGTGCTGATGCGCGCTGGCGACGTGCCCGGGCTTTGCCTTCGACTTGGTGGTGCGCGCTGAGGCCAATCCGGTCAAGCCCAACAACACGACCAACACACTGGCGACTTGCAGGATACGATTTCCAATAGGCAACGACCACCTCTCAACATTAAAGTTATATGGACAGCAAATGATTGCCCATTGTAATTAAGCGTGACCTGTTAAGGGAACAATAAAAGCATCCGAGGTTCCCAGGATGAAACAGGTGCGGCGCTGGACATCATTGGTGTGTGATGCCCGGCGCCGCCGGCGGGATTGCCGCCAAGTTGCTGATTCCGGAGGAATCCGAAGCCACCCTCAGGCTACGGTAAGGTGCCTCCCATGAAGACAGTCGAGTTGTCGCGGGTGCCGCGTGGGCGCACCAGGAAAACCACATCCTGACCGCTCTTCATCTGCGATTCAATGCGGCTGAAGTCCTCCTGGCTGTTTACCGGCTGCTTGTTGATCTCCAGGATGACATCCCCGCGGCTCAATCCAGCATTATCGGCGAACCCGTCGGGCTTTACGTCCTGCACCATCACGCCCTTGGAATTAGGCAACTGATAGCGGCTGGCCATATCCGGGGTGACGTCGCGGACGGTGATGCCGAACTTGCTCTCCTGTGGCTGGTTCCCTTCGCCCGACTCCCCGCCACCACCCAAGCGGTTGGCAAAGAGCTTGGCGCGGTCGGCAATCGTGACCTCGGCGCTCTGCTGCTTGCCATTGCGGATGTAGCCGAGCTTTGCCGTCGTGCCGGGCTTGAGGGCGGAGATATCGGATACCAGTTCGTCGCCGTTCTTCACCTGCTTGCCGTTCACCGAGACGATGGTGTCGCCGGTCTGCAGTCCGGCCTTCTCCGCCGGGCCGCCAGGGGTAATGCTGGCGATGGTGACGCCACTGTTGACGCCGTACACGCGAGCCACAGCAGGATTGGGCACGGCATTGAAGGAGACGCCAATGGAGCCGCGCAGAACCTTATGCCCCGGGCCGATGAGCTGGTTGTAAACCGTGACTACCGTGTTGGACGGCATGGCAAAGCCCACACCCTGGTAGCCTCCGCCACTGGTGAAGATGGCGGTGTTGATGCCAATGACCTCGCCATTCATATTGACCAGCGGGCCGCCGGAATTGCCGGGGTTGATAGCGGCGTCGGTCTGGATAAAGGACTCAAACTGACGAGTGGGAATGATGTTGCGCCCAATGGCTGAGACAATTCCCGCCGTCACCGACTCGTTCAACCCAAAGGGGCTGCCGATGGCGAGCACCCAGTCCCCGACACTCATGCTGTCGGAATTGCCCAGCTTGGCTGCCGGCAACGGCTTCTTGGCATCGATCTTGATCACCGCCAGATCGGTTTCCGAGTCGGTACCGATCACGGTAGCGTCGTAGGTTACGGTTTCGGGATCGCCCATCAGGTTAACGCGGATCTTGTCCGCCTTCGCCACCACATGGTTATTGGTGATGATGTAGCCCTTGGGATCGACAATCACGCCTGATCCCAGGGAGCGCTCGCGCATGTCGGGAGCATTGAAGCCCTGGCCGCCTTGCCCGCCTTGCCCGCCCGGCTGTCCGCCGAAGAAGCGATTAAAGAAATCCTGGAAGGGATTGTCTTCGCCGCCGCCGCCTGGACCCTCATCTCCTCCCGGCGGCATCATGCGCCGGTGCGGGTTCTTGATAGTGGATTCCGTATTGATGTTGACCACAGACGGCTCAAGCTGCCGTGCGATGGTGGAAAACTGGTTGGACAACTGGGTGGGCGGGGGAAGCTTCAGCGGCGTCGCGTCAGCCGAGGAATTCTGCTCTTTGCCCTTGACAGCCCCAGAAACAACCGTGCCAATCAGGATGCCCAGCGTGAGCGTCGCCAGCACCACCATCATCGAGGCAAAGCCCTTGGCCTTGAAACTTCGCCTGGAACCTGAAACTTGCGAATCCATTTACTTTCCTCCGGCTAACGTGTCTGAATGGAGATTATACAGTCGCAGCAACGGGACTGTAGGGAGAGGCGAGTCACTGGGGGTTCTTAGGCCCTTAGACGGTAGTAGAACGGAATTGGTCATTAGTCTGCAATAAAACTCAACAATTTGGCGTGTAACCCATCTATTTAGCGGCCTCGTAAACCGTCCTTCCACCCACAACCGTACGCAGCACCTGCGTCTTCAGGATTTCTGGGGCGGGGACGATGGTTAAGTCGCGGTCCAGGACGACAAAGTCGGCCAGCATGCCCGGCGCCAGCGTTCCTTTGTCTTTTTCGGCGAACTGAGCATACGCGGAGCCTGTGGTATAAGCGGCGAGCGCCTGCTCGATGGTGAGCTTCTGCTCGGGGAAATACTCCTTCGTGCCGGCTTCGTTCGTGCGCGTGACGGCGGCGTAAATTCCGCGGAAAGGGTTGAGCGGCTCGACTGGGAAATCGGTCCCAAAGGCCAGAGGCACGCCGTTATCGAGAAATTCCTTATAAGGATAGGAAGTCTTGGCGCGCTCGGGGCCGATGCGCTCCATTGCCCAGTTCATGTCGGTGAGCAAGTGACAGGGCTGCACCGAAGCGATGACTCCGAGCTTGCGAAATTGCGCGAACTGATCGGGCGCGACCACCTGATCATGTTCGATGCGAAAACGGAAATCGCGCCAGCGGTCGTGCTCGCGAGCGTCGCGCTCGGCTGCGGCAAAGGCGTCGAGCGCCATCTGCACGGCGCGATCGCCAATAGCGTGAAAGCCCAACTGAAAGCCGGCGGCGGAGCGCTCGACCGCCATGCGGTCCAGCGGGGCCTGGTCGTATTGTGGGATGCCGGAGTTGCCGGGATCGTCGGAATAGGGCGCCAGCAGCGCCGCGGTGCGCGAGCCGAGCGAGCCGTCCATGAAAGCCTTGAGCATGGCCGTGTGCAGCATGGGATCTTCGGCGGCCGATTGATGCTGCGCGCGATGCTTCTCCAGCAGGTCGAGCGGTTCGTTGAAGGTGAGCCACTCGCTGATGCGGAGGGGAAGCTTGCCTTCCTGCTCCAGGTCTTCATAAATGAGGAAATCCTCCCAGTCCGAATAATCCTGGACGGAGGTGATACCCCAGCGCGTGGCCTCCGACAAGGCCAGCGCGATGCCGCGGCGGCGCAGCGATAACGATGGGCGAGGGGCCTTCGCCACCAGCATCTCGCGCGCGGTCTCGCTCACAATACCCGTAGCTTCGCCGGTTTTGTCACGATCGATTTTGCCGCCCGGCGGATCGGGAATCTTCGCCAGCATTCCTGCGGCTTTGAGCGCGGCAGTGTTGGCCACTGCGATGTGGCCATCGACCCGCGTAAAGACGGCAGGATGATCGCCGGCGACGGCGTCGATGTCCTGGCGGGTCGGCAGCTTTTCGCCCGGCCAGAGAGTGTGATCCCAGCCGCCGCCAATGATCCAATCGCCGGGCGGAGCGGTTTTGGCTGCCTCGGCGATGCGCTGCTGCATCTGGGCCAGCGATTTCACGCCGATGAGATCGACCTGCAGCATCTCGCGACCGCCGGCAGCAAGATGCAAGTGGGCGTCATTGAAGCCGGGCATGACAAAGTGCCCGCCGAGATCAACGATCTTCGTGTGGCCGCGTCTCAGTTTGCGAATGTCATCATTGGATCCGATGGCGAGAATGCGGCCATCGCGCACGGCAATTGCCTGCGCGCGGGCGGGAGTTGACTCGCTGTAGATGTCGCCGTTGAGAAAGAGGATATCGGGCGCACCGGCCGTGGAGGAATTGCGATCTGCAGCACTTCCTAAAGTAACCATCGCTAGAGTCATTATCAGTGCCGACGTAATCATCGCCAACAAGCGCTGGCCGGAGATTCGCCCTCTCGCCGCGTCGTTGGGGAGCGTCCCGAAAACCTCCCGACCATCGCGGTTGGAAGGCTCGATATTTCCGGAGTCTGTAAAGTTACCGTGCATCTGGAGCGCGGCTCCCGGCACTCGTGGAACCAGCATTCGCGAGAATCTGGTGGGCGCCTGTCAGCGTCGGATTGCCGAACTGGTTGATCGTTCGCCCTCCGGCCATAGTGACGGTGTAGCCGCCGCCGATGATATCCGCCAGCCTCGAGCTTCAGCCATTAAGCCGAAGCTCCCGCGATCGCTTGCGGCAGGGCTAAAGCCCTGTCCCTTCAAAACTGCTGAGGCCGCGGCCTCCCACCGACAATCAACAACTAGTGAACGTCGAAGTTCTCCTGGTGCAGCGAGGCATCACTCTTCACCAGGACGGTCGTGCCGGTCAGGTCTTCCAGTTCGGTGAGGAGTTTACCGTTGTTCGCCTTAAGCGCTTTGGCGACCTCGGGGTTCACGCGCACGGTGATGTCGTCCTTATCGTGAACCTTGGTCATCTTGCGCATCTCGGTATAGAGCTCGTTACAGACGGTGGTTACGCTCTTGACGAAACCGGCTCCGGCGCAATAGGGGCAAGACTCGCCCAGGGTGCGCTCCAGCGACTGCTTGACGCGCTTGCGGGTGATGGCCACTAAGCCGAAATCGTTAAACTGGAGCACCTTGGACGGCGCGCGGTCGTAGCGCAGCGCCTCTTCCAACGCCTGCATCACGCGCTGGCGGTTCTTGCGTTCGTCCATGTCGATGAAATCGATGACGATGATGCCGCCCAGATCGCGCAGGCGAATCTGGCGCACGATCTCCTTGATGGCATCGACGTTGGTCTTGACGATGGTGTCTTCCAGGCGCTGCGTCTTGCCGACATACTTGCCGGTGTTGACGTCGATGGCCACCAGCGCTTCGGTCTGGTTGATGACGATGTGGCCGCCACTCTTCAGCCAGACTTTCGACTTGAGCGAGTGGTTGATCTCGTCCTGGATGCCGAACTGCTCGAACAGCGGCGCGTCCTTGGTGTAGAGCTTGATGCGGCGCACCAGCGACGGCTGGAAGCGGTTGGCGAAGCGAATGACGCGCTCGTACTCGTCTTCGGTGTCGACCCAGATTTGCGAGAAATCGGCGTTGACATGGTCGCGCAGCACCCGCTCGACGAGGTTAAGGTCGTGGTAGATCAGGGCCGGCGACTTGCTGCTTTCGGCGCGGTTCTTGATCTCGCTCCACAGGTGTTTGAGGAAGCGGATGTCGGCGCGCAGATCTTCTTCCTTGATGTTGACGGCGGCGGTGCGCACGATGAAGCCGCCCAGGCCGTTTTCGCGCTCGCTGGTGACGATGCGCTTCAGGCGCTGGCGCTCCTCGTCGGAGGAGATCTTGCGGGAGACGCCGACGTGATTGACGGTCGGCATATAAACCAGGAAACGGCCGGGCAAGGCGATGTGGCTGGTGATGCGCGCGCCCTTCTTGCCGATGGGCTCCTTGGCGATCTGGATGAGGACTTCCTGGCCTTCCTTCAGCAGGTCGGTGATGAGCGGCTGAGGGCGATAACTGCCGGCGCGAGGGCGGAAACCGCGGCGCGGTCCGCCATGGCGTCCGCGATCGCGATAGCCGCGGCGCTCATAGCCGGGGCGCTGTGCCGTGCGCTGCTGATAGCCGGCGGTGGGCGCGGCGGCGCGGACTTCGGCGCGATCATTGGCTTCTTCAACTTCTTCTTCCACCGGTTCTTCTTCGTCTTCTTCCTCGGCTTCGTAGATCTTCTCGCCACGCATTTCGGCGGCGACAACTTCGTCCTCGTCGACGTCTTCGATTTTGGGAATCCAGCGTTCAGAGTAGCCGTTGGCATCGAGCGTTTCTTCTTCCAGCACCATGCCCTCATCGCCGGCGACTTCGCGAGCGGCGCTCTCATCGTCGGGCACGGATGGCAATTCGGCCTCTTCTTCGTCCAGCACCTCATGCTCGAGGGTGCGTCCCGCGGGCGCAATCGAGGGAGCGAGTTGCTGAGGATTCGACACTTCGTCGCTGCCGGCGGGGGTGTCGACTTCTTCTGGTGAGGGAGCTTCGGCTGGCGGCTGCGATGCAGATAGATCGTGCCCTGCTTCGGCTTCCTGGTGGACGGGCTGCTCCTGCGGCTCGCCAGTCAGGGCCGGTTCGTGGCGATTGGAACGCGGTTCTGCGGCGCGACGAAAATCGTCGCCTGACGCGGAGGGCTGGTCGGAACCATTGCCGGCGTGCTCTGACACAGCGGGCGGGACAGCGACCTTTTCAGCGGACTCAGCAGCCTGCTCCGTGGCGGGCGGGCTGAGGACAGCCTCGGATAGCTGCCGTGCTTGTGGCTCGGCCGCGGCCTCTGTGGGCTGGCTCTCCGGGGAAGGGGTTGCTTCTTCCGGTGAAGTTTTAGTGACCGATTTGCGCCGCGACTTCCACCAGCGACCTTTGGCGTCTCGGCGCGATTCGCCTCCAGACGGCGCTTCCGGGGCTTCGGGGGAAGTGACGGCAGGACCTGCTTCGAGAGGAACAACTTCCTCTGCGACTTCGGCGGCGCCGGCCGGATTCGTTTCGCCCGCCTCGGCGACGGTCTGGCTTGCTTCCGGGGGAGTGAAGTCCTCAAGCGGCACCGGAACGGCCTCTTCTGTTCCAGCGGCGCTTTCCGCCTGCGGCTCCGTTGCCGGCGGCGTGCGATTGCGATACTTCGAAATCGACTCTCCGGGCAAGATGATGGGCGTGTAGCCTGCGGGCGGGCCGTATTCAGGACGCGGACGCGACTCGGCGCGAGGCGCGGGCTCTTCCGCCGGCGCGGTTTCGGAAACGGATTCCGTGGTGCTTTCGCGCTCATATCCACCACGCGTGCGGCGGCCACCGCGACGGCGCCGGCCACGCCAACGGCGAGCCCCGTCTCCATCCTCGCGGTCCTCTGCGGCGGCGGGTTCAGCCTGTTCTTGCGCCTGTTCCTGCACAGGAGCGGCAAAATCTTCCTCAAAAGCCTCAGCTTCTTCTTCCAACTCCGACACAGCGGCCGCTGGCGCCTGGACTGCCTGGGCTTCCTGCACCGGCTGCGCCTTGCCCAACTCAATGGCGCCGCGGGGCGCGGGAATCTCGCCGAACTCATTTTCCTCGTCCTCATCGGTGAGTTCGAGAAAATCGGAAACGTAGAGGAAGGCATCGCGTTCCAGACCGATATCGACGAAGGCGGACTGCATGCCAGGAAGCACGCGCGTGACCCGCCCTTTATAGATGGATCCGGCTAAGGTGTATTCGTTGTCCCGCTCGAAGAAAACTTCGGCGAGCTGATCGTCCTCGAGCAGCGCCACCTTGGTTTCGTGCGGCGTGGAGGACACGTAAAGTTCTTTGTTCATGGATTGCTCCGGTTCGACCGGACGCAGGCGATGCAGCGACAGGAATAGCGTGGGGCTAGTTAGGCTGAGGACAGACCTGGATACGGATCCAAGCGCCCGCCTGAACTGATTCGTAAAGCAACATGTTGTGGAATCGTAAGCACCGTATCAAGCGCGTCGCACAGAGTTTGTGGCGTCACACTCGGAGCCAGGTTCCCGGCGATTTCTTCGCCGAGACTACGCCGAGGGGCCGTTCCCCGCTCTGAACCACGTACCTTGCAATCCTGTCCGACCTTGCATTTACTGGCGGCCGGCTTATGCCCTCGTTCGTGAGGGCGCTCGTAATCTTGTTGTCATCCTTCGGAAGCCAAAGTCTTCGTTTGCCATGGCTTCCCGGCGGATGCGACCGGCTGTTACTGCTTGCACCTCTAGGCGGTGTAAAGGGTGTCGCCGCTACCGCGGCTCATTCTTTCCATTCACCTGCTCTGACCCGGGGTTTACACCCCGGGAAACCCATCCCGCCGCTCTCTACCCCAGCAAGCGCAAACGCGGCGCTGGTTGGGGGCCCCGACTGCGCGGCTGGACCCTTAGCTCTGCACTGCCTTCTCTGGGAGAAACTGTCTACCAGTGCAAGGCAGGTCAATTCACGAAGCGGCGCATGCGGATGTTCATCACAATACCCAGCGCCAGAAACATGAACAGTACCGATGACCCCCCATAACTCATCAGAGGCAAGGGGATTCCCGTGACCGGCATGAAGCCGACTACCATTCCGACGTTGACGAGGACATGGAACGCGAGAACCGCGACCACACCCATGACTACGAAGGCTCCAGCCCGGTCAGGGGCCGTCTGAGCGTTTTGGATCAAACGCATCAGTACCACAAAGTATAGCAAAAGAACGCCCATCGCGCCTATAAAGCCGTGTTCCTCAGCAAAAGCGGCGAAGATAAAGTCGGTATGGGGCACGGGCAGAAACTGGCCCTGCGTCTGGCTGCCGTGGGCTGTGCCCTTGCCGAATATGCCTCCGGACCCCACTGCGACTAGCGACTGCAGCACCTGGTAGCCGCGCCCTTGCGAGTCCGCCTCCGGCTCCATGAAGCTAGTGAGGCGGTCGCGCTGATAGGGCTTTAAAACATGCCAGGCCACCGGCGCCAGGAATGCTCCCATCAACAGGATGACCGCTACGTGCTTCCATTTCATGCCGCCGAGGAACAGGCCCATGATGGCGATGGGAGCGTAGGTGAGCGCCGTTCCCAGGTCGGGCTGCGCCAGCACCAGCAGCATCGGGACGCCCACCAGAGCTCCCGCCTTCACGATGTCCTGGGCGGTGCACTCCGGCTTGTTGTCGGCAAAGTATTTCGCCATCGCCAGAATGAGAACGAGCTTGACCCACTCCGAGGGCTGGAAGTGGAAGGATCCGAGCTGTACCCAGCGTCTGGCTCCCAGGTATTTCCGGCCAAAAACTTCGACCGCCAGCAGGGAAGCGATGGAGATCAGATACAGTAGCGGGACACGTTCCAAAAGCGCCTGATAGTTGAGCACGCTGACGATAAACATCAGGGCTACGCCGCCCACAATCCAGTACACCTGCCTGAGGTGGGCGCCGGCGAATTTCGTACTGAGGGTGGCGCTGTAGATTTCCACCACGCCTAGCGCGCAGATCAGGAGCACGAGCGTCAGCAACACCCAATCGAAATCGCGGAAGGAGACGTAGCGGCTCACGGCTGCCTCCGCGGAACCGCTGTGACAGCCGGGGTGATAGGAACTTTCTTCTTCTTTGTAGGCGCGGCCTGCGCCTGAGGCTCGCTGGCCGCAGGCACCGGTTGGGGCTCTGATGCGGCAGGAGTCTCGGCTTCGGGATGAGCCATTGCAGTGTGCGACTCCGTCCCTTGCAAATCGGCGGCGGGAATTGGCTTCTCATCAGCTTCAACCCCGGGAGCGGCGCTCACCGGTTTGCCCGCGCTGTCAACCGGGACAGTGAAGCGTCCGGTTTGCAGCTTGGCCGGATTTTGAGGATCGCCCTCGTGCCAAACGGCGGCGACTTCGGCCTGCTTATTGCCCGGTGCGGTCCCGTTCGCTTTGGCAACCTCGGTCTGAATGCGGCGCTGCTTGGCCACATAAGCGGCGATCACTTTAGCCACAATGCGGGCGGCAAGAGCTCCGTGCAGGCCACCTTGAAACAGGCAGGCCACAACGATGTCAGGATTGCGCCGCGGAGTGACGCCCACGAACCAGCCGTTGTCCTTGTATTCGGCCCGGTCTTTCGCGCTCATTTTCTTCATCAGTTGATTGGACACGGTTTGGGCGCTGCCGGTCTTGCCCGCGAAGTCGATGCCATCCAAGTGCGCGCTGGGCGCCGTGCCCCCTGGATCAACGACTTTCGCCATGCCGTTGGTGATAATGTCCCAGTTGTCCTGATCAAGCGGCAGGCGGACCTTATTGTTGTAAGTGGAAACCTGCTTGAATCCCGGGGGAAACTGATCGGGAAAGGCGACGTGAGGATGCACCAGCAAGCCGTCACTGGTGATGGCGCCGATGGCGCGAGCGAGCTGGATGGGGGTGGTCGCCACGGCGCCCTGGCCGATGCCCACGGAAATGGTCTCGCCCGGATACCACATCTGCTTGAAGTTCTTGATCTTCCACTCGGCCGACGGCATCACGCCGGGGACTTCGTTGGGCAGATCGATGCCGGTCTTCTGGCCCAAGCCGACCATGGTGGCGTACTTGGCGATGCGCTCAATGCCCAGCTTTTCGGCTAAGGTATAGAAGAACGAATCGCAGGACTGGTAAATCGCTTTGTCAATATTGACAGTGCCGTGCTTGCTCCAGCACTTGAAGAAACGGCCATAGAAGCTCTTACCGCCGCCGCAGTTGACAATGAGCTTTTGGGCGATGCCTTCCTGCAGGCCGGCAAAAGCCATGATGATCTTGAAGACCGAGCCGGGCGCAAGCTGCGCCTGAATGGCTTTGTTGAGCAGCGGCTTGCCGGGATCGGTGACCAGCGCGTTCCATTCGTCGCGGCTGATGTGTACGGCGAATTCATTGGGGTCGAAGGACGGCCGGCTGACCATGGCCAGAATCTCGCCGGTGCGCGGATCCATGGCGACGATGGCGCCGGACTTGCCTTCCAGCGCCTCTTCGGCAGCAATCTGCAAATCGAGATCGATGGTCAGCTTCAGTTGCTTGCCGGGCACGGCGGCCACATCGCTGAGGGTGCCAACTTCCTTGCCGCGGCTGTTGACCATCACCTGGCGGTAGCCGTTCTTGCCCATCAGGATATCGTTGTAATACTGCTCCACGCCCGACATGCCGACGATGTCGCCAGGGTTGTAGAACTCCCACTGTGGCTGCTGCAGCATGTCTTCACTGACCTGGCCTACGTAGCCGATGACGTGCGCCATGAACCCGCCCTTGGGATACAGACGGCGATGGACGGTGATAGTCTCCAGTTCCGGAAGCTCGGCGCGATGCGATTCGATGAAGGCCAGCTCATCGGGAGTGATGTCGTCCTTCAGAAAGATGGGTTGATAGCCGGGCATTGCCGCCGCGCGCTTGAGGCGCTGGCGCAGCGCGTCCGGATCGAGGTGCAAACCACCGGCGATCTTATCGGCGTCGGCCATGAGATCGCGCTTCTGATCGCGCAGCAGCAGCACGGAAAATGAAGGATAGTTATCGACAATGATGCGGCCTTCGCGGTCGACGACCTTGCCGCGAGGCGCCAGGATGGGGACCTGCTTGACGCGGTTCTGTTCGGCCAGGGTGTTGTAGTAGTCGCTGCGCGCCACCTGCAGGCGCCATAACCCGAAGGCCAGCACGAGAAAAACTCCCAGCAGGATGTACTGCACTGCAGTAAGACGGAGCTGAGAGACTTTCTCCTCGCGACCTAACATCAGGAACAGAATCTTTCCGAGGGTCTCATCTTCAAACAGATCACCACGCAGGAGCAACTACTCTGCTTCCCTCATGGGTATGCGGGATGGTCCAATTTCACGACCGGGACAATAGGAAACCCATGGATATTGTAGTCCCATTCCGGGCTGGAGCAGTGAGAAAAAGGGCAGATTCTCAGCCATCAGTACAACTTTATCTACCTGGGGCGGGGGACACGCCCACGAAATGGATAGCCGATGTGAGGCGGGCCTACCGCTGCTTGAATCTGTCCAGAAACTTGTAAACCAGGATGCCGACCACGGCGTTGGCCAGGGCGGAGACGGCGGCGTGGCTCCAGCTCCATCCCAGTGCCTGGCGCAGCAGGCCGTGGGCCACGCCGAAGTACACCCCTTGGTGAACGACGAAGAAGCAAAAGGTGATAAGGAAACGGGAGCCGGGATTGTCGACATCGATCTTGACACCCAAAGACGAAGCTAGATATCCCACCACCGTCAGTGCGATGCCATACATGCCCAGGGGATGCATAGGCCCGGCAAACAGGTCCTGCAGCAGACCGATCAGGCAGCCCGTGATGCATCCGCTGATGGGATTGCGCCGCGCCGTGGCGAAGAAGATGGTGATGAGAAACGGCAGATCGATAATCGGCACGAAGGGGAACTGCACCGGAATGAAGATCTGGAGCAGCACCGCGACCAGCGGAACCAGGACAATCACTGGCCAACTGAATTCGTAAACCGAAATCTGCTCGCGGGATGTGAGGCTGCCACGGAAAGGCATGACTCGGGTGCTCATGGCCGGGGAGGTGCTCCGGTGGCTGGAGTCGAGGGCTGCTTGCCGGGCAACTGGGTCGCTGAGGGCGGAACGGCTGGCCGTGGCGAGGCTGCCGTTGCGGCGGGCTGGTTCGCACGAGCTGCACCGGCGGCTCTCGGCGTGCCTTCGGGATTTCCAGTTGTGGCCGGATGAGCGGTGCCGGCAATGCCAAGCCGGACAGCACGGCTGGAACGATTCCCGGA
>VFSW01000261.1_pt1 | contig 73912 bp, 75 predicted proteins | sample 5358111 | NCBI WGS metagenome assembly VFSW01 (sample SAMN11554181, study PRJNA540505) | mine drainage metagenome | isolation source: sediment from site ElyBrook_90M | place: USA: Ely Copper Mine, Vershire, VT | collected 2017
ATCCCCAACGCCCCGCCCGCCCTGGCCAAATTCGCCAGCATCGCGCCGCCAACCCAGGCCGCCCTGCAACTATCCTTCCCCGCCGCCGCTGCCGCCGCCAATGATGCCAGTGTCGCCCGCGCCGCCAACGGTTCGTTCTGGACCGGCGCGCTGCAACGGCTGGAAAGCCTGGTCACCATCAGCAACGGCACGCATGTTATCGTCGGCGCTCCCGCTGCTGCCATTACGGCGCAAGCGCAAATTTTGCTGGAAGCCGGGGACCTGGCCGGGGCGGTGAACGCGCTGAACGGCCTCAGCCCCACCACCCAGGCCGCGATGGGCGACTGGCTGGCGCAGGCCAAAGCCTTGCTGGCCGCCCGCGCCGCCATTATCGCCCTGGCGGACCAGCCATAATGCTGCGCGCTGCCCGCTTTATGATCATTGCCGTGATTCTGCTGGGCATCGCCTGGTGGATCAGCACCTTCCCGGGCAGCGTCACCGCCCATTCCGGCGATTACACCGTTACCGCCTCCACCCCCGTCGCTCTGCTGATTCTCGCCGCCATCGCGCTGCTTCTCACCATTTTATTCCGCATCATCGGCGGCATCCGCCGCGCCCCGGGGGGGGTGAGTGCCTGGCAAGGCGGGCGGCGCAAAAACCTCGGCGAGATTGCCACCAACCGTGGGCTGACTGCGCTGGCAGCCGGTGATGCCAAAGGTGCCGAAGCCGAAGCCAGCCGGGCCCGCAAGCTGCTGGGTGAAACCCCGTTGGTGCTGCTGCTAACCGCCGAGGCCGCCAGGCTGAACGGCAGACATGACCAAGCCGACGCCGCCTTCAAAAAACTCACCACCCATAAGGATATGGCGTTTCTCGGCCATCGCGGCCTGGGCCAGCATGCCGCCAGCACCGGCGACCATGAAGCCGCCCGCACCCACGCGTTGGCCGCCGAGGATGCCTACCCCGGCAGCAGTTGGGCACGCGCTGAGCGGCTGGCCGCCGCCCTGAAGCAGCAAGACTGGCGTACCGCTCTGGGCCTCACCCAGGCCCCCGCCGAGGTTGCCGCCATTGCCGCCGCCGCCGCCAACGCCACGCAGGACCGCAGCAGCGCCCTGCGTTTCGCCAGGCAAGCGATAAAGGCCGACCCCTCGCTGGTGCCCGCCACTGTGGCTTATGCCCGCAGCCTGACGCTTGCCAGCAAAGCCCGCGCCGCCAAAAAAGCACTGCTGAATGGCTGGACCGCAGCACCGCACCCCCTGATCGCCGCTGCCTATCTTGAAAACATCCCCGACCCGATCGAGCGCGTGCAGGCCGCCAGCCAGTTGGCCGCCGCCAAGCCCGGACACCCCGAATCTGAAATTCTGCTGGCCGAAACTTCGCTGGCGGCCAAGCTGACCGGCGAAGCCCGCCGCCACGCTCAGGCCGCCATCGCTGCCGGCCTTACCGACAAACGCCCCTACGCCGTGCTCACCGCGCTGGGCGATACGCCGGTTGATGCCCCCGCGCCGAAATGGACCTGCCAGTCATGCCATACCGAACACGCCGATTGGCACGCTACATGCCCAAGTTGCGGCAAGGCGGGGACACTGACGTGGAAATCGGCATCGAGCGCTTTGGTGACTGCATAAACGGCTTTTCCACCGCGTGATGCAGAACGGCCGCAGCCAGCACGGGTGCCGCCACCGCCAACGGTAGCCACAACCAATCAAACATCGCGGCGTTGCCATGCACCAGGGGCGCAATGATCAACGCGCAGGCCCGCTGCACCGGTGCGTTCAGTAAATAGAGCGGATACGAAACGGCGCCGAGATACTGCACCGGCCGGCACGCCAACAACCGCGCCAGCGGCGGCACCACGCCATATTTCTGCACGCCCAAAACCAGTAGCCAAACCAGCGGCGTGAGTAATCTGACCGGCGAACCCGAAAACAAACCCAACACCCCCACCATCAGCACCGCCGCCGCCAAGGGCAGCACCTGCCCTTTGCGCAGCCACACCGCCGACATTACCCCCAGCCCGAAAAATCCTGCCGCGTCGGGCAAAAACGCCCGGCTGAATTGCCAGTACGCCGGCAAAAACCCCGCCGTGGCCCGGTAAACCACCGCCACAACCAGCAGCAAAACCCCAAACCAAGTGAGGCTGCGAACCCGGCGCATCAGCACCGCCATGACGATATAAAACTGCCACTCCGTTGAGAGACTCCAAGCTGGCCCCAACAGCGTGATGTAAGCCCACGGCAGCACCCCTTGCGGCAACAACCCCTGGGTAAGCGTGATATGCGCCAGCAAATGCCAGAGGTATTGCGCGGGCATGCCGATCGCCCAAAAATCTGCCTGCAATGACGCGGGCGCGATCCACGGCATGCCCGGCAAGGGCGAGCCCACCCAGATCAACCCCACCGCCAAACCCAGCACCACAAAATACACCGGCAGCAACCGCCGCGCCCGCCCGGCCAGAAACGGCGCGGCCTGATAGTTGAAGCGCTCCAGTGAATTGATCACCACCAGCCCGCTCAACGCGAAAAACACATCAACAGCGGCTTCACCATGCAAAAACGGCGCCCCAGTCCAGGCGGGCAGTGTGGTGTAAGGCAGCGCATGACCCAGCATGACATAAACCGCCAGCACGCCGCGCAGCCCATCAAGCCTGGTTAACCGTTCCATAACGGCAACTTAAACGTGTAATTTGGAAACTTAAAGCCCCACCAGAGCGCGAGCAAACTCCTCGGCCACAAAGGGCCGCAAATCCGCCGCCTGCTCGCCGGTGCCCACCGCGTGAACCGGCAGTTTGAACTGCTCGGCCAGCGCCACCACAATGCCGCCGCGGGCCGAGCCATCCAGCTTGGTCACGATCAGCCCGCTCAGTTCAACCATCTCCTTGAAGGTCTTCACCTGCGCAATCGCATTCTGCCCGATGGTGGCATCGAGAGTCAGCAGCGTGGCGTGCGGGGCGGTGGGGTCGATTTTGCGGATCACCCGGATGATTTTGCGCAACTCATCCATCAGCGCGGTTTTATTATGCAGCCGCCCGGCGGTGTCGATCAGCAATATATCCGCCCCCGCCGCCTGGGCTTTGCTCAAAGCCTCATGCGCCAGCGAGGCGGAATCCGAATTTGCCGGGGCTGAAACCACCACCGCGCCGGAGCGCTGCCCCCATATTTGCAATTGCTCCACGGCGGCGGCGCGAAACGTATCGCCGGCCGCCAGCATCGGGGTTAAGCCCTGCTCGCGGTACATGGTGGCCAATTTACCGATGGTGGTGGTTTTGCCAGCACCATTCACGCCGGTCATTAAAATCACAAACGGCTTTTGACTCACATCCGGCACCAACGGCAGCGCCACGGGTGCCAGAATCGCGGCAATTTCAGCGGCCAAAGTTTCCCGGATTTCCTCGTCCGACACTTCCTTGCCAAAGCGCGTGCGGCGGAAATTACCGATCACGCGCGATGCCACCGCCGGGCCGAGGTCAGCCGCGATCAGCATATCCTCCAGCTCCTCCAGCGCCGCGTCATCGAGCTTGCGCTTGGTGAACGTGGCGGCGATGTTAGCGCCGAGTTTCTCCGCACTGCGCGACAACCCGGTTTTCAGTTTGGTGAAAAAAGCCGACAGCGCCATTAAGAGTTTTCCGACCAGCTGCCGCTAAAGGCGGTCACCGCCGGGCCACGCATCAGCACATGACCATCGGCTTCCCGCCATGTAATTTCCAAAATACCACCATCCAAAATCATCGTCGCCTGCCGCCCCGTTAAACCCCGACGGTGCGCATTCACCAGCGCCGCACAGGCACCTGAACCGCAAGCCAACGTCAGCCCCGCACCGCGTTCCCACACCCGCAGACGAATCCGCGTGCGCGACATAATCTGCGCAAACCCGATATTCGCGCGGTCGGGAAACAGTTTGGCATGTTCAAGCACCGGGCCAATCCGCATCATATCAACCGCCGCTATATCATCGACAAAAAACGTCGCATGCGGGTTACCCATCGAGCACGCCGCCGGGTCAGTCACACCGTCCGCCGCGAGGTCCAGGTGCAGCGTATCCATTGCCGCCGCCAGCGGCACATCGGCCCAGCTCAATTTCGGCGCACCCATGTCCACTTCGATCATCCCGGCGGCCAGAATATCAGCGGGTAACAAGCCCGAAATGGTGCGGATATTTAACCGCGACGCGCCAGTTTGTTCAGCCAGCAGCATCGCCACGCAGCGCGTGGCATTGCCGCAAGCCCCCGCCTCGGTGCCATCGGCGTTCAATATCCGCATGAAGGCATCGGCCCCGGCCGGGTCGGGCTCGATGATGATGATCTGGTCACAGCCGATTCCCAGCCTGCGGTCAGCGATCAGCCGCACCTCATCGGTTGAAAACCGCACCGGCTGGGCACGGCCATCAAACACGGCAAAATCATTGCCGGCCCCATGCATCTTCAAAAACCGCACCGGCTAAAACCTTACTTCACCGCCGAAAAACGCGTCGGCTTCATGAACTGGTTGGAGATACTCGCCAGAATTGGCCCATCAACTTCACTGGCCGCACGCTCAGCGATCCATTGCGGATCTGCCTGAAATGCGTTCCATTTACGCTCACGCTCCGCCAACGAGTCCCAGGCTAAAAGGTAGTATAAATCAAGATTGCTGGGCCCGATATCCACAGTCCAGAATCCAGCCTGCACAATGCCATGCTTCTCCCACAGCGGCAAAGTATTCGCCTCAAAGCGCTTCAACAACAGCGGCATTTTACCTGGCAGGCAATGGTAAATACGTAACTCATAAATCATCGGGTCCACCTTCAATTCGTTTGCGGTGATTTATGCACCCATTTGCACATCCTCCCAACCCCGCCCGCGTAATGGCCGCCCCGCTTGCGGCTGCATCTGTCAATTTATTTAGATACTCTGGCTTGATCCCATGGGTTTGCATGGCCTTATCATTCATTGATGGCTGTGAGTAGTTTCCGAAGCTACCTGACCACCCCGCCGTGACTTAGATCCTGTGTTTACGACCAAAGCGGCACGCATGTGGCGCCATACGATTGCCACCACAGAAGGATAATACTGCGATGCGTAACAATCCCGCCACCAACCACCCACCCGCCGCACTGGCGCTGCCCGCCAACCTCTGGGTGTGGGGCCTGCCATTGCTTGGCATCATCCTGATGGCGCTGCCGGCGCGGGCGCAAACCCCCTCCCCCCTGGCCGAATGGCAGTATTCCTCCGGCGTGCAATTACAGCATTTGTTCGAGCCTTCGGTTCCCACCTGGCAGGTTGAACTTGGGCTCGGGTCGCAGTTTGCTCCGGTGGCTGACGGTCTTAATCGTTACCAGGTTCAGCCGGGCCCGGTGATCGATGTGCGCTACAAGGATGAGTTTTTCTTTTCCACCGGCGAGGGCCTTGGCGTTAACCTGTTGAGCTTCCGCCATATCGATATGGGTGCTGCCATCACCTACGACCTCGGCCGCTCCGCCCATGCTGACGGCAAGGCGCTGGAAGGCTTGGGCACCATTCACCCTGCCCCAGAAGTAAAGTTTTTTGCCACCTACGCCCTGGCCAAAGCGTTCCCCCTGACACTACGGCTTGATGTACGCCGCCAGATCGGTGCCACCAACGGTTGGGTGGGCGATTTTGGTGCCTACATGCCAATGCCGGGCAGCAGCGCCAAATTTGCCTGGTTCGCCGGCCCCACCATCACCGCTGGCGATGGCCGCTACATGCAGGGCTATTTCGGTGTGTCGCAAACTCAGGCGTACAGCACCAACTACCGGCAATACAAAGCCGCGCCCGGCCTGAAATCCGCCGGCTTCGGCCTATCGGCTGACTGGTTCATCACCCCGCATTGGGTGATCGACATGAGTGCCGCCTATCAACGGTTGCTCGGGAGTGCCGCCAACAGCCCGATCACCGAGTCTAAAAACGAGGGCGTGGTGTCGTTCTCAGGCTTGTATAAGTTCTAAACAACCACCGGGCTTGCCGCGCCATCCATCGTCACAATAACCCCGGTAACATAACTGGCGCGGTCGGAGGCCAGATACACCACTGTGTCAGCCACCTCCCCGGGGGTGGCCATCCGGCCCAGCGGGATTTTGGCGATGCTTTGGGTACGCGCTTCCTCAACGCTCACCCCGGCCAGCTTGGCGGTGGAAATCATCCCTTCCGCCACCCGGCCGGTTTCGGTCAGGCCGGGATTCACGCCGACCACCCGGAGCGCTTGCGGCGCATAAGCCGTCGCCAATCCCACAGTGGCCAGCATCAACGCCGCGTTCGCTGCGCCGCCGGCAATATGCACCGGCGAGGCCACTTTGCCGCCGTTACCGATAACATTCACAATCGCGCCACGGCCACGCGCCGCCATCAATTTCACCACCGGATCGATAACATTGATGTAGGAAAAATACTTTGCCTCCATCGCCGCCCGCCACGCCGCCGGGGTTAAATCCTCCGGCGCCGTGCGCTTGGCAGCCCCGGCACTGTTCACCAGCACATCAATGGGACCTAGCTTAGCTTCCACCTGTGCCACCATCGCCGCCGCCGCTATGTCATCAGTCAAATCCGCCGTTACCCCAATGGCGCCCGGCAATTGTGCCAACGCGGCTTGGATATTCGCTGCATCGCGCGAACAAATCGCAACCCGCGCCCCTTCAGCGAGAAACAGCTTGGCACAGGCCAGACCAATGCCCTTCGAGCCGCCGGTGATCAGGATGATTTTATCGGTGAGGTTAAGTTGCATGAATTTTCCTTGTAAAATTTAGAATCATACAAACGGAATGCGCAAACATCGTATGATCAATCGATAGAGGTGATCAAACCTTCCGCAGCAAAAACAGCCCCTGCTCGCCAAAAAAATTCGCCAGCGAAGCAAACTTCCGCCACGGGGCTTTTTTGCCGTCTTCGTCCGCCGCCAGCCATTGCTCAACCTTGTAGCCGTCGGCTTCACATAATGCGAAAAAATCCCGGATGGTGCAGGGGTGGATATTCGGCGTCTCGTACCACATCCGATGCCAGGCTCGCGTCATCGGCATTTTGCCGCTGAATAATAATTGCAGCCGCAGGCTCCAATGGCCGAAGTTCGGAAAACTCACAATCGCGAACGTGCTGATCCGCAGCATCTGGCGCAGCACTTCACGCGGCTGTTCCACCGCCTGCAAGGTACGCGATAAAATCACATAATCAAAGGCGGCATCAGGGTAATTCACCAGATCACTATCAGCGTCGCCCTGCATCACCGGCAGCCCGTGCGTCACCGCCCGCGTCACTTCGGCCATGTCGATCTCAATGCCGCGGGCATCGCATTGCTTGGTGCGGAACAGATGGTCGATCAGCGTGCCATCACCACAGCCGATATCCAGCACCCGCGAATGGGGCGCCACCATCCCAGCGATCAGCGCCAGATCCACCCGCATATTTTTCGCAACGAAGCGCACCGGCTGGGTAAAATTCATGCGCCCAGTCCTGCGTGTTCAGCGCAACCCGCCAGAAACCCGCTCAAGGTGCGATGAAAATCCGGCTCATCGAGCAAAAACGCATCATGGCCTTTATCAGACATAATCTCCACAAAACTCACGTTCGCCGCCACATGATTTAAAGCCTTGGCAATGGCGCGTGACTGCGCGGTGGGGAACAGCCAGTCCGATGAAAACGACACCAGCAAAAACCGCGTGCGCGTGCCGGTGAAAGCGGCAGCCAAACTGCCGTCATGGTCAGCGGCTAAATCGAACAAATCCATCGCGCGGGTAATGGTTAGATACGAATTTGCATCAAAGCGCCGCACAAAGCTGGAGCCCTGATGCTCCAGGTAACTCTCCACCTCAAAGCGGTCGCCGATCAGCAAATCCGAAGCACCCTGCAATTTGCGGCCAAATTTACGTGTCAACGCGGCTTCCGAAACATAGGTAATATGCGCGGTCATCCGTGCCACCGCCAAACCCCGCGCCGGGGTGACGCCCTCGGCCCAGTAGCGTCCGCCATGGAACGACGGGTCAGCGGCAATCGCCTGCCGGCCAATTTCATGGAACGCGATGTTCTGCGCGGAATGATACGCCGCCGCCGCCACCGGCACGGCAGCAAACACCTGGGCCGGGTACAAGGCGGCCCAGGCCAGTGCCTGCATCCCACCCATCGAGCCGCCGATCACAGCAAATAATTTTTCAATCCCTAAATGATCCACCAGCCGCTTTTGCGCCCGCACCATGTCGGCAATGGTCACCGGCGGGAAATCCACCCCCCAGGGTTCGCCGGGGCGCTCATCATGCGGGCTGCGCGGCCCGGTTGAGCCCATGCAGCCGCCCAGCACGTTGGCGCAAACGACAAAATAACGCCCGGTGTCCACCGGCCGCTCAAGCCCTACCACAGCGCCCCACCAGCCGGGCTTGCCCGTTACCGGCTGCGTTTCGGCCACATATTGGTCGCCGGTGAGGGCATGACAGATGAGAATCGCGTTGCTGCGGGCGGCGTTCAGCGTGCCGTAGGTGCGGTACGCCACCGTCAACCGGTTTAGGTGGCGCCCGCAATCCAGCGTCAGCCCGTCATCGAAACTGACAGACTGGTGCGGCGTCTCGGAAAAATTTGGGCCTTGATCCATGGTTTTTCGCATATGCGCCGCCGCCCCCCGCCGTGCAATCCCTTTGGATACCCCATGGCTCCTCCCGGCTTTGCAGCACCACCACGAAGCTGTATCACTCGCCGCATTATGAGCACTGACAGCACCACCGCCCCGGATACATTGGCCAGATTGCGGGCCGAACTCGATGCGCTTGACGACGAACTGCACGGCCTGCTGATGCGCCGCGCCGGCATCATTGAGCGCGTCGCCAGCGATGGCGGCAAAAAAGGCGTGAAAATCCGCCCGGGCCGGGAAGCCAGCATGGTGCGCCGCCTGCTGGGCCAGCACCAGGGCTCGCTGCCGCCGCAGTCCATATTGCGCATCTGGCGCGAGATTTTCGCCGCCGCCCTGATCATCGAGGGCGGCCAGACCGTTGCGGTGTGCAGCACCGGCGAGAGTTGTGAAATTCCGGCTTTGGCCCGCGAGCATTTCGGCCCCCTGACGCCCATGCGCCGCCACCGCAATGCGCTGCAAACCTTGGCGGACATCGAATCCGGCAATGCCCAGGTAGCCGTATTGCCGCCCCCCAGCGACGCGCCGGACGGTACCTGGTGGACCGCCCTGATGGGCCGCGGCCCGACCCAACTTTCCGTGATCTCCAAACTACCGTTCTGGACCCAACGTGCTGAGGGCACCCCGGTGGGCGATGCCTTTGTGGTTGCGGCCATCCAGCCCGATTCCAGTGGTAATGACCATGGGCTGATCGCACTCGAAGTCCTCGCCGACACCTCGCGCGCCCGCATCACCGCCAGCGTCACCGCCGCCGGATTTAATGTCGTCACCATTTTGGTGAAGCGCGACATTGGCGATAGAGCGCTGGCCCTGATTGAGGTGGAAGGATTGGTCGAAGACGCCGACCCGCGCCTGATTCAGATCACCGGCATAGACGCGCCCGCCCTCTCAATCGGCGGTTTTGCCGTGCCGCTGGATACACTCGCGTGACATTCCCAAAAGCGCGCGCCGAAATTTTTACGGTGGCCCCGTATGTCGGCGGTGAGTCAAACCTCCCCGGCGTCAACCGCGTCATCAAGCTGTCCTCGAACGAGGGCGCCTTTGGCCCGCCGCCGGTGGCCATCGCCGCCATGCAGGAAGCGGCTGTCGCCATGCACCGCTACCCCGATGGCGGCATGCACGCGCTGCGCAACGCCCTGGGCAAAAAATTCGGCCTTAACCCCGCGCAGATCGTCTGCGGCAATGGCTCCGACGACCTGCTCACTTTGCTCATCCAGTCCTATGGCGGACCGGGCACCGAACTGATCATGAGCGAGCACGGCTTCTCGATCTATGAAATCGCCGGGAAGATCGCCGGCTGCGTGGTGCGCAAAGCCCCCGAGCGCAACCTCACCACCGATGTCGACGCGCTGCTGGCACTGGTCAGCCCCGCCACCCGCATGGTGTTCATCGCCAACCCTAACAACCCCACCGGCACGCTGATCCCCGAAAGTGAAATGCGCCGCCTGCGCGAAAACCTGCCACCGGATGTGCTGCTGGTGATCGACGCCGCCTACGCCGAATATGTCGACCGCCCGGATTACGACCCCGGCATCACCTTGGTGAATGCCGGTGACAACTGCGTGATGACCCGCACCTTCTCGAAAATTTTCGGCCTCGGCGGGGCGCGGCTCGGCTGGGCCTACGCGCCGCCGGCGATTGTGGATGTGCTGAACCGGGTGCGCGGGCCATTCAATGTCAGCGCCATGGTGGCCGCCGGCGCCATCGCCGCCCTGGCCGATGAACATTGGCTGGCCGACGGCCTGGCCCACAACACCGCAGAGCGCACCCGCCTCGCCGCCCGCCTCACGCAAGTCGGCATCAAAGTGATCCCCAGCGACGCCAATTTCCTGCTGCTGGATTTTCTCGCCCCCGAACGCGCGATGGCGGCGGATGCGCATCTGCGCCGCCACGGCATCATCGTGCGCTATGTGAAATCCTATAACCTCCCGTCCTGCCTGCGCGTCACCATCGGCACCACCGAGGAATGCAACCTGCTGGCCGAAACCCTGATCGAATTCCAGCATGGCTGAACCCATCTTCAACCGCCTCGCCCTCATCGGCACCGGGCTGATCGGCGGCTCGATCGCCCGCGCCTCGCGCGAATTCGGCGGCATCGCCAAAACCGTGGTGGCCAACACCCGCAGCCAGAAGTCACTTGATCGTGTGGCCGAGCTTGGCTTTGCCGATGTGTGTGAACTCGACCCCGCGAAGGCCGCCGAGGGCGCTGATTGCGTGATATTATGCTCACCGGTCGGCACCTACGCTGCCCTGGCCGAGCAGATCGCCCCTGTTTTGATGCCCGGCGCCATCCTCTCCGATGTCGGCTCGACCAAACAATCCGTGATCCGCGATATCGGCCCATTTGTGCCGGATGGCGTGCATTTCGTCCCCAGCCACCCGATGGCTGGCACCGAGTTTTCCGGCCCGGAGTCCGGCTTCGCCGATCTATTCAAAGGCCGCTGGTGCATCCTCACCCCGCCGCCCGGCACTGATGAGACCGCCGTCACCCGGCTCGATACCATCTGGCAGCGGATGGGTGCCCTGACCGCCCGCATGGACGCCGCCCACCACGACCGCGTCGCCGCCATCGTCAGCCATCTGCCGCATCTCATCGCCTTCACCATCTGCGGCACCGCCGACGATTTGGCCGATGAGACCCGCCAGGAAGTGCTGAAATTCGCCGCCTCGGGCTTCCGCGACTTCACCCGCATCGCCGCCTCCGACCCCACCATGTGGTGCGACATTTTCCTCAATAACAAAGACGCCGTGCTGGAAATGCTGGCCCGCTTCTCCGAGGACGCTCAAGCCATGGCCCGCGCCATCCGCTGGGGGGATACCGCCTATATTGAGGATAAAATTGTACGGAGCCGGAAGATCAGGCAAAGTTTGATTGAGTTGAAGCAGGCTTAAAAAACGCCCCTCCGCGAGACTGTCTCACCCATCGCTATTTCATAACGCCATGCGATTAGTGGGCACGCTACGCTTATTTTTATAATACCAAGCGTCCGAATATCTGGCTCGTCTAGCCCGGCCCTACACGGGAATGACGATTTTAGGAGCGGGGGTGGCATACAGAGATGTGGCGCTACCCCTCAACCTCCGCCTCCGGCGTATCCAAACTGTGCGACAACTCCGTCACCCACGCGCCGGCTTCGTTCTGATACTGGATATAGCGCGTCTCGCCCGGCACATGCTGCTCTCGGGCTACCCGCTTCGCGGCCTTCAGGGCGGCCTGGTGGGTTGGGTACGTCTCGGAAAACACCTCGCCGAGCCGGTAGGCCCAGCCGCCGTCATGTACCACGACCTTGTAATGAATAATCATAGCGGCTCATCCCCAATGCTATCTCCCTCATATGGGCAGCAGCATCGGGGAAGTGAAGCGGCGGCGTTAGTTTTGGGTAATCACCGACTGATGCTTCAAACTATCCAGCAACTGCTGAGATTCCATCTGCACCCGGCGGTCGACGATGACGTTGGTGATCTGATCATCCGAGGGCAGGCTCGATGCCACATTCTGGCGCGAACACACCATCACCACCGTTACTCCATCTTGTGCTACCAGCGGCGGGCTCACCTTGTTTTCCGGAATCGCGGCCAGCATCTGCTGGAAGTTTGGCGGTGTCACGCTGGCGAGGTTAACCGGCCCGGGGTCAGCCGGATGCACCTTGCCAAAGGTCGTGTTCAGCGCCTCCATGTCGGCGCAGCTATGGGCATTTTTAGCCGCATCCACCAACTTACTGATCACCGCCGCCTGGGCCGGGCCAACCTGACCATTGGTGATCGGGGTAGGGTACGGCACGAACACCTGGCGCATGGAGAGCATGGTCTGGGTGCTGGTGCCCACCACATGCGAGCCTTTCATCTGCACAATATCATAGCCGCCCGGTACCCGGATGGGGTTGCTGATTGCGCCCACCGGCATTGAGGTCACCACCGCTGCCACGTTTGGGTCAAGCTCGCTCAGCGGCAAAAACCCCATGTCGCCACCTTGCAGCGCTGTCGGCGCCTGGCTGAACTGCGCGGCCACGACCGGAAAGGGTGCACCAGTACGCAGTTGCGCGATCACGGTGGCTGCAAAGTTTTTGGCGGCAGCGTCGTTAGCGGGGTCAGACACGGGGATGAAAATTTCACCCAGGTGATATTGCGTCGTGCCAATTTCCGCCTTCAAAGCGGTTTTTTCAGCTTCGACATCGCCCTTGGTCGGTTGTAACTCTGGCCCAAGCACCCGATGCAGCACCGCCTGCCAACCAAGCTCGGTGCGGATCTGGGCCACCAAAGTTGAGAACGCCACACCAGAGGCGGCCATTTTGGCCCTTAGCCCACCCGGCGGCAGGTTATTGCCTTGCTCGATCCGGCCGATGGCGGTGGCGATATCGGCTTCCGGCACATTCACCTTCAGCTTGCTGATTTCCTGCATTTGCAGGGTTTGGTCGATCAGTTGCTGGGTAATCTGCGGCTTCAGCCGGTTCAGAACATCCGGGGTCGGCTTCATGCCGGTGGAGAGCCCCAGCAGCATGGCGCGGTTGTCGACATCGGCGTTGGTAATCACCTGCCCATTCACCACCGCGGCGATATTCGCCTCCTGGGCCTTGGCCGGCCGCACCGCCCCTGCCGTAAGGCACACCACACCCGCCAAAAATACCGCAACCGGGCCGAGAGACATCTGTTTCATAGGGCGCTAAATCCAACGTTGCCGAGAGTTTTGAAAGTAATTTGTATCAGAATCACCGTATCACCCTTGTCGAGATTGAACGAGGTGAACCGCCGATAAAAAATCATATTAACCGCCGAACATTCATTTTCCCAACCGAACTTGGCATTAATGGCATCAAAGCGGCCGGTTTGAATATTTCGCTGCGCGTTCGCCGATACCGACCAGCCATCATAATTGGTTGTAAAGCCGGCAGTAATTTCGCGCCGGCCAACATAGTACGACGCCGGGATCGTCGATTGCGCATACAAAGCATAGGGGTTGGTGCTGGTGTATAAATACCCGCCGGAAATGCTGAATGGCTTGCCCCCCAGCGTCGCAGTCGCATCGATCATGCGCGGCGTCAGGTTCGTATGGTCCAGCCGGGTCCGATAGGTCAGGTTCAGGTATTTGCTTGGAATGACGGTCGCGCGGGCAACAATGTCGGAAATATTGCCGGTTAGGCCAGAGCCCGGCAGATACACGTTATCCTTATGAAAACGATAGGATTGGCCAATCAAGGCATCAATCAGCGAGCCCTGCGGCAAATACCATGCACCGTGCAAGGCGTAATCCACCCGCTCCCCGCCCGCCAACCGGTCAATCCCCGGATAGCGGTTGAGGTCGAATAAATTCGCATCGGAATATTCAAGGTCGAGACTGTCCTCGTTCGGAATCCGGTAATTCTGGCTGGTGCCAATCTGCGGGGCCGCCACAAACTGCACCTCCGGCTCCAGAGTCTGGCTGCCATAATGGCCGACCTGGCGAACAAACGGCCAACGCATGAACAGCGCACCATATGGCTCAGCGCGGCTGGTGCTGATCTCATTGTCAGCGGCTGAGAAGTTCGGCTGCTGATAGAGATGCGTCGCGCTATAGGTCGCAGACACCAGCGAGACCCTGGCGGTCCAGATTTGCCCTAACGGCCCATTAAACGGCACATCATAACCGGCGATCAATGAGGCGCGCCGCGTGTTGGTGCCCACATTGCGAAATACATTGAAGGCGTCCGCACTCAATGAAAACCGGCCATGCAGCCAGGGGTCCGGGTTCGAGACAAACGCATATTGCGCGTGCGGGGATACAATCGGCAGTGTATTTTGGGCCACGCTGGCCACCAGGCCCTGATACGTCTCAGCGTCCACCCTGGCATAGGCACCAGCGCCGAAGCCTTCGAGAAACACATTACTGGTCAGCTCGGCGGCATTCGGCAAAATATGAAAATCGTTGAGATATGCCGGGTTAGAGGCATGGTTATAGGTAAATCCGGCCCGCCACGTCTCATTGAGATCAAACGTGCCGTCGGAGAAAATCGCATTACCGAAATGGTCGTTGGCAAAGCCGCCCTCGGCGTTGATGTGCAGCACACCATTATTGAAGGCACGGCGGTATTTGGCATCAAGTGAGGGGCCATTTTTCGTCGCGAGCAACGGGGTGATCACCACGTCGGATGAACGGTCCAGCACCAGAAAATATGGAATCTCGGTGAAAAATCCGAGCCGTGAGTTAGTGCCCAGCGACGGGATGAGAAATCCGCTGCGGCGTTTCACCGAAGGGTCCGGCTGCGTCATATAGGGGATATAAAATATCGGAATTCCATGAATTTCCATCACGGCATTCCAGTATTCCAGCGTCTGATGCTGAAGGTCGCGGGTGATTGAGGTCGCCTTGATCTGCCAGAGCGGCGGGGCAGTGGGGTTGGAAATACAAAGGTTGCAGGCGGAATAAACAACCTTCACCATATCTTCGAGCTTGGCATCGGTCCGGGTGGCGCCATTGGCGATCAGCCGGCCGTTCTCGGCCAGCCTGGCGGCAACCCCTTCCATCACGGCATTTTTCATGCCCTTGGTCAGCACCGCATGGTCGGCAAACACGCTCTCACCATTGGGCTCAAGCAAAATCACGTGGCCGGTCGCGGTCGCTTCATCGGTGGTGCGGTTGATCACCACTTTGTCGGCGAACAAGGTCTGGCCATTCTGCACAGCCTTCACATGGCCGGTGGCGGTTACCAATGTGCTGGTTTTATTATAGCTGACCTGATCCGCCAGAAAGCTCACCGGCGCGTTATTGTCGCCCGGCGGCGGGGGCGTGGGCCCGAGGGCAGCGGTCTGGGCGTGCGCAGGGACACCTAAATTGAGCACGCCCGCCAAAACGAGGCCGAAGACGGAAATGGTTGAAACGTTTATGCCGCGACCCTTCATGTACTCAACCATCTTCCAGATGTAACAACAACGCCACCGCAAACAACAAGCCCGCAACCGCCGGTGCCCAGGCCGCCAACACCACCGGCACCGCACCCGAGGTTCCAAACTGGTCCGCCACCTCGGAGACCATGAACAGCGCAAAACCGCAAGCCACACCGCTCACCAGCATCCGGGTCGCGCCACCCCGGCGTGACGGGCGCATCGAAAACCCGGCTGCCACCAGCGCCATGGTGGCACATAACAGCGGCAAAGCCAGCAGCGCCTGAAACGCCAGCTCGTGCTGGATCGGTGAAAACCCGGAGCGCTTCAGCAGCGCGATGAAACTAGGCAGCGCCCAGAATGACAATGAATTCGGGCTGGCAAAGCTCTCCTGCACCCGATGCACCGTTAAATCGGTCGGGAACAGCAACTCAGCCTGTTTGACCGGCGAGGCGCCGGGTTGCAGAATCGAGACGTCGAATAAATCCCAGGAACCGTTAACCAATGTGGCGTGTTTAGCCTCCAGCCGTTGCAGCAATGCGGTGTCGCCGCTAAGCCGCAGCACTGAAACATCGTCGGTCTGCAACTCGTCATCATGGAGGCGCACATCAGCGGCGTGCAACACCGCAATGCCGTTCGGGGCCAGGCCACGGTCGGACTGCCTCACCCAAAGCTCACCGCCGGTGACCGACAGCGGGCCACCGCCCACCTTCAGATAGGCGTCGTAAAGCGTCTCGGCCCGGCCATACATCAACGCCGAGATCGGGCTGATGATGCCCGTGCCAGCTAAGCCCAGTAAAGCGGCCAACAGCACCGGCACCGCCAAAAACTGCCAAACGGAGACCCCCGCCGCCCGCGCCACCACCAGTTCCGACGACCGGGTGAGCCGCCAGAACGAGTAGATGCCACCCAACAGCACTGAAAACGGCAATATCTGCATCAGCATCCAGGGGCTGCGCAGAATTTCCATTTCAACGATAATGCCGAAGGTCGCCGCCGGAGCGCTGGCCGACTCTCTGAGCAGTTCCAGGAAATCAAATAACGACACCAGCGCGGTCAGCGCCACCAGCATCATTAAAACCGCACCGAAAAACTGCCGGCCAAAATACATTGAAATCGTGAAAGGAACCGAGATCATAGGCCGCGCACCCTGAAGCGATACGGCATAAACAATAAAACCGCGGCCACCACCCCCGGTGCCAGCACCGCCACCCAGATCATCGGCAGCCAATCGAGGTCGCGGGCAGCAAAATTATTGATCCCCAGATCCAACGCGACCAGCAACGTGACGGCCACCACAGCCGCCAACGGGCGAACCACGCCACCATGACGGCGAAACGCCCCCCCTAACACGGCCAGCAGGCCAATAAAGGTAAACCCCAGCGTCGACAGCGGTGCAGACAACCGGCGCTGTGCCTCCACCAGCCATTTCGCGCGCTCCGGCGGCGTCAGGTTTGCCTTCGGATGAAACAGGTCCAACAATGAGGCCGCTGCGGAATCAGTATCATCCAGCGCCGCGGCTTTGGCCGACTGTGCCAGGCTGATGTCGTTACGGGCAAAGGTGAGCACATCCAGCCGGCCGGTTTTGGCGTCCACCTGCTGGCGCGAGCCATCCTTCAAAATCACCATGGGCCCTTGCGCAGCCATCACGAGTTGGCCGGTACGCGCCAGAATGGTGGCAGGCGATGACGGCACCCGGGAATCCTCGATCAATATGCCCTTCAGGCTGTTATCCACACCACGCGATTGCACATAGACCGTGACACCCTGCGAAACCGGCGTAAAAACCCCTGGCTCCAGCAGGAAGGCGGCGATCTGGTTGCGGATTTCATACTGATAGGTTCGGAAAGTATTAAGCGCCGTCGGCACCAGAAAAATATTTAAATAATAACAGATCAACATCACCAGCGCGGCAACGCTGAGCGCCGGGCGCGCCAATGCGAAATCCGACATCCCCGCCGCACGCATTACGGTCAATTCGCGGTCACCCGAGAGTTTGGCATATACAAACACCACCACGATAAAACAGGTGATCGGCAAAATAGTGGCCACAAAACTGGGCACCAGCAGCGCCGTGAGCTTGATAAACACAAACGGTGATAACCCGCGATTCACAATAATCTGAATGAACCGCAACGATTGCGTCAGCCAGATCAACGCCACCAGCCCCGCTGTCACCAGCACCAGGGCCAGTGATAATTGGGTGAATATATACCGGTCGATGCGGTTTATGGTGAGCGGGCGCTTCATGTGGTTAGGGTTTTGGCGGTCTGGTGTGGCAAACGCAAGGCAGGCAAGACAAGGGCCGAGGCTTCAATCGCGCGGGGCCGCCGCCCGGCTCAACCTGTCGTTTATTGCCAGACCCAAGCCGTGCGCGGGCACCGCCATGGCGGCGATCCGGCGCAACCCATAGGCAGGCGCTTGTGCATCCAGCCAGTGCAACCCCTCAAACAGCCGCGCCGCTGCCTCGTTCAGGTTGGTATCCGCCGATAGCTGAAACACCAGCCTGGCCCCGGCCAAAGGCGGCCCGAACGCCAGCACGGCTTCATCAACCGCCGCATCGGCGGCATCCATCCGCAATGGCAGGGTGGGGGCATAATGCGAGATCATTAAGCCAGGAGAACGCAAGGTGCGGGTTCGCTCGGCCTGCCCCGGGGTAACCCCGCGCCGGACCGGGCCAATGGCAGCTTCCAGGGATTCCAGGCTAACGCCACCTGGCCGCAGTAAAAACGGTGTCGGGCCGCTTAAATCCAGCACCGTGGATTCAACGCCAACCCTGCACGCGCCCGAATCAATAATTGCGGCAATCCGTCCTCCCAGGCCAGCCAGCACATGCGCGGCACTGGTGGGGCTAACCCCGCCCGAGCGATTGGCCGACGGCGCTGCAACCGGGCGGCCCAGCGCCGCGATTAAACGCTGTGCCACCGGGTGCGCCGGTACTCGCACCGCCAAAGTCTCTAACCCAGCCCCAGCCAGCAACGCCACCGGGCAGGTGATGCGCCGCGGCAGCACCAGAGTCAGCGGTCCCGGCCAGAATGTATCGGCCAGCCGCTGCGCCATGGCGTTGGCTTCGACATGCGCAAACACCGCATCAGCGCTCTCGTAATGACAGATCAGCGGGTTAAAATGCGGCCGGCCCTTGGCCTCAAAAATCGCCGCCACAGCTTTCGCGTTGGCGGCATCAGCGCCCAGGCCGTAAACCGTCTCGGTGCCAAAGGCGACCAATTTACCGGCCGCCAGCAAAGCCGCGGCTTGTGTGATATCACGGTCAGTACGGTTGAGAATTTCAGTCACGTCATCGGCCACGCGTCATTGCGGCTATAACCTTATTTTTCCAAATCCCGCAAAACTTCTGGCGTATGCAGCAACTTGTTAATCTTGGTGGCTTCTTCCAGCGCCTCATCGGGCAAAAACTTCAGCTCAGGCGTCACCCGCAGCCCCAAACGCGGGGCGATCTGGCTGCGCAGAAACGGCGACACCCGCTTCAGCGACGGCAATAACGGCGTGATATCCTTATTGCCAAGCTGGGTGCAAAACACCGCCGCATGCTTCAAATCCGGCGACATCCGCACTTCAGAAATCGTCAAATGCACTTTCGCCAGCATCGCGTCATGAAACTCGGTACGCAGAAAAATATCCGCCAGCGCATGGCGAATTTCTTCTGCAACCCGAAGCTGACGCTGCGAAGGGCCGCTCGCGTTCGATCGTTTCACAAAAAAACCTCAGGCTTTTTTGTGAACCGCGAAGCGACCGCGCAAATATAATTACGCGGCGACGATTTCGGTTTCATAGCACTCAACCACATCACCGACCTGCAAATCCTGGAATCCGGCGAAGGACAGGCCACATTCATAACCGCGGGCCACTTCCTTCACATCATCCTTGAAGCGCTTGAGTTGGCTAAGCTCGCCCTGATGGATGACCACGTTATCACGCAGCAACCGCACGCCGGAGCCGCGCTTGACCAGACCTTCGGTGACATAACAGCCCGCCACCTTGCCGGTTTTGGTAATGTTGAAAACCTGCCGGATTTCGGCGTAGCCGAGGAACTTCTCGCGATGCACGGGGGCCAGTTTGCCCTTCACAAGCTTCTCGATATCATCAGCAACTTCGTAAATAATCGAGTAGTAGCGAATATCCACGCCGTCACGATGCGCCAAGTCCCGCGCCTGCGCATTGGCCCGCACGTTGAACGCAATCACAATCGCATCGGAAGCCTTCGCCAACTGCACGTCGCTCTCGGTGATCTGGCCGACCGCGCCATGCAGAACCCGCACGCGCACTTCCTCATTGCCAAGCTTGCCAAGGACAACCTGAATGGCTTCCACCGAGCCCTGCACGTCAGCCTTGATGACCACCGCGACTTCCTTCTGCACACCGGCCTGAATCCGGGCTAGCATTTCTTCCATGGTGCCACGGCCGGCCGTTAGCGCCGCCGATGAACGCTCGCGCAGCTTGCGCTGGCGGAACTCGACGATCTCACGGGCACGTGAGTCATTTTCCACTACCACAAACGGCTCACCCGCGACGGGTGCTGCAGACAGCCCGAGAATTTCAACTGGCGTGGACGGGCCTGCCGTTGGCACCGCCTTGCCTTTGTCATCCTGCATGGCGCGCACGCGGCCCCACTCGGCGCCGGCCACCACGATATCACCAGGATGCAGTGTGCCTTTTTGCACCAGCACGGTCGCCACCGGGCCCCGGCCTTTGTCCAGCCGGCTTTCAATCACCGTACCCTCGGCTGAGCGGTCGGGGTTAGCGCGTAAATCCAAAATTTCGGCTTGCAGTAAAATCGCTTCTTCAAGCTTATCAAGGCCGATCTGCTTGAGCGCTGAGACCTCAACATCCTGTGTCTCGCCGCCCATTTCTTCGACGACAACTTCATACTGCAGCAATTCCTGCCGCACCCGGTTGGCATCTGCGCCGTGCCGGTCAATTTTATTGACCGCCACGATCATCGGCACCTGCGCCGCTTTGGCGTGCTTGATCGCCTCGATGGTCTGCGGCATCACGCCGTCATCGGCGGCCACCACCAGCACCACGATGTCAGTCACGCCCGCACCACGGGCCCGCATAGCCGTGAATGCCTCATGCCCCGGCGTATCAATGAAGGTGATCTGCGCGCCGGAATGCAGTTTTACCTGATACGCGCCGATATGCTGGGTAATGCCGCCAGCCTCGCCCGCTGCGACATCGGTACGGCGCAGTGCGTCCAGAAGGCTGGTTTTACCATGATCCACATGGCCCATGATGGTGACAACCGGCGGACGGGTCTGCAGATCGGTGTCGACATCTTCCTCGCCTTCGAGGCCGATTTCAACGTCGTTATCCGCCACCCGACGAGATTTATGGCCGAACTCGCTCACCACCAATTCGGCGGTATCAGCGTCGATCGCCTGGGTGATGGTGGCCATCACGCCCATTTTCATCAGCGCCTTCACAACCTCATTGCCGCGCGCGGCCATCCGGTTGGCCAGCTCCTGCACGGTAATGGTCTCAGGTAGCACCACCTCACGGACAACTTTCACGCCATCCGAACGCAGCAATTCCAGTTCCGCCTGGCGGCGTTCACGCTCACGCTGGCGGCGCACCGAGGCCAGGCTGCGGACTTTTTCATCCTCGCCTTCCAGCGCTGCCTGCACGTCGATCTTGCCGGCGCGGCGACGGTCGTCGCCAATTTTCTTTGGTGCCACCACGGGCGCGCCACGCTTGGGGGCTCCGGCCATGCTGGGGCGGCGCACGCCGCGGGGGGCGTCCTCGTCCTCATCGGCTGCCGGCTGACCGGGCTTCAAGCGCAAAGTCTCGGCCACACTGGCACCGGGAGCCGGACGCGGGGCCGGAGCCCGTGGCGCTGGCGCTACCGTTGGGTTTGCTGCCGGGGCCGCATCGGCTTTTGCCGGCTCTACCTTAATCGGCTCTACCGGCTTCGGACGCAGCGCCTCTTCAGCAGCTTTTTTGGCGGCAATTTCAGCTTCGCGCTTATCATCTTCCTCACGGCGGCGGGCTTCTTCAGCCGCTGAGAGAATTGAAATTTTCTCCTGCTCGCGGCGCTCGGCCTCGCGCAACGCGGCAATCCGCTGCTGCTCGGCCAAAACCCGCTGGCGGGTGGCGGTCTCAGCAGCGGTCAGCGCCCGTGGTGCCGCCGTACCGGAAGGCCGAGGGGCAACCGGACGAACCGGGGCGACCGGCGCGGGCGGAGTTGCAACCGGCGCCGCCTCAACCTTGGCAACCGGGGGTTTCACCGCCGGCGACAATGACAACGTAACGGGTGGCGTGGCCGGTGCGGGCGTGGCGGGCGATGCACCGGGCGCCAACCCGCGTTTTTTGCGAACCTCAACCTGAACAACCTTCGAGCGGCCATGCGAGAAGCTCTGCCGGACAGAGCCTGCATCAACAGTATGCCCCGCATCGGTGCGGGTCGCCGGGCGCAGCGAAAGTCTGCCTTTGGTTTCAGTCGTGTCGTTGCCGTCACTCATGCCTAATTCGGTCCATCTCTAATACAGCGGCAAATTACGTTACCGCTTATGTCTCGCTCAAACCGACCGTGCCAGGGGTCTCACCCGTCACAGCCACATTGATTGAGGGGGCTATGTGCCCGCTTGTCTGCCGCCCCGCAACACCTGCGAGCCGGTTTGCATCCACTTCGATCATCTTCGCTAGTCTTCCGGCCGTTACAACCACATGCACAGCATGGTCGCGCCCAAAAACCCTACCCAACTGCTCGGCATCCAACGGCGACACCACAGACACATCACGACCGCCGATAAACCGCGCCCGCTCCTCAATGCTGCCGTCGCTCGCCTGAACAACCAGACCAGCCTTGCCTTCAACCAACCACTCGCGGGCTTTCTCAAACCCTGAAATGGCCCCGCCGCCGCGCCTTGCCAGGCCCAGCAGCTCGGTAATCCGCCGCACCAGCAGCGCCTCAACCACCCCGGCCAGATCCGCCGGGATATCAACACGCTGCTTCGCCGCTCGGGAAAACACCCCGCGCTTGATCGCCAATGGTATCACATCGGCCCTTGCACTCAACCATAATCCACGCCCGGGCAGGGTTGCAGCCACGTCGAACAGAATTTTCTGCTCCGGCCCCACCACAAACCGTAACGCCTCGTCCCGCGGCACCGAGTCGCGGCTCACCAAACAGCGGCGCAGCGGTCCTGTTTCCGGCTCCGCGTCGAGTTCAGCTTCAAATTCGTCCGGTTCAGGCAGCGTTGCCGTCTTCCCCTTCAAACCAATGGGCGCGGGCAGCCATGATGATCTCATTGGCGGCCTCTTCGCTCAACGCCTCGGCACCAACAATCTCCACCAGTTCATCACCGGCAAGGTCAGCCAGATCATCGAGCGACTTCACGCCCTTCTCACCCAGCGCGATTAAATCCTTCGCACTCAGCGCCTCGATGGCGGCCACGTCGTCGGAGACGCCCAAGGCAATACGTTTTTCTTCCAGTTCAGTGGCCTCACGCGCCAGCGAGGCTTCCGCCCGGCGCTGCAATTCAGCGGCAACATTTTCATCAAAGCCTTCAATGGAAGCCAATTCTTCAAGCGGTGTCATAGCCAGATCCTCAATCGTTTCAAAACCCTCAGCGACCAGCAAGCCTGCGATCACATCATCCACATCCAAAGCCTCAACAAACAGCCCGGTCTTGCGGCGGAATTCTTCCTGCCGGCGTTCGCTCTCTTCAGCTTCGGTGAGAATATCAATATCCCAGCGGGTCAACTGCGATGCCAGCCGCACATTCTGCCCACGGCGGCCAATCGCCAATGAGAGTTGGCTATCAGGCACCACCACTTCAACACGCCCGGCATCCTCATCCATCACCACTTTGGAAACTTCCGCCGGCGCCAGCGCATTCACCACAAATGTCGCAACATTCGGCGACCACGGGATGATGTCGATTTTCTCGCCCTGCAATTCAGCCACCACCGCCTGCACGCGCGAGCCGCGCATACCCACGCAGGCACCCACCGGGTCGATCGACTGGTCACGCGAAATCACCGCCATTTTGGCGCGCGACCCAGGGTCACGCGATACCGCCTTAATTTCGATGATGCCATCATAAATTTCCGGCACTTCCTGCGCGAACAACTTGGCAAGAAAACCAGGATGCGTGCGCGAGAGGAAAATCTGCGGGCCGCGCTGTTCTTCGCGCACATCGTAAATAAATGCCCGCACCCGGTCGCCGTTACGCAGATTCTCACGCGGAATGGTTTCATCCCGCCGCAGCAACGCTTCAGCACGGCCCAGATCCACCATCAGATTGCCATACTCGGTGCGTTTCACCACACCATTGATGATCTCGCCAACACGGTCCTTGAATTCATTATATTGCTTGGTGCGCTCATATTCACGCACCCGTTGCACAATCACCTGCTTGGCGGTCTGCGCAGCAATACGGCCAAAATCGATCGGCGGTAGCGGGTCCACGATAAACTCGCCGAGCGCTTTCTCAGGGGCAAACTTCTGTGAAATGGCGTAGGGAATTTGGGTTTCCTCATTTTCCACCACTTGCACGATCTCGGTCCAGCGCGAGAGGCGCACATCGCCGGTCTTGCGGTCGATGGTGGCGCGAATGTCCTTCTCATGGCCATATTTGGCGCGGCCGGCTTTTTGAATCGCCTGCTCCATCGCCTCCAACACATCGTCACGCTCGATTTGTTTTTCGCGCGCCACGGCATCGGCAACCAGCAGAAGTTCCGGGCGGGATACGGAGGTGTCCATGTTTTGTCTCGCTCTTTAGTTGGTTACAATGGGAGTCTGGGCTGTTGAGAACGCGATCAGCGCATCCGTCAGCACCAGTTTGGCTTTACGCATATCGGCGAGCTTCAGTTCGATCATCTCGCCGGTTTCAATTTTCATCTTCGCCACTTCGGAGTCGGCTGAAATAATCACACCGGTGAAGCGCTTGCGCCCACCGGGGCCAGGCACATTCAATTCCGCTTTGGCCTCAAACCCGGCGTAGCGGTTCCAGTCCTTCACCCGTGTCAGCGGCCGGTCAATGCCCGCGGAGCTGACCTCCAGCGTCCATGCCGAGGTGATCGGGTCTTCAACATCCAGCACGGCGGAGAGCAGATGGCTCACTTCGGTGCAATCATCGAGCGTAAAGGGCGCGTCATCGGCCCGGTCCGCCATAATCTGCACGGTGGGGGTCTCCTTGCCCATCACCTGCACCCGCACCAGCTCATAGCCCATCGCCTCCAGGCGCGGCGCGATGATCTCGGCGATGCGGCCCTCAAGGCCGGTATGGGTTGGTCGGTTCTCGGTCACGATGGCAAAATTCCAATAAAAAAGGCGGCCTGTAAGGGCCACCCTCGAAAAGTCGGGTTTTGATTTAACCAGCTTCTAGCCGATTTTGCGGTCCTGAGCAAGCGACTCTGGCTTAGCATTTTTTGCGGGCTCCTGCGGGGGTGCCGCCGTCCAATCGACAAAATCCGGGTCCAGCTCATGCAGCAGGCAGGGCGGCGAGGCGCATTCCACTGCCGCATTGGCGTTGCATTGCTCTGCCTCAGGTGCAATTTTATGTTTCATCCTGCCCGATTATAAACTATTTTTGAGATCACGGCAAAATTTCATGCCCGATTTACGGCCCCACCCCTACTTCCCGCCCACCGCCGCGCGGTAGGCGGCCACATTGGCCAGGTGCTGCTTGTAGGTTTTGGAAAACACATGCCCACCGGTGCCGGTGGCGACAAAATATAAATCGTCACTCACCGCCGGATGCAGCACCGCGTTCAGCGCTGCCAGCCCCGGTGCACAAATCGGCCCGGGCGGCAGCCCTTCATGCAGGTAGGTATTGTAAGGCGATGGGTTTTCCAGGTCGCTGCGGGTAATGGCCACCCCGGAGGCCACCGCGCCGTCAGAGGCGGCGTAGATCACTGTCGGGTCAGCCTGTAATTTCATCCCCTTCGCCAGCCGGTTCTCATACACCGCAGCCACTTTCGGCAATTCCGCTGCCAGCGGGGTTTCCTCCTGCACGATCGAGGCCAGCACCAGCGCCTCGCGCTGAGTCAGCGGCACGGCACGGTCGCGCTGGGTCCACGCATCCGCCAATGCCGCCGTCTCGGCCCGCTCGGCCCGGTGCAGAATCACGGTACGCGGGGTGTTGAGCGTATAGTCATAGGTCTGTGGCAGCACCGCGCCCTCCGGCGGTGGGGCTACCTCCCCATTGGCCGCTGATGCCGCGTTGAGGATTTTGGCAATCTGCATGGCGGTCAGCCCTTCAGGGATGGTCACCTGGTGCTGCACCACGGCGCCGAAGCGCAGAATATTCAACACCTGCTGCAATGAGGCATGCGCCGGAATGAGAAACTCACCAGCATGGATATGGCCTTGCTTATGCGTCATCCACGCTGCCGCCCGGAATAATAAAGGGTAATGCAGCACGCCCGCCTGCACCAACACATCAGCCACCTCAGCAGTGCCACCAGGAGGGATTACTATGGTTTTGGCGCTGGCAAAATCACCCGGCGCTGTGAGGCTTTCGTTCACCGCCATCTGGCCAAGGCTTATTGTAAGCAATAGAGCGCACAGCAGTAAAACCAGCCGCTTACGTAAAAATATCAGGGGCTAAACCCGCTTGAAAATAACCGAGGCATTGGTGCCACCAAAACCGAAGCTGTTCGAGAGTGCCACGTTAATCTTGCGCTCCTGCGCCACCAGCGCCACCCGGTCGATCACGCTGGCCTTGCTCGGCTCATGCAAATTCAGCGTCGGCGGGGCCACGTTATCGCGGATCGCCAGAATCGAGAATACCGCCTCGATCGCGCCGGCCGCCCCCAACAAATGCCCGGTGGCCGATTTTGTGGAGGACATGGCGAGACCCTTGGCGGCATCGCCAAACATATTCTCAACCGCCTCAAGTTCAAGATCATCGCCCATCGGGGTCGAGGTGCCGTGCGCGTTGACATACTGCACATCAGCGGGCGTCAGCTTACCGTTTTTGAACGCCGCCTTCATCGCCCGGAACGCACCGTCATGATGGTCCGCCGGAGCGGTGATATGGTGCGCATCGCCCGACATGCCGTAGCCGCCCACCTCTGCGTAGATTTTCGCCCCACGCGCTTTGGCGTGCTCATATTCTTCCAGCACCACCACGCCAGCGCCTTCACCCATCACAAAGCCATCGCGGTCCTTGTCCCAAGGCCGCGAAGCCTCGGTCGGGCGGTCGTTATAGGCGGTGGAAAGCGCTCGCGCCGCGCAGAATCCGGCAATGCCCAGCGGGTTCACCGCGGCTTCAGCGCCGCCGGCCACCATCACGTCCGCATCGCCGAGCGCGATAATCCGCGCCGCATCGCCAATGGCGTGCACACCGGTCGCACATGCGGTGACGGCGGAGTGGTTCGGGCCTTTCAGGCCATATTTAATCGAGACCTGCCCGGAAATCAGGTTGATCAGCGCCGAGGGAATGAAAAACGGCGAGAGCCGCTTGGCCTTACCCTCATGCACCATAATCGAAGCATCATAGATCGCCTGGATCCCGCCAATGCCGGAGCCGATCATCACGCCGGAGACGTATTTCTCTTCCTCGGTCTGCGGGGTCCAACCGGAATCCTCAATGGCTTCTGAAGCCGCGACGAGACCAAAATGGATAAACCGGTCCATTTTTTTCACGTCCTTCACCGGCATCCATTCGGAGAGGTCCAGCTTGCCCTCTGCGCGAGGCCCGTTCGGGACCTGTCCGGCAATTTTAGCGGTCAGCTCCGTGGTGTCGAATGATGAGATGATCCCGATTCCGGACTCACCATTGATCAGCTTTTTCCAGACATTTTCAAAGCCCAGCCCAAGTGGCGTGGCGACTCCCATGCCGGTGACGACAACACGACGCATATTCTAAAACTCCCAGACGCCCCAATAAGCCGAATTACTCGGCCTTTTGCTTCTCGATGTAATCAACGGCGTCTTTAACGGTCGTAATTTTCTCAGCCGCATCTTCCGGAATTTCAACGCCGAACGCTTCTTCGAACGCCATCACCAGCTCAACGGTATCAAGGCTGTCAGCGCCCAGATCGTCGATAAAGGAGGCTTCGGGTGTGACTTTGGCTTCGTCGACACCCAGATGCTCGACAACAATTTTCTTAACCTTGTCGGCGATTTCAGTCATCTAAGTTCACTTTCCTGCATCTCGGGTGGGTGGAAACTGTATGGTCCATACAGCATTTAAAACATTTTGGTTAACTTTGGTATCGGGGGCCGCTTAGCACGGTTTATTCGGCGCCGCCAACAGCGGTTACAGCATAGCCATGCCGCCGTTAATATGGATGGTGGTTCCAGTGACCCATCCGGCTTCCTCAGAGGCCAGATACACTACGCTGGCGGCAATATCGGCCGGAGTGCCCAGACGGCCCAGGGGGATTTTTTCGGCCAAAGCCGCCCGTTGCGCGTCGGTCAGGGCGTCGGTCATCGGGGTTTCGATAAAGCCAGGGGCGATCAGGTTCACAGTAATCCCGCGCGACGCCACCTCCTGCGCCAGCGACTTGGTCAGCCCCAGCAAACCGGCCTTCGCCGCCGCATAATTGGCCTGGCCAGGGTTGCCGGTGGAACCCACCACGCTGCCGATGTTGATAATCCGCCCGGCCTTACGGCGCAGCATGAATTTCAACGCGGCGCGGCTGAGGCGGAACGGGGCTGCCAAATCCACATCCAGCACCTTTGCCCAGTCGGCATCACTCATTCGCAGCGCCAGGCCATCCTTGGTCAACCCGGCATTGTTCACCAGAATATCCACCTTACCCATCGCTGCCTCGGCCGTGGCAATCAGCGCCGCCGCAGCTTCAGGGTCAGACAAATCCGCCGGGCACACATGCGTGCGCTCACCCAGCTCAGCCGCCAGCGCCTCAAGTGCTGCCGCCCGCGTGCCCGAGAGCGCCACTACCGCGCCTTGTTTATGCAAAGCCCGGGCAATTTCAGCGCCGATACCACCCGAAGCCCCAGTCACCAGAGCGGTTTTACCTGTCAGATCAAACATCACAGCACCTTCAATAAGGCTTCAATATCCGCCGGCGACCCTACCGAGAGTGTTGGAGCCTCCGGTGCAATCCGCTTCACCAAGCCGGCCAGAACCTTACCGGCGCCCAGCTCGATGAACCGATCCACGCCAAAATCCACCATGCTCTCCACGGATTCGCGCCAGCGCACCGTGCCGGTCACCTGCTCCACCAGCAATTGCGCGATAATCGCCGGGTCGGTCACCTTCGCCGCCGTTACGTTGGCCACCAGCGGCACCACCGGGGCGCGCGGCCGGGTGATCTCCAGCGCTTTGTGCATCGCCTCAGCCGCCGGTTCCATCAGCTTGCAATGAAACGGGGCGGAGACCGGCAACAACATGGCGCGCTTCACGCCCTTGGCCTTGGCAATCTCAATCGCCCGCTCCACCGCCGCCTTGATACCGGAAATCACCACCTGGCCGCCGCCGTTATCATTGGCGCAAGCCACTTCCTCATGCCCATCCGGACCCTTGGCGGCCTCAGCGCAAATCTCCTGTGCCATCGCCATCTCAACGCCCAGCAGTGCTGCCATCGCACCCACGCCCGGCGCCACCGCCGCCTGCATCGACTGCCCACGCAGTTTCAGCAACGCCGCCGCCTCAGCCACGCTAAACGACCCCGCCGCCGCCAGCGCGCTATATTCGCCCAGCGAGTGACCAGCCACCAAAATAGCCTTGGCCTTGAAATTCACCTTACCCTCGGATTCCAGAACCCGCAGCACCGCCAATGAAACCGCCATCAACGCCGGTTGCGCATTCTCGGTTAAGGTAAGCTCCTCAATCGGCCCCTCAAACATCAGCTTGCTCAGCTTCTGCTTCAAAACCTCATCAACTTCCTCGAAAACCTCACGCGCCGGGGCGAACGCCGCCGCCAGATCGCGGCCCATACCCACGGACTGGCTGCCCTGGCCAGGGAAAATAAAGGCATTAACTGCCATGTAAGCGTCTCCTATGAACCCGCGCGGCGTAACCACGCGGGAGGCCGCTGTCAAATACGTGACATTATAAAAGCGCTAAATGTGTCAGCGCCAGGCGCATATCAGCCGGTAACGCATCCACCCCGCTCACCGCCCCGCCCGCTCCAATGTCCGGTGGCGCATCTGCCGCACTCAAATACCGCCAGCCCTGAAACGGCTTCATCGCCCGCGCCGCAACCCGCACCAGCGCCGGGTCCAGCACCAGCCCCGCACAAGCCGACCCATCGTCCCAACTCTCCCGCCGGACCTCTAACACACGCTGCCGGACCACCACCGCCCGCTGAATCACCCAGTAAATCGACCCGCCAGCCACAATCTCATCAGCCCGCTTCGGAAAATTCCGCGTCTGATGTCGCAACGGCGGATCAGCCACCGCCCGCCCAGCCTGAATCTCAGCCAAATGCGCAATGTCGCGAACCCCAACCGCCAGTTTGATTATATGAAGCATTGGCCAAAGTTATGGCGGAGGGTTGTTGGAGGCAAGGCCAAGGGGCTGTGCCCTTAGCAGGGGTCCAGGGGACAGCGTCCCCTGGTCTTACTTACTAAAAAACCCCCGTCAAAACTCTGGTTAATTCTTCGCTTTATCGACCAGCGCGTTTTTGGAGATCCAAGGCATCATGGCGCGCAGTTTGGCGCCCACTTCCTCGATGGGGTGTGACGCGGTGGCGCGGCGCATGGCTTTGAAGTTGGTTTGGTTGACCTTGTTTTCCAGCATCCAGTTACGGGTGAACACGCCGGTTTGGATGTCAGTGAGGACCTTCTTCATTTCGGCCTTGGTGTCGGCGGTGATGATGCGCGGGCCGGTGACATATTCGCCGTATTCGGCGGTGTTGGAGATGGAGTAGTTCATGTTGGCGATGCCGCCTTCATAGATCAAATCCACGATCAGCTTCACTTCATGCAGGCATTCGAAATAGGCCATTTCGGGGGCGTAACCGGCTTCCACCAGAGTCTCGAACCCGGCCTTGATGAGGTCCACCACGCCGCCGCACAGCACGGCTTGCTCGCCGAACAAATCGGTTTCGCATTCTTCCTTAAAGGTGGTTTCGATGATGCCGGCGCGGCCACCGCCGTTGGCGGAGGCGTAGGAGAGAGCGATTTCCAGCGCATTACCGGAGGCATTCTGGGCAACCGCCACCAGCGATGGCACGCCGCCGCCGCGCAAATATTCCGAGCGCACGGTGTGGCCGGGGCCTTTCGGGGCGATCATGAACACGTCGATATCGGCGCGTGGTTCGATCAGGTTGAAATGGATGTTGAGGCCGTGCGCAAACGCCAGCGCGGTGCCGGGGCGCATGTTGGGAGCCAGATGGTCGCGGTACAAATCACCCTGGCCTTCGTCGGGGGTCAGCACCATGATGACATCGGCCCACTTGGCGGCATCGGAGGGGGACATCACCTTGATACCGGCAGCTTCGGCCTTGGCAATGGCGGTGGAACCCGGGCGCAGTGCCACGGCCAGTTCCTTCACACCGGAGTCCTTCAGGTTCAGCGCATGAGCATGACCCTGGCTGCCATAGCCGACGATGGCGACTTTTTTGGATTTAATCAGATTAACGTCGGCATCCCGGTCATAGTAAACGCGCATGTGCTGGTCCCTTGAGTTGGCTTTATAAAGATTGCGCGTCCCTATTACGTTTTGGCGTCAATGTCACCGTGCGCTCGGTGGTTATCTGGCATGTTGTGTGGCGTTTTTGCGCAATTTTATGTCGTTTGTAGCCCAGTTTCGGGAATGACGCCGCAACAACGGTAGCGCGGCAACCGCCCGCAGCAATACCGCTGACGCCAACAATCACCGTGATTAGAAAATCACGGTGATCAGAAAATATTCATAAACCGGCTCAGCAGGCCCGGGCTCTCGGTGGTCTGTTGCGGTGTAACACCGGTGGTCACCGGCTGACCCAGCGCCTGGTTTTCCTGCAAACGGCGGGCTTCGGCACTGGCATCAACCGTGGGCGGTGGGGTGGGGCCATTGCCCATCAAACGATCTACAAAACCTGGCGGCTTGGAAGCAATCATGGCCGATTGGTTGACATCCGCCCGGATATCCGACGGCGGCGTTGGCCCTGCGGCCTGCAGCAAAGCCTGCTGACCGCTGGTGAGCGAAGCCCCCGAGGTCGGCAGCGCCGAAGCCGGAGAGAGTGCCACCAGCCCTTGCTGGGCAGCATTAACCTGCTGCGGCCGCGGCTCACCTGGGTTTGGCGAAGGCAGCACGCCCAGTTCCGGCGGCAGAGAAAGCGGCGCCTGGGTGCCGACATCGAAGGCGTCCGGCGGATTGGCTTCCAGCCCAAAGGTTTTCTTGATCCCCTCGCCACCGCACCCGGCAAGCGTGATGGAAAGCGACAATGCAGCCAGGCCGGTGATGATTTGATTGCGTTTCATGAAGCCTTCCTATCGCCGGTTGCGTTTCCTCGCAACAGGCTCTCGGCCATCAAAATCCCTACCCCGCACACAATCGCCGCGTCCCCCACATTAAACACGTACCAGGAGTAGGCGCCGATATGGGCCTGGATGAAATCCACCACCGCGCCGTAGCGCAAACGGTCCAGCACATTGCCAATCGCACCACCGGCAATGGCACCGATGGCCAAAGTGGTGATAAGGCGCTCGGTGTTCCACAACCACACGCCAAGCGCGGTAACCACCGCCAGCGCGACGGCGGCCAGGATGACGATGCCCCAGGCCCCCAGCCCGTTGAACATGCCAAAGGTGACGCCGTGGTTCCACACCAGCACGAAATTCAGCACCGGCAATAATACCAGAAAATGCCCGTCGGTGAGGTTGAGTTGATGCAGCACGGCGTATTTACTGGCCTGGTCAGCCGCCAGCACCACCAGACCCAAACCAATGCCCGCGGCGCGACGGTTCATGGCGCCACAGCCTCGCAGCAGCGAATACAGAGAGTGGGGTGGGATTTGTTGGAGCCAACGTCCGGCAGCACGCGCCAGCAGCGCTCGCATTTGGTGCCGGGAGCGATTGTGGCCCCGTTGGCATCGCCAAAACCAGCCCCCGAGGTGATGCAGATATCAGCCCAGGTGGCGCCGTCATCCAAGAGATTCTTCGCCTCGGCGGAAATAACCGCAACCGCCTGCAACGAGGAGCCGATGGTTTTATCGCGCCGCATGGCCTCGATGGCACCAGTGATCTCGCTGCGCTGGGTGCGGATGGTGGACCATGTCTCGGCCAGCGCCGTATTTTGCCACATTGCTGGAATTTCCGGGAACAAGGTTAAATGCACCGAGGCGTTGTCGCCAAACCGCGACACCCACGATTCCTCCGCCGTAAACGGCAGCGCCGGGGCCAGCCACGCCGTTAAGCAGCGGTGCAGAATATCCAACACCGTGCGGCAGGCGCGGCGCTTTTTGGAATCAACCCGGTCGCAATACAGCGAATCCTTGCGGACATCGAAATAGAACGCCGACAAATCCGTGGAGCAAAAATGATGGATGGCGGGGTACACGCCGGTCCAGTCATGGCTTGCCACGGCCTTTTGTATCAGCGCGTTCAATTCCCACAACCGGTGCAGCATCAGGTTTTCCAGCTCGGGAAATTCCGCCTCGGGCAGTTTTTCAGCCTCGGTGAACCCATCCAGCGACCCCAGAATCCAGCGCAGCGTGTTGCGCAGGCGGCGGTAAAGCTCGGCTTGCTGCTTGAGGATTTCCGGGCCGATCCGCAAATCTTCCGAGGTATCGGAATTCATCACCCACAGCCGCAGAATATCCGCACCGTATTTGTCATTCACCTCCTGCGGGGCGGTGACGTTGCCCATCGATTTCGACATTTTGCGGCCCTGCTCATCGAGCACGAAGCCGTCTGTCACAATTGCCTTGAACGGCGCGAAACCCTGAGAACCTACGGATTCCAACAACGAGGCCTGGAACCAGCCGCGATGCTGGTCGGAGCCTTCAAGATACACATCCGCCGGCACCGGCAACCCACGGGCTTTCAACACAAACGCATGGGTGGAGCCGGATTCAAACCAGACATCCACCACATCCATGATTTGTTCATAGTCTTCGGCCTTGTATTTCTCGCCGAGGAAATCCTGCGCCGGGCGGGCATACCAGGCATCGGCACCTTCGTGGGAGAAAATTTCCACAATGCGGGCCATAACGTCGGCATCGCGCAGCGGTTCATGCGTGTGTTTGTCTACAAAAATCGCAATCGGCACGCCCCAGGCCCGCTGGCGGGAGATGCACCAATCCGGGCGCGATTCCACCATCGAGCGGATCCGGTTACGGCCAATTTCTGGCACAAATTTGGTGGCATCAATGGCGGCCAGCGCTTTTTCGCGGATGCTTTTCCCTTCCAACGAAAAATCAATAATATCACCGCCTTTGATAAAGATCCGGTCCATTGCGATGAACCATTGCGCTGTGGCGCGGTAAATTAGAGGGGCTTTTGAACGCCAAGAATGTGGATATGAGTGGTTGAACTCTTCGGCCTTAAGAAGATTTCCACATAGTTTCAGCGCGTCACAGACTGCATTAGCAACCTTGTAAACATGCATTCCTTTGAAGGTCGGGACTGAAGAATAGTACGTGCCGTCATCTGCCACCGTGTCAGGCACCGTAATATTATAATCTCGACAAAGGACAAAATCATCCTCGCCGTGCCCAGGAGCTATATGAACGAAACCGGTTCCGGCGTCGTTCGTCACAAATTCGGCTTTCAGTAAGCGGCGATCATCATTATAAAAATCACCTGAATCTGGATGATTTCGTAACGGATGTTCACACGTAATTCCTAAAATCTCAAGGCTATTTTCACTACCTTGGCCCTGTAGAACTTCTAAAATATCGTAGCTTAGAATTCCGGTTTTTTTACAAAATTCAGCCAGGAGATCATGCGAAACAATCAGCTTTTCAAGTGATTTTGCGAAAGATTTCTCTTCAACCGCCAGCACCTTTATAACAACATATTCCAGTTCAGGGCCATATGCGAGCGCCTTGTTTCCGGGGATGGTCCAAGGTGTGGTTGTCCAAATGACGACCGACGCACCAATTACGTGTTCGTTTGACCACCGATTTGTGATGGGGTCTATTCTGGCCGCCGCTGTGCGAACGGGAAATTTCACCCAAATCGCGGTATCCTTCTTATCATGGTACTCAACTTCCGCTTCAGCCAGCGCGGTTTTTTCAACCGGGCTCCACATCACCGGGCGCAGGCCCCGGTACAACGCGCCGTTGAGCAAAAACTTGCCAATCTCACCGGCAATCAGCGCCTCGGACTCAAAATCCATTGTCGCATAACGATGCTCCCAATCCCCCGCCACGCCGAGGCGCTTGAATTCCTCCGCCTGCACATTCAACCAATGTTGCGCGTATTCACGGCACTCGCGCCGGAATTCCAGCACCGGCACCTCGTCCTTGTCCAGTTTTTTGGCGCGGTATTTTTCCTCAACCTTCCACTCAATCGGCAGGCCGTGGCAGTCCCAGCCGGGAATATAGTTGGCATCGCGCCCGGCCATCTGCTGGGCGCGGTTGATGACGTCCTTATGAATTTTATTGAGCGCGTGGCCGATGTGCAGATTGCCATTCGCATAAGGCGGGCCGTCATGCAGAATAAACAATTCGCGCCCGGCAGCGGCAGCGCGCAGCTTGCCCCACATGCCCATCGCCTCCCAGCGGGCCAGCGCCTGCGGCTCGCGGGTGGGTAAGTCCCCGCGCATCGGAAATTCCGTACGGGGCAGGAAAACGGTCGATTTATAATCAGCGGTCGTATCACTCATGGCACAAGGGGATTGAGGGGAACGGCTTCCTTGTCAAGCATCGCACGCGCTTGGGCAGCATCCTGCAAAATTTGCCCCTTCAATTCCTCAAATGAGCCGAATTTCTTCTCCTCACGCAGAAAATGACGCAGCGCCACGCTCACCTCATGGCCATACAAATCCCCCGCATAATCGAATAAATGCGCCTCCAACCTGGGTTCCAGCCCGCCCACGGTGGGCCGCTGGCCGATATTGGCCACCCCTTTCACCACCTGCCCGCCCGGCAGTTGCGCACTAACGGCATATACCCCCCGGCACGGTTCCAGATGCTGGTGCAAATAAATATTGGCGGTCGGGAACCCAATCGTTCGCCCCCGTTTATCCCCATGCACCACTTCACCCCTGATGGTATGCGCTCGCCCCAGCAAAGCCGCCGCCCGCTCCGGGTAGCCGTCCTGCAACAGCCGACGGATGCGGGTGCTCGAGATCGGCCCCTCAGCGTCGCTTACCGCCGGCACGATGGTAAGCCCCATACCCAGAGTCTCAGCCTCGCGGCCCAGAAACGTCACATCGCCGCCGCGCCGGTGGCCGAAGGCAAAATCCGCCCCGCAGGCCAGATGCGCCGCTCCCAACCCCTCAAACAACACGTCGCGCACAAACTGCGCGGCAGTGAGGTGCGAGAATGCTTCGTCGAAACTCAACTCATAAACATAATCCACCCCCAGCGCCGCCAGCGCCGCGGCCTTCTCGTGGCTCAGGGTGAGCCGAAACGGCGCATCCTGCGGGCGAAAAAACTGCCTGGGGTGCGGCTCGAAGGTCAACACCGCCAGTTTGAGGTCGGGCCGGGCCGCATGAACGGCGCGCACCACCGCCGCGTGGCCCAGGTGCACGCCGTCAAAATTACCCAAGGCCACCGCCGCACCGCGCGCCATTGCCTCCAGGCCCCGCCAATCATTGTAAATTCGCATCAAATTCCAACCTCGCATCCGGCACCCAAAGGCCAAACCCTTGGCCGCTGGTCAATAGTACCGCATAGTAACATCATCATTCGCTGAGCTCTCCGGGAGACTAATATGCGTGCCGTGTTGAAATTTTCGCTCAGCTTTCTCGTCATTCTCGCTGTCGTCTGGCTGGGGCTGTGGTGGTATGCGCAGGGGCGCATCGCCAGCGGTTTTCAGGCCTGGGCCGAAACCCAGGCGGTCAACGGGCTCAAGGTCAGCTATTCCAGCCTGCAAACCGGCACATCACCTCTCGCCGCCGTTGTCACCATCAATAACCTGGTCCTCACCCTGCCACCCACCCCCAATGGCGACACCGGCACCATCACGCTGCCCACCCTGGCCCTGCGCATCAACGCTGCCAACCCCACTATTTTTCATACCGACTTGCCCAGCAAAATCGCCGTCGCCATCGATAATAACATCGATGCCTCGATCAACACCGGCAGCATCGCGATGAACGAAACGCTCGACCCCAACGCGCTGTTCAGCAAAACCGCCTATCCGTTTCGTAGCGGCGACCTCAACGCCACTGATATCGATATCCTGGCCAGCCAGGGCAGCCTGCTGGTGATGCATATCGACCGCGTGACAGGCCATTCCGACCTGAATTTGAACGCCGACGCCAACAGCGCCGCCGCCACCGGCTCCACCACATTCGACGGCATCGCCCTCTCACCCATCCTCACCCGTATTGCCTCGATCCCGTTTGACGGCAAAATAACCCACCTGAGCATGGGGCTATCACTTTCCGGGCCGGTGCCGCCCAACCTGATGGATCTGGTCAACCAGTTGCGCGCCGCCCAGGCCGACCCGGTGGCCGAGCAAAAATTATTGATCCCACTGGTGCATAAATGGGCCACCGCCGGGGGCAATGGCAACATGAACCTGGCCCTTACCATCGGCCCCGCCGCCGCCGCCGCCGATGCCGCCATCAAGTTTGATGCTAATTTGCAGCCTGAGGGCACCGCCGATCTCACCGCCATCCATCTGCACGCGTTCACCAGCGCCATTACCGACGCGTATCCGCAATTCCAACCTAGCGTGGCCGCCGCCGAGGCGCTGTTGTCACCTTACCTCACCACCAGCCCCTCCGACGGCCAGACCCTCGCAATGCACGCAACTTACGGTGCCGGCATGGTTAACCTTAACGGCAACAAAGTGGCCGACATGCCGCCGCTGGACTGGAACGCCCTTGAAAACCCAACCACCGCGCCCGCGACCCCGACCGGCCAGGTGCCGTAAATTTTTAAGGCGCCGACTCCAGGAGTTTATGGTAATATTGGTGGGTTGGAGTGGGTGCTGGTTTCGCATCCTGCTGAATGATTTGTTGTTGAATGGCCGCGGCGGGGTTAGCGCGGTCGGGGTTGAAATGGGGGTCTGATTGCTCGTTTGGCGTACCGTTACCATCATCCTCGCCATCCGCGCCCGGATTCAGCGAAAGTTCCTGGCTGGCGGCTTTCGCCAAGGCTGCGGCGGCGGTCTGTAAATTTTTAATGGCGGTGGCCTCAGCCGTGCTGGCATTGTTCAAATCGCCCTGACCCAGCGCTGATCGAGCAGTCTGCATGGCGGTGCCCGCCGGGCCGAGGCTAGGCACATTCACGCCGCGTTTTGTCAGGCTTTGGCGCGTCGCGTTCAACTGGTTTTGAATCTTATCTTGTGCATCGGCGGTAGCGGTCCCGGCATTGGTCGCATCCAGCAATGCGGCTTCGGCCTTGATCATATCGGCTATAGCCTGCATCGCCGCATTCGCTGCCTTCGACTGCGCCATCTCGGTTGCGCTCATCGGCCGGGCATTTTGCAGGGCGCTTAAAATCCGTTGGAACGTTTTTAATTCCTGCGCTGCCTGATCAGTCCGCCCGGCGGCTTCATCCTGCACAATTTTATCCGCCAACTGGTCCAGCGCCGAGAGGTTCATCGGCGTGCCGGTTTGCCCAGCGGCAGCCTGAATCGCGCCAATATGACGGGCGGCGGCGGCCTGCATGGCTTTCAACAATTTTTGCAAAGTAACAACATTTGGCGGCGTGCCATGCAGCCCGGCCTGCAGCGCTGCCATCAACGCCTGGTTGCTGGCTGCAAATTGCTGGGCGGGCAGAAAATCCGGCCCGGCTTCTATCTCCAACGCCAGCGCCAGCAACCGCGCCACCACATCAGGCACATTGGTGTTGCGCAGCCAGATGGCGGCACCAAGCGCCGCGATCTGCACATCCGCCGCCGGATCAATGGCACTCGGTGGCTGTTGGCTCAGGTGCTGCAAAGGTTCGGCAGCGGAGCCAATGCTGGCGGGATCATCGGCGATATCGCGGCGCAAATTCACCAAAGCGACGGCGGTGGCGTCATGCAAACGCAGCCCGGGCAAGGTGAAGCTCTGCGCCGGACGGTCGCTGGCTGTCACATCGGCCACATTACGGGCGGTCAGCGTCAGGGTCACCGGTTCGCCGTCAAACGGTGATTTGGAGAGATCAACCAGCACCTGACCATCGCCGGTTCTGGCAGGCAGCTCAAAATTATAGGTCAGCGCCTGCGGATACCCCACCGGCTTAAACGACGCCGTAAGCGCGTTCAGCCCATAGTGGTCAGCCACATGCCAGCGCAGTTTCAGCGCATTGCCTCGCGCGATACTGGCTTCGATAACCTGCACCACCGGCGCGGCTGGCAGCACAGCGGTGATGTCCCAATGCGCCAACCGGTGCCACCACGGTCCCACGGTCAACACCGCAGAGCCGGTGATGGTGGCATCGGCGCGATGGCTGGTGTCGCTTAAAGTGCTGGTGATAACATTATTTTTGCCAATTTTTACCTTCGGCGCCCGGGTGGGGCCATCGGTAATCACGGTCAGTTGCGAACCGACCAGCGTGCTGACAGCCTCGCCTTTGGCAAGCACATGGGGCGGGGCGCCGGTATAACGTGGCGGCGTCACCCACGCCGTGACGTGCGGGCCAGGAAACGGCCAATCTGGCAAGGTGAAGGCGGCGGCAATCCGCAACGGTGCCTGCGGGCCCGCCACCACAAGGCCCGCCAGCAACCCTGCCAGCAACAAACCGCGCAGGGCGAATTTATCGCGCGCCACGGCCTGCACGTTGAAGGCTGGAGACCTGGCCGACGCCAAAGCCGCCGCTGCCCGCCGCTGATGCGCCGCCCAAATATCATTGGCGGCATCTACATCGTTTTCAGGCATGTCATTCAGGGCCGCAAACGGCCGGTGCGGCAGATGCGATGCCGCTTCAATCCGTCGATCAATTTCAGCGGCGGCGGGGCGCTTAAACCGCCACAGCCCCCACAGCAGCAATCCCGCCGATACAATCAGCACGGCGACCAACAGCCAGCCATTCCCCAGCCCCAACAACCCCAGCGCCGCATAGGCCAGCAGCACCGCACCCCCGGGCGCCAAAGCCAGCGTCAGCGCTTCAGCCCACAGCACCCAGGCCGCAAACCTGCGCAGTCTGTTTAGCCGGGAATGATCTCGTGTGCCCATAAATCCGATTGTGTCTGCCTGGGTGAAATCAAATGCGCCTGCCCGCCATCCAGCAGCACCGCCGCCGCCCGCGGCCTGGCATTATAGGGGCTGCTCATCACTGCGCCGTAAGCGCCTGCATCGAGCAATGCCACCCGCGCCCCCGGCTTGAAGCCTGGCAACACACGGTCGACGGCAAATGTATCGCCGGTTTCGCACACTGGCCCCACCACATCGGCGGGCGAGGCGGGGCGCACAAAATCCACCGCGCTCACCGGCAAAATCCCGTGATAGGAGTCATATAACGCAGGCCGCAGCAGGTCATTCATTGCCGCATCCAGCACCACAAACCGCTTGGCGCTGCCTTGCTTTTGCAAAATCACGGCGGCCAGCAGCAACCCCGCCGGCCCCACCAGATAGCGCCCCGGCTCCAGCAATAATTGCACACCCAAATCGCCCACGCTGGCGCGCACCATTGCGGCAAACGCCACCAGCGAAATGCCGGGTTCATCGTAATAGCCGATGCCCAGGCCGCCGCCTAAATCCAGCACCGAGACCACTTGCCCCGCCGCCCGCAACGCCCGCACCATTTCGGCGGCCTTGGCATAAGCCGTGGCATAAGGCGCAGGATTGAGAATCTGGCTGCCGATATGCAGCGCGATTCCCACCGGCTTGATCCCCGGCAAACCCGCCGCATGAGCATATAGTTCCACAATATCATGCGCCGCGATGCCGAACTTATTGTCGGCCAGACCTGTGGTGATCTTGGCATGTGTCCCGGCATCCACGTCGGGATTCATCCGCAGCACGATATTAGCAATTTTACCAGTTTTCACGGCAACGTCAGAAAGCATCGCAAGCTCTTCGGCGCTCTCAACATTAAGCTGCCCAATGCCCGCCGCCAGCGCCGCCGCCATTTCATCGGCCGATTTTCCAACCCCCGAGAACACAATATCCGCCGCCGCCACGCCGGCTTTTTGCGCCCGCATGAATTCACCCAGGCTGACCACATCGGCGCCGGCACCGGCGGCACGCAAAACCGACAGCACTGCCAGGTGATCATTGGCCTTCACCGCATAGTGAATATGCGGGTGCAGGCCCACGGCTCCGAACGCCGCCGCCAGCGCCGCATACCGTGCCCGCATGCTGGCCGCGCCATACACCCAGGTCGGCGTGCCAAACTCATCGGCAATCGCGTTGAGCGCCACGCCCTCAAAACACAAGCCATCCTGCGCATGCATCGAAAGCGCGGGCCTTGCCGCCAGCAAGTCGGCAATTTCAGGTTCAACCTCGCGCCGTTCCGCCACTGCCATGCTACGGTGCCGGGTAGGTGCGCGGATAGACCACATCCGCCGCCGGACCAGGCGGGATAGGCTGGCCGTAGCGCCCACAACCGGCCAGCACCAGCGCTATCATCGCCGTTAAAACCCAAAACTTCATGCCAAACTCTCCAGCCATTTTGCTGCCGCTGCCGCCACATTGGTTGGTGCCGTGCCACCATAACTTGTCCGCGAGGCCACCGAGGCTGCCACCGTCAGCACTTTATACACCTCTTGAGTGATCCGCGGCTCAACCGCTTGCATGTCCGCCAGTTTCACCTCCGGCAGATCAATTCCCTGATCCTCGGCCAGCTTCACGATCCGCCCGGTGATATGATGGGCATCGCGGAACGGCATGCTTAAGCTCCGCACCAGCCAATCGGCCAGATCCGTCGCGGTAGAAAACCCGCTGCCCGCCAGTGCTGCCATCCGCGCGGTATCGGGCTGCAAGTCACGCACCATCCCGGTGGTGGCGGCGAGGCAAAGCGAGATCGCATCGGTGGCGTCGAACACCGGCTCCTTGTCCTCCTGCATGTCCTTGGCATAGGCCATCGGCAGGCCCTTCATCACGGTCAGCAGCCCGAGCAGCGCACCGAAAATCCGGCCGGTCTTGGCGCGGGTTAATTCGGCAGCATCGGGGTTGCGCTTCTGCGGCATGATCGAACTGCCGGTGGTGAAGGCATCACTCAGGCTGATGAGTTTGTACGGCGACGAACACCAGATAATGACCTCCTCGGCAAAGCGCGACAGATGCATCGCCAATATCGCCAGTGCCGAGAGATATTCCAGCGCGAAATCGCGGTCCGACACTGAATCCAGTGAATTGGCGGTAGGCCGGTCAAACCCTAACGCCTGCGCCGTCATGTGCCGGTCAATCGGGAATGAGGTGCCGGCCAAAGCTGCCGCCCCCAGTGGACATTCATTCAGCCGCGCCCTTGCATCGTGTAAGCGGCCCGCATCGCGCGACAGCATTTCCACATAGGCCAGCAGATGATGCCCAAACGTCACCGGCTGGGCGGTTTGTAAATGGGTGAAGCCCGGCATCACGCTGGCGGCATGTTCCGCCGCGCGTTCAGCCAGCGCCCGCATCAAATCCTTCACCTGCGCCGCCACACCATCAATCGCGCTGCGTACCCATAATTTGAAGTCGGTGGCCACCTGGTCATTGCGGCTACGTGCGGTGTGCAGCCGCCGCGCCGCCTCACCAATCCTGTTGGTCAGGCGCACTTCGATGTTGGTATGAATATCCTCCAGCGCCTCGATGAACTCAAAACGCCCGGCCCCGATCTCCTGCGCAATCGCCGCCAGCCCTTCGTCGATGGCGGCCACATCGGCAGCACCGAGAATGCCACACGCCCCCAGCATCGCCGCATGGGCACGGCTACCTGCGATATCATGTTGCCATAATTTGCAGTCGAACCCAATTGAGACATTAATGGCTTGCATCACGGCATCGGGTCCGGCACCAAACCGGCCGCCCCACTGCAACGCCTGCCCTACTGGAGTGTTCGCCTTGTCCTTGCTCAAACCAACCCGCCCTTTGTCCACACGCCATCTGTCGCGTCGATCCATCATCGCCGCTGCCACAGGCTTAGCCGTCAGCGCCGCGCGGGGCAATTATGCCCACGCCCAGATCAGCCCGGAAGACCTGCCGGATGCCTCCACCGGTCTGCAGCAAATCATGCCCAGCACCGGGCCTGACCTCAAATTCACCGACCAGACCGGCCACCCGCTGTCACTGGCGGATTATCGCGGCTCTGGGCTGCTGGTAAATATATGGGCCACCTGGTGCGGCCCTTGCGTGGCGGAACTCCCCAGCATCGCCGCGCTAGCTCCCAAACTGGCCCCCTTCAAAATTCTGGTCCTGCCAATTTCGGTTAATGCCGAGGGGCTGGCGGCGGTGCAGCCCTTCTACAAATCGCACAACATCACCACCCTGCCAATTTTGCTCGATACCGACGGCAACGCCCCCGATCTGCTGGAATCCGACGGCATCCCCATCACTGTGCTGATCGACCCGGCAGGCCGGATGGTGGCCCGGCTGGAAGGCGGGGCTGACTGGAACACGCCCAATACCATTGCCGCCATCACCCAGCTCATCGGCACCAAACCTGCCAATACCAAGCCAATCGTCAGTATCCATCCCTCCTGACCTTCCCCGCACGCATACCGCCGGGCTTGTCAGAGCGCGGGTTGGTTGCCAGATGTTGAGCCATGGAAAATCCAAATGACCCGATCGGGTGGCACGGCACGACGATCCTTTGCGTTCGCCGTGACGGCAAAGTGGCGCTGGCTGGTGACGGCCAGGTTTCTCTCGGCAACACGGTTGTAAAAGGCAACGCCCGCAAAGTCCGCCGCATCGGCAACGGCGCGGTTCTGGCCGGTTTTGCCGGCGCCACCGCCGACGCCTTCACGCTGCTGGAGCGCCTTGAGACCAAGCTGGAGCGCTTCCCCAACCAGTTGGAACGCGCCTGCGTGGAGCTGGCGAAGGACTGGCGGACTGATCGTTACCTGCGCCGCCTGGAAGCCATGCTGATCGTGGCAGATGCCGAACGCAGCTTTACCCTGACCGGCAACGGCGACGTGCTGGAACCCTCGGACGGCGTGGTCGCCATCGGCTCGGGCGGCAATTTTGCCCTCTCGGCAGCCCGCGCCTTGATGACCGTGCCCGATTTGAGCGCCGAGGAAATCGCCCGCCGCGCCATGAAAATCGCCGCTGACATCTGCATCTACACCAACGAAAACCTGATTGTTGAAACATTGTGATCGACGTTCCCATTTACTCCCCGCGTGAAATCGTCTCCGAGCTTGACCGCTTCATCATTGGCCAAAACGACGCCAAGCGCGCCGTCGCCATCGCGCTGCGCAACCGCTGGCGGCGGCTGCAACTGCCGGAAGCCATGCGCGATGAGGTGGTGCCGAAAAACATCCTGATGATCGGGCCGACGGGGTGCGGTAAAACCGAAATCGCCCGGCGCTTGGCCAAACTGGCGCAGGCTCCCTTCATCAAGGTGGAAGCCACCAAATTCACCGAGGTGGGTTACGTGGGCCGCGATGTGGATAGTATCGTGCGCGACCTGGTGGAAGCCAGCATCACCATGCTGCGCGAACAGAACCGCAAGGGCGTGCAGGTAAAGGCCGAAGCCGCCGCCGAGGAGCGGATTCTCACCGCCCTGGTCGGCGATGGTGCCTCCGCCGACACGCGGGTTAAATTTAAGCGGATGCTGCGTGCCGGTGAACTTGAGGACAAGGAAATCGAGGTGGCGTTGAGCGAGGCCCCGGCTGGGATGCCCATCGGCATGATGGACATGCCAGGTGCGCCGCAAAACGGCGCGATCAACCTCGGCGAGATGATGAAAGGCATGTTTGGCCGCCAGCCCACCAAGCGCAAACTGCCGCTGCCGGAAGCCCGCAGCGCCCTGGAGCGCGAGGAAGCCGACCGTCTGCTCGACACCGACGCCCTCACCAAGGACGCGCTGCGCCACGCCGAAAACAACGGCATCGTGTTCCTCGACGAGATCGATAAAATCTGTGCCAAAACCGAAGGCGGCTTCCGTGGGGGCGATGTCTCGCGCGAGGGCGTGCAGCGCGACTTGCTGCCCTTGATCGAGGGCACCACGGTCTCGACCAAATACGGCCCGATTAAAACCGACTATATTTTGTTCATCGCCTCCGGCGCCTTCCATGTCGCCAAGCCGGCGGATTTGCTGCCGGAACTGCAAGGCCGCCTGCCGATCCGGGTGGAATTATCCTCGCTCTCGCGCGATGACTTCAAGCGCATTCTCACCGAACCCGAACATTCGCTGCTCAAGCAATATACCGCGCTGCTCGGCACCGAAGGGGTGGGCCTGGAGTTCGCTGAAGATGCTGTCGATGCGCTGGCGGATCTGGCTTACGACATCAACGACCGGATCGAAAATATCGGCGCCCGCCGCCTCGCCACCGTGATCGAAAAACTGCTGGAGGAGATCAGCTTCACCGCCACCGACCGCGGCGGCGACAGCATTGTGGTCACCGCGGCCTATGTGAATGAACGGGTGGCGCCGCTCGCCGCCAAGGGAGATTTGAGCCGCTTCATACTATGATTTCATCTGGTTTGATGTTAGAGTATAGGTTATGGATCAAAACGGTATCGTAACACGGGTTGCCGGCGATACCGGCAATGTCGCAGCCAGACTACAGCAATTCGGATTGCCTAAATGAGCCATCGTTTAACCGCCTTGCTGGTTATTTTGGGCGGTGTATTGGCGTTGGCGACAGCCTATTGGGCGCAATATATCGCCTTGCTGGCACCCTGCCCGTTGTGCCTGTGGGAACGCTGGCCTTACCGGATCATCATCGCCCTTGGTTTGGTTACCCTGTTATGCCGACCACCCACTGGCCGGCTGGTGCTGGGTCTGGCGGTCATCACCATGCTGGTCGGTGCAATAATTGCCAGCGTGCATGTAGGCGTAGAACTGCATTTGTGGCGCAGCCCGCTGCCTGAATGTAACGGCAATTTCAGCCCCGGCATGGCGTTGCCGATGACACCGGCAATTCCCTGTGATGAACCAGTCTATCTGATCCCCGGTTTTCCGGTTTCGATGGCGACGATGGATTTAATCTATGAGCTAACCTTGGCGCTGCTCACAATATCCTATATCTCACGTAAACCCCGTCGATTCAGCCGCTGAGGCCCCGATGACAGACCAGATCAAGCGTTTCATTCGTGTCGATCATGCCGGTGAATACGGCGCCGCCCGAATTTATGCCGGGCAACTGGCCGTACTGGGCCGCGGCCCCCACGGCGCCACCTTGCAGCACATGAAGGACCAGGAACAACACCACCTGGATACCTTCGCCAAATTGATCACCGAGCGCCGGGTACGCCCCACCGCCATGCTGCCGTTCTGGCACATCGCCGGGTTTGCCCTGGGTGCTGCCACGGCAGCGTTAGGCTCCCGCGCCGCCATGGCCTGCACCGTGGCGGTGGAGGAAACCATTAACGAACATTACCTTGCCCAGGAAGCGGCTCTGGACGAAACCGAGGCCCCGTTACGTTCCACCATCGCGGAATTTCGGGCCGAGGAATTGGAGCATCGCGATATCGGCCTGGCCAATGATGCCGAAAAAACCCCGGGCTACCGCATCCTCGCGGCACTGATCAAAACCGGCTGCAAGGCCGCGATTAAAATCTCCGAGCAGATATAATCATTTCATCTGTTCGGCTCATTCACCCGTTTCCGATCAAACAGACCCGCCAGAACTCAATCCCTGAGCTCAATCATAAAATGTTCACAATTATGACGTTTACCAGACACCAGCAAGAGCGATAAACAGCCGTGACCATCGTTTGATCTGTCTATTTTGTGGCTGTATTTTTAATATTGGAGATTCATTTGTTAAGCACCCCGCGCCCAACCCACATTGCGAAACTCCTCGCCACATTCGCAATCGGTGCCCTCGTCAGCCTGTCGCATCCTCCCAAGGCTGATGCTGCCACACCTTCGGTGACCTCAGGTGCTGCCTTATTTGCCAGCAACTGTGCAAGCTGCCACGGCAGCAATGGCGCTGGTGGCATGAAATTTGGCTCTGCCGTGGCGGCTGACCTGCAAGCCCCCGGCCTTGAAAAAACTTACCACGGTAGCGACAAGCTGATCCTTCGGGCGATCATGCTCGCCAAGGACGAAGACGGCGACCGTCTCGACCAGCCAATGCCCGCCTGGAAGGGCAAGCTAACCGTAGCAGAGGCGAAGGACATCATCGCATACCTGCACACGTTGCACTCATAAAGTCACCTTGATCGTTCCACACCTACAGCAGGTTATTTTTCCATAATCCAAAATGCGCGGGCACCAGTTTCCGCGACGCGTTAAAACTTTACTACGACGATTTTTTTAATTTTTGGGGTATATTTTACGCTCCTTATTTCAAGAACCGGCTCGGCCAAACGCATCTGCGCTTGTGGGAATTGCATGCGCAATTCCCACAAATTTTTGACGATCTCACGCGTTATAATTGCCTGATTTTCGTGCGCGCCCCTATGCCCGGTTTCTCTCGGCGGTGAACGAGCATATGAAAAAATTCCAGCCGCATGTTAATTTGGCAGAAATGGACGCCGCCCAACGCATCAGCACGATTGAAGCGTTCATCCACAATGAACTGACAATCGCCCACATCACCATTGACCGGCGGTTCATTCATTTCTCGCCGCAGCTTTGGTATTTGAGTCTCGGCAAGCACATCATCCCGCGCCATATCATCGCGATGCGGGACGACCAGAATTTCACCTACCAGGGCTCATGATGACTTGGCCTATTTTGCCGTAAACTCGCAGTTGGCCGCGATGTTGAAACAACCGCTTTTGCCAGACACTTCGGCCACACCAAACCCTTTGTTCGCAATCAAGGCCTCATAAATACGGTTTTACTGCAGTTACATACGCCATCCGTTCGGTGCAAACACGCTCACCGGATTCAATAACAGGGCTCATCGCCTGTTTGAAAAAACGCCGCTCTTCAGCATCAAATTGCGTCGCCATAATCTCGGCCAATGTTGGTGCCAGCGGATGTGGGGAGGTATTGATAAACACCTCCCACGGCGCCGGCGCGGCCATATTCACATCAATATGAAATTCCAGGTGAATATGGCAAAATCCAGCGTTTTGCAGGAACCTGACCAGGTCGCGTTCGCTAAAATTGGTGATAGGGTTCTGGGCAATGGCTTCAAGCGTATCTGGAAACTGCGCGGCCTGCCAACGCTGCACCAGCTTCATCAGCCGGTCGGAGTGGTCCGGCGGCCGCGCCGCTAAAACTTGACCCAAAGCGCACGCCGCCAGTGCCTCATCACGGAAAACCGGTTCTCCAATAGAAATACGCCCACCCGGTTTGAGCACGCGGTAACATTGCCGCAAAGCTGCCAGCTTATCGGGCACATAGGCCAGCACCGCCCGGCTGGTTACCGCATCCACTGACGCACCGGCAAGCGGGCTCATACTCTCGGCTGATGTTAATAAAAACTTACATTGCGTCACCACCCCCGCACAAAGCGCCAATGCCTCGGCGTGCCGTAGCAATGCCGGTGAAATATCGGTGAAGACCACCCGCAGTCGCGCCCCAAGACGCTCGATGGCGGCCAGCCCCACTGCCCCTTCACCTGCCCCGATATCGAGTAGCGTCATGCCGGGCCAGAGTTTTGCGCCGTCCAGCACGCGCTTCACATACACCGCTACCCGGCTGCGGACGTTGCGTTCGTAGTCGGCATCGCCGCCATAACGATGATTGCGCAGCCAGTTCGACCATACATCAGTTTCGCGACTTAACCGACCGTCCATGCCCACCGGCATAGCTTACGATAGTTAATCCAAAGTTTCCCGATATGAGCGCACCGCGACCACCCCGATTACCACAATAAATAAAATAATCGGCCATAATTGCGGCCAGATCGCCATGAACCCGTCGCCCTTCAGCAGCACGCTGCGCATCACCCGCAGCGCGTGCGTCACCGGAAACACCTGGCCGATCCACTGCGCCCACACCGGCATGCCTTTGAACGGGAACAAGAACCCCGAAAGAATGAATGAAGGCATCAACACGAACATCGCCATCTGGATCGCCTGCATCTGGTTGCGGGCAATTGTTGAGATCGTAACACCCAGCAACAGATTACTGGTGATGAACAGCCCAAGCGCCAGCGCCACCAGCAGCACCGAGCCGCGCACCGGCAGCCCGAACACCGCCACCGCGATGGTCATGATAATCGCCACCTGCACGTAGCCGATGACGATATACGGCACCACCTTGGCCAGCATCACCTCCGCCGGGCGCAGCGGCATGGCAAGTAAATTCTCCATCGTGCCACGCTCGGTCTCGCGGGTGATGGCGAGCGTGGTGACAAATAACGTCGAGAAGATCAGCACAATACATATCAGCCCTGGCACCACGTTCAGCACCGTCAATGCCTCGGGGTTGTAACGGGCGTGCACCACCACCTGAAACGGCGTCACCGCCGGTTGCGAACGCAAATTCGGCGGCAGGTCGCGGTCCAGCACGCGGCTCAACCCGGCCAGGGCTGCGGTGGCATTGCCGATCGCCGAGGGGTCGGTGGCATCGGCATCCACGAGGATCGCAGGCTTGTCGCCACGGTCCACCAGCCGGTCAAAATCTGGTGGAATATTCACCACAAACAACAAGCTGCCATCGGCCAACCCCTGCTCGCCCTGCGCCTCCGAATTCAATGGGATGATATTATAATAGCCGGTGTTTTGTAGCGCCGCCACCAGTGTGCGTTCATCCTGCGAATGATCCGCCGTAATCAGCCCGGTGGGCAGATGTTTTGGGTTGGTGTTGATGGCGTAGCCGAACAAAAATAATTGCAGCACCGGCAGCAGAATAATCATGCGCAGGGTGAAGTAATCGCGCCGGATCTGCAGCCATTCCTTATGCAGCACGGCGCGGAAGCGGCGGAAGGAAAACCCGTTCATGTCTTGGGGTCACTGAGCAAATGAATGAACACGTCTTCCAGCATCGGCGGCACTTCATGCCAAGTGAGCGCCGCACCGGTTGGCGATGCCTTGGCTTGTTCAAGTGCTCTGCGGTCCATCCCGGCAATATGCATCTGCGCGCCGAACACCGCCGCCGATTCCACCCCGCCATGGCGCGCAATTTCACCGCCGTGGCATCGAGGTTGGCGCCGGTGGCTACATAGGTGGTCAGCTTGCTCGATTGCACCACCTCATCGGGCGTGCCCTGCACCACCAGTTTGCCATCCGAGAGATACACAATGCGCGAACAGCGCGCCGCCTCATCCATGTAGTGGGTGGAAACCAGCACCGTCAGCCCCTCACCCGCCATATCATGAATCAGGTCCCAAAATTCCCGGCGGGCTTTGGCATCCACACCGGAGGTTGGCTCATCGAGCAGCAGCAGTTTTGGTTTGTGCAAAACGCACGCGGCAAGTGCCAGGCGCTGTTTCCAGCCGCCCGATAATTCCCCCGCCAACTGGTCCGCCCGGTCAACCAGACCCATCCGCTCCAGAATACCCGCCACCGCTTGGCTAGGGTTGGCCATGTCGTAAACCTCGGCAACAAATTCGAGATTTTCCGTCACGGTCAGGTCATCGTAAAAACTGAACCGTTGCGTCATGTACCCAATCTGCCGGCGAATTTTCTGGGCGTCGGTCAGAATATCCATGCCCAGGCATGTGCCGCCGCCGGAGTCCGGTTTCACCAGTCCGCACAACATGCGGATGGTGGTGGTTTTACCACTGCCATTGGCGCCCAGAAACCCGCAAATCTGGCCGGGCGTCACCGCCAGTGTCAGCCCATCGACCACCTTGCGCGCGCCATAGGTTTTATGCAGATCACGCGCATCAATGACGAGCGTTTCGCTCACGGCGATTTTGCGGCGGCCGGCTGCACCTCAACCGGCTCACCGGGATTCAACAAAGCCGCTTGCGCCAGAGACGGCCGCGCCTCAATGAGGAATACCAATTTGCTCTTGCTGGAATCACTGTAGATCAGCGGCGGCGTATATTCGGCCTGCGGCGAAATGAATGAGATTTTAGCGGTCAAATTGGCGGCGCAGCCATCGCAATGCAGCGCCACCTCTTCGCCCAGATGCACCGTTGAGGCCGCCGCTTCCGGCACGAAAAACCGCACGAAAATATTTCCCGGCGGCAGCAATGAAACCACCGGCGCGCCGGCCTGCATCGTTTCACCAGGTTGCGCCAGCACATCCGCCACCTGGCCCGCCACCGGCGCACTCACCACCCGCTGCGATAGATGCCACTGCGCCATCGTCAACGCCGCCTGATCCGCCGCGACAGCGGTGCGCTGGTCAGCAATTTCCTGGGCCCGGCCCAGTGGCTGTTGCGATTGCGCCAAAGCCGCCTGCGCCGCTGCCAGTTTGGCTTGCGCGGATAAATAAGCCGCCTGCAACTGGTCAACCGATTGCTGCGATACCGCACCGGAGCGTAACAATGCCACGCCGCGTTGATAATCGGTTGCGGTTTGGCTCGCTGTGGCTTGCGCGTCAGCCAGATTGGCCTGCGCCTGCGCAATTTCCGTCACCTTGCCGCCGGCCCGTAAATTTGCCAGTTGCGCCTGCGCCCCGGCCAGCACCTGCGCCGCCTGGTCACGCGCCGCCGCATCGAAAATAGTATCCTGCGTGAACAGCAACGCACCGTGCGCCACACTATCGCCGCGCTGCACCGCTACCTGCGTCAACAGCCCCTGCTGCGTCGGCCCCACCAGCACAAAATCAGCCTCGGCATAACCCTGCCAGATGGTGGGTCCTGGCGTTTGCGATACAACCCACCAAACACCCCCCGCAACGGCAACCACCGCCAGCCCGCCAGCCACCAGCCATCTGCGAGGGCTCATCTCATCCGTCCAAATGCCGCAATAAAGCCGTGCGGATTTCCAGAGGCACCGTCTTTTCCACCGCCTCATTCAACCGGCGCATCTGGCGGCGCAAATCATACAACTGGTCCAGCAACGAGAGCACCGTCGGCAACGCCGGTTCGGCAACGTCCAGCTCATCGCGCAACGTCATAATCAACCGGATACGCGCCAGATCGATATCCTGAAACTGATACGCCCCCGGCGTGCCCAACGGGCGCACCAGATTTTCCGCGATCCAGCGGTTTAAATCGTCGGGCGATAATTCACGAATTTCCACAAATATCCGCTCGAAGCTGATCATTTCACCACCTCCATCCCGGCCCGCGGGTCATGGGGATGCTCAGGCTTCCAGTCCCGCAAAAACGCCTCTAACGCCGCGTCCGGCTTGCCCACCATCACCTGCAGACTCACAAACAAATCCCCCACCGGATCATCTCCATGCGCCGGCACCCCACGGCCACGCAGCCGCAATGGCGTGCCGGTATCGCTGTGCGGCTTGATCGTCATCACCACCGGTCCCGCCGGGGTGGGCACCGTCACCTTGCCGCCCAGCACCGCCTCGCTCAGCGTGATCGGCAAATCCAGCCGGATGTTCTGGCCGTCGCGCGTATAGAATTTATGCGGGGCGATATTGATCTCGATCATCGCATCACCCGCCGGACCATTGGCCCGCCCCGGATTGCCGCGCCCCCGCAACCGCAGCATGTCACCTTCCGAGGTGCCGGGCGGAATTTTCACATCGAGCGCCTGGCCATCCGGCAAAATCAGCCGCTTGGTGGCGCCGTTCACCGCTTCGAGAAACGCCGCGGTCAGCACGTAATGCGCGTCCTGCCCACGTGCTGGGCCGCCAGCCCCGCCGCCTGCCCGGTTAGTGAAAATGGTCGAAAATAAATCCTCAAAATTCTCACCACCAAACCCCGCTCCCGCATCAGCCCCCGCATTGCCGCCCGCCCCATAGCGCTGCCCGGCGGCGCTGTCGGCATATTGGCGGTAGTTATATTTCGGCGCTCTCTCAGCGCCGCTTTCGTCAATCTCACCGGCATCGTAACGGGCCCGCTTGGCGGGGTCGGACAAAATTTCGTTCGCCGCCGATACCAGCTTGAATTTTTCCTCAGCCGCTTTGTTGCCGGGGTTTAAATCCGGGTGATGCTGCTTGGCGAGTTTGCGATACGCCCGGCGGATATCATCCACGCTGGCCGCCTTCGTCACCCCCAGAACTTTATAGAGATCCTCAGCCATTTTTTCCTCAAAAGTTATTCGTCATAAAGCGGTGAATGCGAATAGCGCGGCAAATCATCGGCCAGCGTAAACCAACCAATGCGTTCACTGTACCAGCCATGAACGCTCGGCGGCATGACATAAGGCAAGTCCAACGTGGCGAATCTCCGCGCGGTCGCATCCTCCGGTCAAATCCATCGTGATCATCCGTGTTATGAACCCGCCATCATTTAACACCCGCAAGGAGCGCCATGCCAAATCATCTGAAATTCTACATTGACGGCGCCTGGGTTGACCCGCTCCTGGCGAACCGCATTGCGGTCATCAACCCCGCCACCGAGGCGGCATTTACCGAAATTTCTGGCGGCAGTGCGCTCGATGTCAACCGCGCAGTGGCCGCCGCCAAGGCCGCCTTCCCTAGCTTTGCCCGCACCACCAAGGCCGAGCGCATGGAGCTTTTACGGACCATCCTCGCCATTTACGAGCGCCGGATGGATGAAATCGCGGCGGCCTGCTGCGCCGAAATGGGGGCGCCCATCGGCTTCGCGCACGATGCCCAGGCGTTTGTCGGGCAAGCGCACTTCAAGGCGCTGATCCAGGTGTATGAGGATTTCTCCTTCACCGAAAAGCGCGGCAGCACGCTAGTTGTGAAGGAGCCGATCGGCGTGTGCGGTCTCATCACCCCCTGGAACTGGCCGCTCAACCAGATCGTCTGCAAGGTGGCCCCGGCGCTGGCGGGCGGCAACACCATGGTCCTGAAACCCAGCGAGATCGCGCCGCTGAACGCCATCATCTTCGCCGAGATCATGCATGAGGCCGGGGTACCCAAGGGTGTGTTCAACCTGGTCAATGGCGATGGCCCCTCGGTAGGGCAAAAGCTGGCCGAGCATCCGGATATGGCGATGATGTCGTTCACCGGCTCCACCCGCGCCGGGATCATCGTGGCCAAGGCGGCGGCTGATACGGTCAAGCGCGTCTGCCAGGAGCTGGGCGGCAAATCCGCCAATATTTTGCTCCCCGATGTGGATTTAGATGCGGCGGTGCGCGGTGGCATCGCCGCCTGTTTCATCAACTCCGGCCAATCCTGCGACGCCGCGACCCGGATGCTGGTGCCGCGCCATCTGCACGATACCGCCATGGCGATCGCCGCCGATGAGGCCGACAAACAAATCACCGGCGACCCGCATGACCCCAACACCGTCCTCGGCCCGCTGGTCAGCCAAATCCAGTTCGACAAGGTGCAGCGGCTGATCAAATCCGGCATCGACGAAGGGGCTACGCTGGCGGCCGGTGGCCTCGGCCGTCCCGCTGGGCTGAACAAGGGTTATTATGCCCGCCCGACGGTGTTCGGGAATGTCACCCGCACCATGACCATCGCGGTCGAGGAAATTTTTGGCCCTGTGCTGTCCATCATCCCGTATGATTCACTCGCGGAAGCTATCGAGATCGCCAACGACACGGTGTACGGCCTGGCCGCCTATATCCAGGGCAAAAATACCGCGCAGGTGCGCGAAGTGGCCGCCCAGATGCGGGCCGGCAGCGTGTATCTCAACTACCCTGACAGCGACTTCATCGCCCCGTTCGGCGGCTACAAACAATCCGGCAATGGCCGCGAATACGCCGATTTTGCCCTCAATGATTTCCTGGAGATCAAAGGCATTGTAGGCTATGGCGACTGACATAAAACTGTCACCTTCAAGCGCTCATTGATGAGTTAAGGCGGCGGCAGAGATTTTTAGGAATTAGCCGATGAAACTATCCCGCCGCCACCTGCTCACCAGTTCAGCCAGCCTCACCGCCGGGGCCACCCTGCCGCTGGCGCCCGCCGCCGCCGATGCCGCGCCGTTGAATTTTGTGCTGATCGGCGATTGGGGCCGCAAAGGCCATGATGACCAAACCAACGTGGCGGTGCAGATGGGTAAAACCGCCGCCGCCATCAACAGCCAGTTCACCGTCTCGCTCGGCGATAATTTTTACGAAAACGGCGTCGAGAGCGTCACCGACCCGCATTGGCAAAAATCCTTCGAGCAGGTTTACACCGCCGCCTCGCTGCAATCGCCCTGGAAGATCATGCTCGGCAACCATGATTACCGCGGCAACATCCAGGCGCAGTTTGACTATGCCAAACTCAGCAAACGCTGGCAGCTACCCGCCCGCTACTACCAGGAAACCCTGGCCCTGCCGGACGGCGGCAAGGCGGATATATTTTATCTCGACACCTCGCCCTTCATCAAAGCCTATATCGGCACCAGGGTTGATATTGCCGGCCAGGATACCGACGCGCAGCTGCATTGGCTTGATACCGCACTTGCCGCCTCCACCGCGCCCTGGAAGATCGTTATCGGCCACCACCCGATTTATACGGCGGTCACCGGCGACGACCATGACCAGCCCGATTTAATCGCCAGGCTTGACCCGATTTTACGCCAACATGATGTGAAAATTTATATCAACGGCCACGACCATTGCTTCCAGGTCGTGAAGGTCAACGGCCTGACTTATGTCACCAACGGTTCCGGTTCCGAAACCTACAACCCCGGCCCCGCCAAGCGCGGCGGCTTCGCCTCCGGCGCGCATGGCTTCATGAGCATTGCCCTGACATCGCAGAAACTTGATTTTTCCCTCATCGATATGACCGGCAAGGTGCTATACGAAAACACACTAACCAATACGTAACTACTGAGGGGAACTGCCGTGGTCATCGTCCATCATCTGAACAACTCGCGTTCGCAGCGCGTGATCTGGTTGCTTGAGGAGTTGGGCGTTCCCTACGAGGTCAAGCGCTATGAGCGCGACGCTAAAACCATGCTGGCCCCGGCGGAATTGCGGGCGGTGCATCCGCTGGGTAAATCGCCGGTGATTACCGATGAAGGCAAAACCATCGCCGAGACCGGCGCGATTGTGGAATACCTCATCGAAACCTACGGTAATGACCGCCTGATCCCGCCGCACGGCACGCCGGAGCGCCTGCGCTATACGTATTGGATGCACTACGCCGAAGGTTCGGCGATGCCGCTGTTGGTGATGAAGTTGATCTTTGGCGCCATCCCGAAATCCCCGCAACTGCCGTTTTTCATCAAGCCGGTGGCGCGGATGATCACCCAAGGGGTCGTTAAATCCTACCTCGACCCGCAGATTAAAACCCACATCGCGTTCTGGGATGCCGAGCTTGGCGCGGCACCATATTTTGCCGGTAACGAGCTGACCGGCGCCGACATCATGATGAGCTTCCCCCTGCAAGCCGCCGCCACCCGCAGCACCCTCACCCCCAAACTCGCCACCTACCTCACCAGCCTCGAATCCCGCCCGGCGTATCAAAAGGCGCTGGACGCCGGCGGGCCGTTTGAATTGATGGGGTAGGCGGGCGCGCCCCCTCCCGCACCACCGTCATTGCGCGCCCCGCGACAGCGGGGCGCGGCAATCCATCTTCCTGCCCCAGCAGTGTCTCAGTTGATTTTAGGACTCTGACCCAAATCGGGCGTAGACTGGCCGGAAAGATAATCTCAGCAGCAGACATTCAGCTTGATTCGCTGCCGGCAGCTGCCCACCCAAATCCAACATCCAAACCGGCCCACTCCCTTCATATAAAATGGATTGCCGCGCCGCGCGTTGCGCGGCTCGCAATGACGGGGGCAGGGGTGGGTGGCTACCAAACCGCCCGCCGCGCCGCCCACGGCTGTGCGGCCTCCAACTGGCTGGCCAGCCGGAACAGCAGCCCTTCGGCGCCAAACTTCGCTGAAAACTGCACGCCAACCGGCATGCCATCCGCGCCCCAATGCAATGGCACCGACATGGCCGGGCAGAAGGTCATGTTCGCCAGTTGGGTAAAAGGCGTGCGCTGTAAATTCTCGAATGCCAATTTGTCCACAATGCCGGATTTCAACAACAGCCCGCCGCCGTGCACCGCCACCAGCAGTTTTACCATTTGCTGCTGCAATTTGGGTGTTTCCAAACTACCGATCTTCGCCGGTCCCATCGCGGTGGTGGGGGTGAGATACACATCATAGGTCTCATGAAACACTCCCACCGCGCGGGCAAACTCATTCCACTCGGCCCGCATGGTCACAAATGCCTCGGCGGACATTGACCGCCCCAGCAGCGCCACCGCCCGTGTATCGGGGTGGTACGAACTCTCCTTCGCCCCCGTTCGTTTTTCAAACGTCTTCACCGCCGCTGCCACATGACCAAAATACATGGCCATGTAGCAGCGCGACAATGCCGCACCCTTCACAGCGGGTGCGGCTTCCTCAACAATATGCCCCAGCGACTCCAGCAACGTTGCTGCCGCCTGCACGGCCTTCACCATCTCGGGTTCCACCACCCCGCCGACGGGTGACGCGGTGGAAAACCCGATTCGCAACCGCCCCACCTTCGCACCCATTTCCGCCACATAAGGCCGCTCGGGGGGCGCAATGATAAACGGATCACCCGGCATCGGCCCCGCCAACGCATCGAGCAGCGCGGCACTATCGCGCACCGAGCGCGAAACGCCGAGCGTCACATCGCAGCCATCCCATTTCTCCCCCACCGCCGGGCCGGAGGGCACGCGCCCCCGTGAGGGCTTCAACCCAAACAACCCGCAATAGGAGGCCGGAATCCGTATCGAACCACCGCCATCCGCCGCCGCCGCCATCGGTAAATACCCCGCCGCCACCGCCGCACCTGAGCCACCGGAGGAGCCACCCGGCGTACAGGCCAGATTCCAGGGGTTGCGGGTGGCGCCATGCAGTTCGGTTTCGGTGGTGGCTTTCAGGGCCAGTTCCGGCGTGGTGGTGCTGCCCATAATCACCAGCCCCGCCGCCAGATAGCGCTTCACAATCTCGGAGGTTTCGGTGGGCTTATAGTCGCGCAGCGCCACCGCCCCGCAAGTAAGGCGCTCGCCGGCGTAGGTTAAATCCATGTCCTTCAGTAAAAACGGCACGCCAGCGAAGGGGCCGGTAAGCGGTGCCGCCACCTGTGCTTTAGCGCGGCCGCGCATATCCACCGCGATGGTATTAAACTTCGCCTCACCAGCATCAACTTTGGCAAGCGCAGCGGCCAGCACTTCGGCGGCGCTTAGCTGCCCGGCGGCAACCAGCCCGGCCAGCCCCGTCGCATCATATTGTTCATATTCGGTAAACATGGCTTCCCCCTGCCGCTTTGGGCAGAGAATGGCCGATTACGGCTTGGCACGCCAGAATAATAATCGCGCCTTACCATGCACCCGCTCGGCTAAAATTTCCGCAGGCGCCAGTTCATCCTCGGGTCCCAGTTCCGCCACCAAAATCGCCCCCGGCGCAATCCAGCCGGTTAAGGTTAGCGCGTGCAAGGCCCGGTGGATCAAATTCTGCCCATAAGGCGGGTCGAAAAACACCAACTCATGCGGATGCCCCGGCGGTGGCCGCAGCGCATCAGCGCCCATCACCCGGGTTGTTGCTGCAACCTTGCAGGCCACAATATTCGCTTTGATCACCGCCTGGGCATCACGCGAGAGTTCAATGAACGTTGCCGCCGCAGCACCGCGTGAAAGCGCTTCCAGCCCAAACGCGCCGGTGCCGGCAAACACATCCAGCACCCGGGCCTTCTGCATGAAACCGGCCCCCGCCCAGGGCGCGTGCAGCAGAATATCAAACGCAGCCTGCCGCGCCCGCCCGCTGGTGGGCCGCGTTGCCAGCCCTGCCGGCGTGGCGAGCTTCCTGCCCTTCAGCGAACCCGCAATAATCCGAGGATTGCTCATATCTTCAGGCTGGGAATTTGCTCGCGCAAAATCTTGCCGTTCACTTCCTCCACCGCGCCACGCTCCAACAGACCCAACTGGAACGGCCCGTACGCCACCCTGATGAGGCGTGTCACGGGCAGCAGCAGGGCGTCCATCACCCGGCGGATTTCACGGTTTTTGCCTTCCTTCAAGGAAACACTCAGCCAGGTGTTGGCGCGCTGCACAGAATCCACCGCCGCCTCGATCGGCCCAAACTGCTCGCCATCCACCACCATGCCTGCCGCCAGACGCTGCAATTTTTCCGGCGCCACGCCGCCATGCACCCGCACCCGGTAGCGCCGCAGCCAGCCGGTTGCGGGCAATTCCAACTGGCGCGACAGCGCACCATCGTTGGTCAGCAGCAACAGCCCTTCCGAGGTTAAATCCAGCCGCCCGACGCTGATCACGCGCGGTAAATCCGGCGGCAGTTTTTCAAACACGGTGGGGCGGCCTTCGGGGTCCTTGTGGGTGGTCACCAGACCATCGGGCTTATGGTAGCGCCACAGCCTGGTGCGCTCCGGCTCGCTCACCGGCTTGCCGTTCACCACCACCATGTCGCCAGGGTTCACAAACACCGCCGGGTGGGTAACATCCGCATTATTCATCCGCACCTTGCCCGCCGCGATCAGCGCCTCGGCATCACGCCGGCTGGCGATGCCGGCACGCGAGAGATATTTGGCGATGCGCTCGCCACGCGGGGCGGCGTTGGCAGGAATTTCGTCAGTCATTGTGCGGCTCCTATCAGGGCGGCAAAAATCCGGGCATCACCGGCGTCGATTAAATATTCCGGGTGCCACTGCACGCCGAGGCAAAACCTGTAGGCGCTATCTTCAATACCTTCGATCACGCCGTCCGCCGCCAGAGCATTCACGCTGGCCCGGCCGGCGCTGCGCACCGCCTGGTGGTGCGAGGTGTTCACCTGCATCACATCAGCGCCCACAATGTTATGCAGCAATGTGCCGGGCAGTATTTTCACCGAATGACCGGGCTCATAATGCGAAGTGCTTTGCTCATGCGCCAGCGCGCCGGCCACGGAATCCGGAATATGCTGGATCAGCGTGCCGCCAAGCGCCACCGCCAGCAGTTGCTCGCCGCCACATATCCCCAGCACCGGCATGTTGCGGGCCAGAGCGCCTTGCAGCAGCGCCATTTCCGCTTCGGTGCGGCCAGCCTTTAATTCTACCGTGCCATGCCGCTCGGTATCGCCGTACAGCGCCGGGTCCACGTCAAACGCCCCGCCGGTCACGATCAAGGCATCCAGCCTGTCGAGATACGCTGCCGCCAAACCAGGGTCATGCGGCAACGCCACCGCCAGCCCACCAGCCGCCGCCACCGCCGCCGTGTAATTTTGCCGGAGCGCGTACCAGGGATATTTTGAGTAGCCGCCAGGTTGCTCGGCATCGAGCGTCAGCCCGACCAAAGGAAGTTTTGCCATGGCTTGACCTAGACCTTCCCCCGCTCCCAAGGCAAGAAACCACCATGACCCCGGAAGTAACCCCCATGGAGATTGCTCTGGCCGAAGCCCAAGCCGCCGCCGCACGGGGCGAGGTGCCGGTGGGCGCGGTCATCACCGATGCGGCTGGCAAGGTGATCGCCCAAGCAAGCAACATGGTGGAGGCCGAAAACAACCCGGCTCGCCACGCCGAAATGCTGGTGCTCGCCGCCGCCAGCAGCGCCATGGGCACGCGCTACCTCAGCGATCACACGCTCACCGTCACGCTGGAACCCTGCGCGATGTGCGCCGGGGCGATCGCCGCCTACCGGATCAAAAAACTGGTATTCGCCGCTTATGATGCAAAATCGGGTGCAGTGGACCACGGCCCTCGGATATTCGCGCATGGCACCACCCACCACAAACCTGAGATCATCGGCGGCGTGGGGGAGCAGGCGGCAAGCGAAATGCTGCGGGCGTTTTTTGCGGGCCGGCGGGGATGATTCGCTGGCCGTTGTCCGGTTACAGTTTACCTAATCACCACCACTTCAAACCCCGCCAATTTCTGCCACGCCGCATCTGCCGTCATCGCCGGAACATTCCGGCTGCGGGCCAGCGCCAAACATGCCCTGTCTCCCAATGACAACCCGAGTGCTCGACTCACCGGGCGTAATTCACCCACCACACAAGCCTGTTCAAAATCAAAATCCACTGGCGTGATGCCAATCGCCTCTACCGCGATTCGTGCCTGCACCGCCGGCATGCCGCGTTCACATAATTTACTGATCACCTCGGCGATATTCACATTGGACATCAACGCCCCCGGCAACGCCGCGGTTACTTTTTCAGCACCAGGCTCGCCCAACAGCAACGCCAGCACCGCCGAGCTATCGAGCGCCATTTCACTCAATAGCGGCGGCGGCCTTGCGTTCGGCGATCAGTTCGTCAGCCAGATTGGCGTCAGGTGCGATATATTGCCCCACCAATGCCTGGGCGCGGCGCACAGCGGCTTGCACCGGCTCCAGAATAATGGTGCCATTCTCCAGCCGGGCCAGCAGCGTGCCGCCGGCGGCACAACCAAGCTCGGCCCGCATATTGGCGGGGATAACAACGCGGCCATTAGGAGCCAGTGTTATATTTGCGACATATGACATATTTTCTGTATATGCCATATTTCATGAAAATGCCAGTTTTAACTCTTCTTCGCTTCAAACTTATACGGGCTGGCACTTGTCGTTCCGGTGTCCAACGCCAACCGGTGCGCGATGGGGGGAAATGCGCGTGAGCGGCAGTCTTGCCGGTCGCACAGGCGGCATGACAGGCCAATGCCCACCGCCGCCGTCGCGATATCGATGCCATCCGCATACACCAATTCACTCGCATGGCTGACATCACAGCCCATCGCCACCACCCGTACCGGCGGCGGTTCGCCCCAGCGGGCCGGGCGGCCCGTCACGGCGCGGGCAAAACATAAAAATGTCTGGCCGTCCGGTAATTGCGCGATCTGTACCCGCGTGGTGCCGGGCGTTGCGAAGGCGGAATGCACAATCCAGCGCGGGCAGGTGCCGCCAAAGCGCATGAAGGGAAACCCCGCCGCCGAAAACCGCTTGCTCACATTGCCCGCCGGGTCCACCCGCAGGAAGAAAAACGGAACGCCCCTGGCCCCGGTGCGTTGTAAAGTTGACAGGCGGTGGCAGGCTTGTTCGTAACTCACCCCAAACCGTGCGGCCAGGGCATCCACATCATAACGCACTTCCTGGGCGGCTTTCAGCGACGCCTCATAGGGCATCAAAATCGCCCCCGCGACATAATTCAGCAGCCCGATCCGCATCAACTCTGCTGCATCGCGCGAAGTTGGTTGCGCGTCCTTCACCAGTTTTTCGACCGCGTCGCGGCATTCCAGCAAGGCTAATTGAAACGCCATCTGAAACCCCCGGCTTTCGCGCGGCAAAGCTTCTGAGAGTGTCAGCAACCGCGCCTTGGCATCAAAAATCCGCAGCGCCCCTGGCAGCGGCTTTACGCTCACCACCAGCCCATGGTCACGCCGCAAGCGCTCCGCCAGCGCGTGGTTCATACCCAGGCTTTCGGCATTCAGCGTCGTGCCAATCGCCTCGGCAGTGAGTTCAAGGGGCGGAAAATGATTGGCGTACTCATGAAAAAAATCCCGCACCTCCTCATTGGGCAGCAAAATTTTACGTCCCGACGGCAGTGTAATCCCGCCGGACTCCTCACGCGCCCCTGCCCAGGCCCGGTGCAGCGCCAATATTGCCCGCACGCCATTGGGGGCCGAGGCCGCCAGCGCCTGAATTTCGGCTTCCGGCACTGGGTCAGTCCCCAGCAGCGGGTCGCCGAACACCTCGCGCAAACCCACCTCGAACTGCCGCTCCTGCACGCCCGAGAGTGCTGCGAGGTCAACTTTAAGAATATCCGTGAGCTTAAACAGCAGGCTGGCGGTGACACCGCGCTGATCATGCTCCACCAGATTTAAGTAACTGGTTGAAATGCCCAATTTTTGCGCCAGACCTTGCTGCGAGAACCCTTGTTCCATCCGCAGCCGGCGCACCGTTTTACCAATGACTGTCTTTGACATATTTTACAAATAGCAAAGTTTTACAGTCAAGTCATCCACCCATTTCGGTAAAACGAGGTATTTGCGGGTCATTTAGCGCGTGACATTCGGCCTGAATGTGTAAATAATTCACTCATCGCCAAACGGCCCCGCTATCTCGCCCACCTAAAGGATTTCGACCATGTTGACCCAGACCCGCACCAGCCACGCTTCTCACAGCCATATCGACCATGATGACGGCTTAGTTCACAGCCATTCCTGGACCTCCTGCGAAGCCCCGCACATCGGCCGCCGCAGCGCTGCCCTGGCCCGCCAAGCCGCTGCCAGCCGCCCGCAGCACCACGACCATGATGATGGTCTTGTGCACAGCCATTCCTGGGCCGTTTCCTCACCGGAACGCTAAACCCGCCAAATAACAACAAGAGACTGACTGACGCTTTGAGCGTGGGGCGCCGTTCGCATCCACCTCAACCGGTCAGGCTCCCATCAACTCCCGACAAGATCAAATAATCGCGTATAAACGCCAACTCTTCAGGAAACGTCCGAAATACCCCGGGTAGCGATACCCGGGGTATATTTTCTTTCACTTCTCCGAATCCACACAGCATGGCAGGCTTACCCCATGTCTGCCCGGCCCTTTGTCCTCACCGCCGATTTACTGCTCCGGGCCTATCGCCTTGGCATGTTCCCGATGGCGGAGTCACGCGCCAGCCGCTCGCTGCATTGGCTGGACCCCGAAGCCCGCGGCGTGCTGCCGCTTGATAAATTCCATCTGCCACGTAGCCTGATGAAGTCCTTGCGTGCCGGGAAGTTCAGCGTCACCGCCGACACGCAATTTGCCGCCACCATCGCCGCCTGCGCCGCCGCCCGCGCCAACCGCCCGGAAACCTGGATCAATCAGGAGATCGAACGGCTGTTCACCGAGTTATTCGCGTTGGGCTTTGCCCATAGCGTTGAGGTGTGGGCCGATGGTCAGCTTGTCGGCGGCCTGTATGGTGCCGCCCTGGGCGGAGCATTTTTTGGCGAAAGCATGTTTTCCACCCAAACCGATGCCTCAAAAATCGCCCTGGTGCATTTGGTGGCCCGGCTGCGCCTGGGTGGCTACGTGCTGCTCGACACCCAATTCATCACCGCCCACCTTACCCGCTTCGGGGCGGTGGAAGTGCCGCGCGATGACTACCATGTGCTGCTGGCGGGCGCCGTTGAAATCTCCGCCCGCTTTCAAGCCGCGCCTGAGCCCACCCTGCTGGCCGCTGAAATTGCCGCTATGTACGCCCACGCCCGAGAGGAACGATTGCCTTGAAAACCATTGGCCCCGCTTTGCTGCTTCTCAGCGCCACCCCGGCGTTTGCCAACCCACCGGCCTATCTGCCCACCCGCGATGTCAGCATCACCTATAACCTTGCTGTGCCGGGCCATCAAACTGCAACCTACCAACTAGCCTACGATGCCGCCGACCAACGCGCCCGCATCGACGACCCCGCCCAGGGCACCTATTTCCTCGTCAATTTACCAGACGGCACCGCGCAGCTGGTGGTTCCGGCCTTGCACAGCACTGTCAACGCCCCTGACCTCTCGGCGTTGAGCCAACAACTCAACACCGCCGGCCAGGCCCGTTTCACCGCCCTCGGCCCAGGCCATTACGCCGGACTGGCGTGCGAAAAATACCTGGTCCTCGGTGAACAGGGCACTGGCACCGCCTGCCTCACGCCAGACGGCGTCATTCTGCACTTCGTCGGCCATGACTCTCACGGCTCAGCCGATATCACCGCCACCTCAGTCTCCTACCAGCACAACCCCGGCTATTTGTTCGCGCCGCCGCAAGGCAATTCCAGCATCAACTTGCCGCCTGGCATGTTACAGCAATTACTGGGGAAATGAGGTCACGCCGCAGTCTGTCATAGCAGCCAGCAAAAAACCCCCTGTCCGGGCTCGGAACTGCATCATACAGGGAGATGATGTCTCAGTCGGCGGCCTCAATCCCTGATGATACCCATGATGGCGCCACTGGTAGCACCCATGACGGCCTGTTCGGTGGCGCCCGCAACCGGGCGATGTTTGCCGTGGCCATGTCGGTGCTGCTGTCGGTGCTTGATTACGCCATCGTCAACGTCGCCTTGCCCAGCATCGCGCACGACATCCACACCACCGCCTCGGCGGCCATCTGGGTGGTTAACGCCTACCAGCTTGCCAGCGTCATTTCACTGCTGCCCCTGGCAGCGATGGGCGACCGGGTTGGCCACGCCCGCATGTGCCGAATCGGGCTGATATTATTCGTCGTCGCCTCGGTGCTGTGCGCGATGTCCAAAACCCTGCCGGAACTGGCCGCTGCCCGCGGCCTGCAAGGCTTCGGCGGCGCCTGCATCATGAGCGTCAATGCTGCCCTGGTAAGGTTCATCTACCCGGCAAAAATTCTCGGCCGCGGCATTGCGTTAAACGGCATCGTGGTGGCCGCCGGCGTAGCACTTGGCCCCACGGTGGCGGCCGGCGTGCTCTCTGTCACCACCTGGCCATGGCTGTTTCTCATCAATCTGCCCCTGGGGGGCGCCGCCTTGTATTTCGCCGCCACGGCACTGCCGAAAACCCCCACCACCGGCGGCCGGTTCGACTATCTCAGCACCGCCCTCATCGCCTTATCCTTCGGCGCACTGATTATCGGCGGCGACAGCTTCGCCCACGCTGCCAGCCTGCTGGTCTCGCTGAGCCTGCTGGCTGTCGGCAGTGTCAGCCTGGTGGTGCTGGTGCAGCGCCAACGCGGCCGCGCCGACCCGCTGCTCCCCATCGACCTGCTGGCCCGTCTCGGCTTCACCACCGCTTTCCTCACCGGGTTTTTCGGCTTTGTTTCGTCCAATTTTTTCATCATCTCGATGCCCTTCAACCTGATGGGCGTGCTGGGCCGCAGCGCCGTGGCCACCGGCCTGCTGATGACCCCCTGGCCAGTGGCAATCATGGCGGTCGGGCCACTGGTGGGCCGGTTGACCGACCGCTACCCCGCGGCCTTTCTCACCTCGATGGGCCTGTGCATCACCGCCACCGGGTTTTTATTATTGCGCCTGATGCCGCCGAACCCCTCAGATTTTGACATTATCTGGCGCATCGCGCTGGCCGGGTCGGGCTTTGGCTTTTTCCAGCCCCCCAATAACAAGGCGATGATCACCAGCGCGCCGTTGAACCGCACCGGCAGCGCCAGCGGCATGATCTCGGTGGCACGGCTGCTGGGGCAGACGGTGGGTGGCATGTTGGTGGCGCTCACGCTGGGGCTGGTGCTGCACGGCGGCACCGCCACATGCCTGACACTAGGCGCGGCTACCGGGTTTTTCGCGGCCTCCATCAGCGCCAGCCGATTCATCCTTTTACGCAAAAGACAATCCAAACATTGACGAGCGTGCCTCCCCCCGCCTATATGCCGCTTCCCCAAGGCTGAGCCGTTCAAGGTTCGGCTCTGAACTTGTTTTTATCGCCCATTACTGCCGGAGTTTTAGAACGTGAAACGGACCTATCAACCTTCCAAACTTGTCCGCAAGCGTCGGCATGGTTTTCGCGCCCGCATGGCAACTGTTGGCGGCCGCAAGGTCATCGCCAATCGCCGCGCCAAGGGCCGCGCTAAACTCTCCGCCTGATTTCTGCGTTCTCCGAGGGCCTGAATTTGGTTTCATACGCCCCGCCGGATACTTTTTCGCTTCGTGCCGATTTTTTGCGTATGGCTTCGCGCGGGCGCAAGCTGGCACGCCCTGGATTTGTGCTGCAGGCGATGAAATCCGCGCCTGATACGCCGGTGCGCGTGGGCTACACCGCCACTAAAAAAATCGGCAACGCCGTGGCCCGCAACCGGGCCCGCCGCCGCCTGAAGGAAGCCGCGCGGCTAACGCTGGGCGACATGGAACTTAGCGGCTTGGAGCTGGTCTTCATCTGCCGCCAGGAAACCGCCACGCTGCCGTTCGCGGTACTCTGCCAGAACCTCAAAACCGCTCTGCGCGAGGTTAACCAATGAGCCCCGCCGCCACCATGCTCTCCGGCGCGGTGCGGGTGTACCAGCTTACCCTGCGCCCGCTGATCGGCGATAATTGCCGTTTTGTACCGTCTTGCAGCGCCTACGCCCGCGAGGCTCTGGCGGTGCACGGTGCGGGCCGCGGCAGTTGGCTGGCGGTTAAACGCATCTGTTCTTGTCATCCCTGGCACCCGGGCGGTTACGACCCGGTACCGCCCCCCACTTCGGAAGCTTAAAACCCATGGACCAAAAGCGGATTTTTATGGCACTGGCGATATCGGCCGTGATTCTCATCGCGTTCCAATTCATCCAGGCTGAGTTTTTGCCGCATCCGCCGCCGCCCGCCGTGGTGGCGAGCCAGAGCCAGCCGGATACCGCCAGCACACCTGCCGCCGGTGCCGCCAATGCCCCCGGCGCGAATGCCAGCGCCGTTGCCGCCGCCAATGGCCCCCGGCTGACGATCGACACGCCCAACATCCAGGGCAGCCTCGCGCTTACCGGTGCGGTGCTCGATGATGTGCAGTTGAAAGCCTACCACGAGACTACCGCCAAAGACTCCCCGCTGGTGCAAATTCTGGGCCGCCGCGACAGTAAAACCCCGTTCTACACCCAGTTTGGCTGGACCAACCCGGCCGGCAGCAGCATCGCCGTGCCGACCGACAGCACAGTGTGGACCGCTTCCGCCAGCACGTTAACCCCCGATGCGCCTGTCACGCTCTCATGGGATAACGGCGCTGGCGTCACCTTCCAGCAAGTTCTGAGCGTGGATGATAAATTCATGTTCTCGGTCACCCAGCATGTGATCAACCACACCGCCGCGCCGATCAAACTCTATGATTGGGGCCGGGTGGCGCGCGACTACCTGCCGGATGAGCAAAAGAGCTACATTTTATATGATGGCCCGCTCGGCGTGATTAACGGCACGCTCAAGCAAATCTCCTACGCCTCCACCAAATCAGATGGCACCCGCAGCGCCGATGGCACCGCCTATTCCGAGACCAGCAACGGCGGCTGGCTGGGCATCACCGATAAATACTGGCTGACCGCGCTGATCCCCGCCCAGGATACCAACCTGAACGGCGCGGTGCGCTACCTGCCCACCACCCTGGGTGACGGCCATGCCTATCAGACCGATTTCATCAGCAACGCCCCCGAGACCATTGCCCCCGGCGCAACCTCGGCGAATTCGATGCATTTGTTCACTGGCGCCAAGGTTGTGAGAACCCTCGATGCCTATCAAGCCCAATACAACATCCCAAGCTTCGACCACGCGGTGGATTTCGGCCATCTTTATCTCATCACCAAACCGATCTTCTTCGCCATTGACTGGCTGAATTCCAAAATCGGCAATTTCGGCCTCGCCATCATGGTGTTCACCGTCGGTGTGAAGGCATTGTTCTTCCCGCTCGCCAGCTATTCCTATCGCTCGATGGGCAAAATGAAGGCGGCGGCGCCGAAGATCAAAGCCCTCAAGGAAATGTATAAGGACGACAACGCCAAAATCCAGCAGGAAACCATGGCGCTGTATAAGGCCGAGAAAATCAATCCGGCATCGGGATGTTTGCCGATGCTGGTGCAAATTCCGGTGTTCTTTGCGCTGTATAAGGTAATTTATATTACCATCGAAATGCGCCAGGCGCCGTTTTATGGCTGGATCCACGATCTTTCCGCACCGGACCCCACCAATATCTTCAATTTGTTTGGGTTGATTCCGTTCGACCCCACCGTGATCTCGCCGTACCTCGGCCTGGGCGCGCTGCCGATCATCATGGGCTTCACCATGTTCCTGCAGCAAAAACTCAACCCCGCCCCGCCTGACCCGGTGCAGGCGCGGATGTTCCAGTTCATGCCGATCATCTTCACTTTCATGCTGGCGCGCTTTCCGGCCGGTCTGGTGCTATACTGGACCTGGAACAACCTTCTCTCAGTAGGACAACAATGGCTGATCATGCGCCGGGCAGCCGGCCCGAAGACGACGAAGACGGTGCTGGCGAAAACCTAGAGCATGTCTTTGCGCCGCAGGAATTCAGCCCTGAACAGCTGGAATCCGGGCGCGTGTTGTTCGCCGGTGCCTGTGAGTTTTTCTACGCTGCCCAGGCGCTCGAGCATCTGCCCGAGCCGCGTGGGATTGAGGTGGCATTTGCCGGACGCTCCAACGTTGGAAAATCCTCGCTGCTGAATGCGCTAACCGGGCGCAATGCCTTGGCCCGCGTCTCGCATCAGCCAGGCCGCACCAGGCAGTTGAACTTCTTCCAGATGGAGTCCGCACCTTTGGTGCTGGTGGACATGCCGGGCTACGGCTATGCCGAAGCCCCCAAAGCCATCAAGCGCGACTGGCAGGGGCTGATGCTGGATTATTTGCGGGGCCGGCCGAACTTGCGCCGCGTGCTGCTGCTACTCGATGCCCGGATCGAGGTGAAAACCTCCGATGAAACCGTGCTGGAATTGCTCGATCAATCCGCGGTGGCCTACCAGATCGTGCTGACCAAAGCGGATTCCGTTAAACCCGCCGCCTTGGCCCGCAAGCAGGACGAAATCCGCGCGCTCGCCGCCAAGCACCCCGCAGCGATGCATAATATCATCACCACCAGCAGCAATACCGGCTTTGGCATGGATGAACTCCGTGCCAACATCGCTGCTCTCGCCAAGGATTGATCATGGAAAAAGCCACCATGGAAAAGGCCGCTGAACAGGCCCAAATCGTCGCCCGCGTGCTGCCATATTTGCGCCGCTACGCCGGCGCGACCATCGTGGTGAAGTATGGCGGGCACGCCATGGAAGAAGGCCATCTGGCCTCGCAGTTTGGCAACGACATCGCGCTGCTCAAGCAGGTCGGCATCAACCCCGTGATCGTGCATGGCGGCGGACCGCAGATCAACGCCATGCTGGCCCGGCTGGAAATTAAATCCCACTTCGTCGATGGCCTGCGCATCACCGATGCCGCGATGGTGGAAGTGGTGGAGATGGTGCTTTCCGGCACCGTAAACAAACAGGTCGCCGGCCTGATCAACAAAGCCGGGGCGCTCGCCGTTGGTATTTCCGGCAAGGACGGCGGGCTGATCCGCGCCAAAAAACTATCGCGCACCAAGCGCGACCCCGGCTCGAACATCGAGAGCGTGCTCGACCTCGGCTTCGTGGGGGAGCCCACCCATATCGACACCCGCGTCATCCACGCGCTGACCGGCGCCGGGCTGATCCCCGTCATCGCGCCGGTGGGCGTGGGTGAAGACGGCCAGACCTACAACATCAACGCCGACACCGCCGCCGGCGCCATTGCCGGTGCGCTGAACGCCAACCGGCTGCTGATGCTGACCGATGTTCCGGGCGTGCTGGATAAGCAGAAGAATTTGCTGACGGATTTATCGCTGGCCGACATTCAGCGGCTGATCGACGACGAGACCATCTCCGGCGGCATGATCCCGAAGGCGCTGACCTGTCTGGAAGCAGTGACGCAAGGGGTGAAAGGCGCCACAATTTTAGACGGCCGCGTTCCACACGCGCTGCTGCTGGAATTGTTTACCGAGGGTGGGATTGGGACGTTGATCCATAAGTAGAACCGGACAAGCGCCCGGCTCTCGGCAACGCCCGCATTTGCGCCTACACTTGCCCCCATGCTCATTCTCATCCTCGGCCTGATCCTTTTCCTTGGCGTCCACAGCTTTTCCATGTCACGCCGCTGGCGGGCCAAAGCGATCGACCTTATGGGGCTGCGCTATTACAAACTCTCCTACATGGCGAAGTCCTTCCTCGGGCTGGGGCTGATCATCTGGGGCTTTATCCGCTACCGCCATGCCGGGCTGATTATGGTCTGGAATCCACCCTACGCGCTGCATTACCTGAATTTTGCGCTGACATGGCTGGCCCTCGTCAGCTTGTTCAGCATGGGCAGCAAGCCCGGCAAAATCCGTGGCTTGGTGCGCCACCCCATGATCACGGCGGTTAAATTCTGGGCGCTGGCGCATTTGCTGGTGAACGGCGACCTGGGCGGCATGTTGCTGTTCGGCAGCTTCCTGGCCTGGGCCGTGGCGGATAGGATTTCACTAAAAAAGCGCGGCGACTACGGTGCCCCCCGCAACAAAAAATTCACCCCGGCGGATTTGCAAGCCGGGGTTTTGGGCAGCGCCATCTACGCCGCTATTATCTTCCTGCACCCCTATCTGTTCGGTGTGCCGGTCATCAACGGGTAGGGATAAAACACCTGCCTTGGCGAAACGCGGCACCTGTGCTGAACTGCTCCCCTTAACGGCAGCAACATAACGCCGAGGGGAACCGCCATGGACCATGATTATCTGGCTGACAACCCATATGAAATGGCGTTGAGCGAGATCGACCCGGCCCAGCCAATCTTGTTCCAGCACGATGCCATATGGCCGTATTTTGAACGGCTGCGCCGCGAGGCCCCGGTACATTATTCCAAGGCCGGCATGTTCGGCGCCTATTGGTCGATCACCAAATACCGGCACATCATGCAGGTCGAGGCGAACCACGAGGTGTTCTCCTCGGATGTAAAATATGGCGGCATCACCCTGCGCGACCAGCCGCTGGATTTCGTACTGCCGATGTTCATCGCCATGGACCCGCCGCGCCATGATGCACAACGCGCTGCGGTACAGGGCATCGTAGCGGCGCCCAGCCTCACGCAACTCGAAATCCTCATCCGTAAGCGGGCCCAAACCGCGCTCGATCATCTGCCGATTGGCGAAACCTTTGACTGGGCGGAGAAGGTTTCCATCGAGCTGACCACCCAACTGCTCGCAACCCTGCTGGATTTTCCGTGGGAGGACCGGCGCAAACTCACCCGCTGGTCGGATGTGGCAACCGCGGTGCCAGGTGGCGGCATCATCAATAACGAAGACGAACGCCGCGTTGAGTTGCTTGAATGCCTCGGCTATTTCACGCAACTCTGGAATGAGCGTGTCAACGCCCCGCCGCGTGGTGACCTTATTTCGATGATGGCACATTCTGAGGCCACGCGGCACCAAACCCCGATGGAGTATCTCGGCAATATTCTGCTCCTGATCGTCGGTGGCAATGACACCACCCGCAACTCGATCACCGGCGGGCTGTATGCGCTGAATAAATTCCCTGATGAATACAGCAAACTTCTGGCTAACCCCGGTTTGATTCCCAACATGGTCCCGGAAATCATCCGCTGGCAAACCCCGCTCGCCCATATGCGCCGCACCGCGACGCGGGATTTTGAATTCGAGGGTAAAAAAATCCATGCGGGCGACAGGGTGGTGATGTGGTATGTGTCGGGCAACCGCGATGAGGAAATTATCCCGCAGGCAGACCGGATGATCATTGACCGCGAAAAATCCCGCCGGCATTTATCCTTCGGCTTCGGCCTGCACCGCTGCTTAGGTGAGCGCCTGGCGGATATGCAGTTGCGCATTTGCTGGGAGGAAATTCTGCAGCGGTTTGGACGGATTGAAGTTGTTGAAGAACCACAGAGGGTTTTTTCAACATTCGTGAAGGGATATGTGAATTTGAATGTGCAAATTCCCGCCAACGCGGTGCGGAAACATTAGAGCCGGGTGGGCAGCGTGACATCATACCAGAAAGACCCTCGTATTCTACTGGTCACCGGCTGTGATGAGTGGCATTTTGACTTGGCGGCAGATTGCATCGCTTCGTTTCATGCCAACTATCCTAGCGCCTGCGATGTAGGTTTCATCAATTTTGGCCGTAAAACCCCGCCGCACGAAATCGCCGCGCATGTGACCCATTATCTGCCCCTGCGAGCACCGGCGGAATTCTCCAAGAACATGGGCTATTACACAGCCTTCAGCGGTGCCAAGGCCAAATTGCCAGAGTTGTTTCCGGGTTATGAGGTTTACATCTGGGTCGATACTGACTGCTGGTTCCAGGGGGCTGATTCGTTGCCTCGCATCATCGCCCAGGCCCGCACCCATGATATCGCGATTCATCCTGAATTTGACGTGCATTATATCAACTATCCAACGCCCTCAAAACGCACACTGAATATTTATCGTCGCAATGAAGGCGAAGATTTATCCAACATGCCGCTGAACATGCCGATGCTGAATGCCGGGGTGTTTGCCATGCGCGCCACATCGCCCATTTGGGCGGCGTGGCAGCAGGAATTGCAGGCCTTACGGGACAAGCAGGCACAGGGCCAAAAAATCTATTTCTCTGACCAGATTCCATTGCATAAAATCATTTATAAAATGCAATTCGATATCGGGCCGCTGCGGGCGATTGACAATTGGCAGACTTATATATGCTTTCCCGGCGTGGATTTACGGACCAAAAAACTCATCGTCCCCACGCCGCCACATGAAGTCATCGGCATCATCCACCTGGCTGGAAGCACGAAATTTGAAACCGTCACCATGAATGGCCACTCATTCGGGTTACGCTACCGCGATTTTCAACGGCTGGCGCGGGAGGTGATTTGAGTTGAACCCATCAGGCCGCCCCACCGCCACCGTCATAACAAAAAAGGGGGCCGAAGCCCCCCTTTTCCGGTATCTCGGCCTATTAAGCCGAGTAATACATTTCAAACTCAACCGGGTGCGGGGTGTGCTCGAAACGATACACATCTTTCCATTTCAGTTCGATATAGCTCTCAATCTGCTCCTTACTGAACACGTCGCCGGCCAGCAGGAACTCATGGTTGGCTTCCAAATTCACCAAGGCTTCGCGCAGTGAACCGCAAACCGTCGGGATGCCTTTCAGCTCTTCCGGCGGCAGGTCATACAAGTCCTTGTCCATCGGATCGCCCGGGTGGATTTTGTTCTTGATACCATCCAGCCCGGCCATCGCAATGGCGGAGAACGCCAGATACGGGTTGGCGGTCGGGTCAGGGAAGCGCACTTCAACGCGCTTGGCCTTCGGGCTGGTGGTGTACGGAATCCGGCACGAAGCCGAACGGTTACGCGCTGAATACGCCAGCAACACCGGCGCCTCGAACCCAGGGATCAACCTTTTGTAGCTGTTGGTGGAAGGGTTCGTGAACGCGTTGATCGACTTGGCATGTTTGATAATGCCACCAATGAAATACAGGCACATCTCAGAGAGATCAGCATAACCATTCCCCGCAAACAACGGCTTGCCGGCTTTCCAGATCGACTGGTGGGTATGCATACCCGAGCCGTTATCGCCATAGATCGGCTTCGGCATAAAGGTCGCGGTCTTGCCATACGAATGCGCGACGTTGTGGACGCAGTATTTATAAATCTGCATCTGGTCGGCCATCTTGGTCAGTGTGCCGAACCGGGTTCCCAACTCGTGCTGGCTCTGCGCCACTTCATGGTGATGCTTTTCAATCGGCAGGCCCATCTCGCCCATCGCAGAGAGCATTTCAGCGCGCAAATCAGAATCACCATCCACCGGTGGAACCGGGAAATAGCCACCCTTCACAGACGGACGATGGCCCATGTTGCCTTCCGGATAGTCCTTCATCGAGGAACCGGGGCCTTCAATGCTGTCCACCTGGTAGGTGCCGAAGTTACCGCCGGTGCCAAACTTCACGCTATCAAAAATGAAGAACTCAGCCTCCGCACCCACCACAATCTGGTCGCCGATGCCGGTTGACTTCAAATAGGCTTCCACCTTCTTAGCGGTCGAGCGCGGGTCGCGGGCGTAGCCCTGGCCGGTCGAAGGCTCAATGATATCGCAGAACAAAATCAGGCTCGGCTTGGCCGCAAACGGGTCCATCACCGCGGTTTCAACGTCCGGCTGCAAAATCA